>ULXG01010831.1_pt1 | contig 10790 bp, 24 predicted proteins | sample 1961141 | NCBI WGS metagenome assembly ULXG01 (sample SAMEA4835834, study PRJEB28245) | human gut metagenome | biome: gut microbiome; material: fecal sample | place: Denmark | collected 2008 | reverse complement strand
CAGCCGGTGATCGTTACCGCCACCTTCTGCCAGTAATGACCGTTCCCGGCTCTCTCGTCCACCCGGTCAATCTTCCAGACCTCCCGCTTTCCCGGCCGGCTGTTCTTCCGGACCCGCTCCAGGTCTTCCGGATGGATCGCTTCGGCCCACATCCGTTCCCGGATTCCGGGGTTCTGTCCATTCCAGCCCAACTTCATTCGGAAATCCTCTCCCATTTTTCTTCACCTCAAATCTTCGTCAAGCGATCAATAAACGCCCGCTTCTTGTGGTCCGCCTGTTTCTGCCGAATGCTGACTTCCGGAAGCTTGAGGATCAGGTTTTTGGCATTAATCCGGCTGGTAATTCGATCATCAATATCAAGCCCTGATAATGGACAGTTGCTGGTAATGATCGTTACCTTACCCTGGGAAAACCTGCCCCCAAGTAACCGGAAGAATTCCTTGTCTGTCCAATGATTCTTCTGGCTCCGGTTTTCTGCCCCAAGATCATCCAGGATTAACAATTCGCAGTCCCGATACGTCTGTGTCGTATCTCTTCCCCGATTTTCCTCACGGTAGGATTCAGTCACCGCTGCCAGATAATCCACAGAAGTGGTAAATCTCACACTTACATGATATTTTTCTCGCACGGATTGCCCCAGGCAGCAAGCCAGGAAAGTTTTTCCGGTTCCTCTGGTCTTGCTCCAAATATAAAGCCCCATGCCCTCCATCGACCATGCCGAATAATTCTGCCAAAACGTATCGGCAATCTGTTTTTCCCGGCTCATATCCTGCCCATAGGAATCCCAGTTAAAATGCGTGATGTCTGTCTCATAAAACTCTTTGGGCAGTCCTATATCATCTGGCCGCATCACATGCCCTTTGCACTTTCTGCACGGAACAGCAACCTCGATGTCCGGCCAATCCTCATGGCCCGGTCCATATGCCTCTACTGCCGGGATGGTTTGCAGCTCCCACCCGCTATCATGGCAATATGGGCAATTATAGGTCGGAGTCTTTATAGCCATACTCGATTCTGTCATATCCATCCCTCCCTTCTCTTACAGGCTGGTTTGTGGAATGATCCCATGAATTTTGATTCCTGTAGTTTCCGTCCAACACCTTCGCCATGTTGGCGTCTGCGATCAGCCAGTCAAAGGTGGCGGACCAGTTCCGTCGGTTACGCCCTTTTAGAAAATCGCTGGACTCTGCCATCTCAAACAGCCGGCGGAAATCATCCACCGTATACCCGGCGCGAAGACGGGCACGGATTGCCTTCTTCCTCGATTCCGACATCTTCACCAGGCGGGGATACGACCCGCAGACGGAGTTATACAGCTCTCGAATCGTGGCGATCTGGTCGGAAAAGGCGTCCGACTTTTCTGGTACCTCGTCAGAGGTACTCTTTTCTATGTTTTGTTTTTCTTTTTGTTTATATAATGTGCTACCATTTTGCACACCAACTTGCATACTGTTTCGCACACTGTTTTGCACACCATCTTGCTCACTAACTTGCTTACTATTTGACATAGTGATGCAATATATTGTTGCTTTTGTTCCCCGTTCCCGGAAATCAATCAGCCCTCTCTGCTTCAACTCGTTTCTCGCTTTCAGTATTCCTGACCTGCTCATTCCCGTCAGTACGGAAAGCACTTGATTCGGCGCTTGAAACCACTCTGTCCAGTTGCTCCTGTTGCATACATGCAATAGCGCAAAGTATAACGACACCTGCCCTGTAGACAACGGATTTGTCATGGCCGAATCCCAGAACGAATTGATTAAGGCTATGTAATTCATGTAGGCATCCACCTACCCCTCTTTCTGCAGCTGGTTCCCAGAATCCCATTCCCGGAATAATTCCGCCCAGTCCTCCAGCCGCATCGTAACCAGCCATTCGGACCGATCACGCCGATGAAACACGGTCGAGAATTCCCCCTCTGCCGCATCCCGTTTTGACTGCTCCATAGCGATCTGTATATTTAACCGCTCCACGCGTTTGCATTCGATGTGGATCCCGGGAAGCCCCAGCACATCCGCGTCTCCGTTGGCGCCGCAGTACTGCTGCCCGCGCCGGCAGTCATATCCATATTCCCGCAGCTTCATGGCAAGCTCCCGCTCTCCGCGTTTTCCTTTCTCCCTCTGGCTCTTCCCCATGAGGATTCCTCCTTTCCGGCCGGCAGGAGGTCCCCACCGGCCCGTTTTCTTATCTGCAAAATGGCTTTCTCTGTGACAAGCAGCCACTCTGGAGGTCATAAATAACTCTTTCCGGCATTCCTTTTATTCCCGTCAGTGTGGTTCATACCAAGGAAGCCCTTCATCATTTACCGGATCTACCGGTGGTTTTCCCGGGGATTTTTTGTCCGGAGTCTTCTTGAAGTTTTCCATGCAGTTGTGATACTGCTCTACCGTCATGTCTGCAAACTTTTCTACTTTATATAAGCCACAGATCGCCCTCCAGCTCTTCCCAGTACGCTCACATTCCCGCATCAGATCGTTGAATTGTTCCTGTGAGATACGTGGCTCTCTGTTCTCCTTTTGCGATCTGGACGTTGGAGGCGCATCCTGGCGTCTACTGGGTTGTGTTTTGTGGATCTCTGCGTCCGGATCCAGCATTTCTTCTGTGGGAATGCAGAACACCTGAAAACAGGCATATTTGAATGCTGCTGATAGTGCCTTGTTACTGGCCTTATCCCCGCTGTCCATCCCTTCCCCAACCACAACAGCCTCAACATGGCTGCCATCCTCTGCATAGAACGTATACTTCACACGGCACACAGAATAAATCAGATTTCCTCCCTTTACGGTCTGACGCTCCTCACGACGGTGTTCCAGCACCTCCGGCACTATGAACAGCCGGTGATTGATCAGAGCCGGGTTAAGCGCATTCATAACATCGTCAATCCCGCGGTACAGGAAGCCCTGCTGTGCGTTTCTCTTCTGCTTTCCGATCGCCCCGACTTCCTCCATCACCGCGTGGATGGATTCATAGATATTTTTCTTTTCCGCCATCCCCTCACCGCCTTACTTGATCTGCATATTGTTATGGATCACGATGCTGGCTCCGGGAATATCCATTCCATGCTCCAGTGCATCTTTGATTGCTGTCTTATTGATCTCCAGTTTTTCTCTCACCAGATCGGAAGGCAGTTCCTTCAAATTTCCAGTAAACTCTACTGTCTTGCTCTTTCTCCATGTTACCGCCACTCTCTCAGTAGAGAATTTCTGTCCATTCAGGATGCCAGATATGTATTTTTCCAGGGAATCCGCTTTCCTCTCTGCGGACTGCTGACGGGAAGCAAACGCCTGCTTTTCCGCTTTCAACGCCTCTGCATCCGCGCGGAGATTCTTAATCCATAAGAGCACTTCTTCCACTTTTCTGCTCATCTCCATCTGCAAGCCGTCCAGCGCTTCATAGGCTCCCTGGTTAATAATTTCCCCTGTTTCTGGATCCACCGCAGCCTCAAAGGCCTCTGTAATTCTCGCATCTATCTCGTACAGATTCACTCCTAAGTCCCTCCTCTATCTCATAGTTATGTTGGTTCCGCAATCTAACCCGATGTGCTTTTGCATAGGTTTCAGGCTGATCATCCACCTGGTCAATCTCTAATGCGATTCTCATACACCTCAACATTTAGACCCCTTCTTCTGAACGGACAGGATCTTTCTGACCGTATCCTGATCGGGATAATTATCGTTCATGTACATATCTCTTAAAATATCCATCCGGATCTTATACTCAATCAGAGTCTTATACTCTTCCAGACTCACAGTGATTTCTGTCATCAATGTTCTACCTCCCTGAAAATCCTCTCCAGCATCTCCTCAAAACTTGGCTTCGACTCCTCCGTACATTTGTCGATCTCTCTCAAAAATAACCGTACCAGGGCTTTCTTTTCTTCCGGGGATTTTCCTAAATCTTTTACCGCATCTACCGCACAATGGGCGATCCCGCGGCATATCTCCATCCGGGAAAGTCCATATCCCAACGAGGCGATCTGTGCCGCAATCGCTTCCCCTCCATCAATTTTCTTCATTCCAAACGCGAAGATTAAATCGCATTCCCTCAGGTCCCTATCACAAATCTCTCCGTTGAGTTTTCCCCAGATTCTTCCTTTTACCATCTTGACGCTTCCTCCTTAAATCGTTTAAAATAAAAGTGGTTATTTACTCATGGCCCTGACCGGTTGCCGCCGGCGGGCCTTTTTGATTGCCTGCATGGCCTGTCCGCGGCCGTTGCCCCAGCCGTAGGGGTTTACTCCCAGCTGAGCCCCGGCCCGCAGGGTGCCGTTTTTCCGCTTGCTCATGATGTCACCTCCTCCCATAAGCCGCCCTCAGGAATGTTTCCAGGGCTGTTTTGCCCTCATCCATTTTTGACAGATCCGGTTGCTTGTCCAATTCTCGGACCAGCCGCACACGGCCCCATTTGATCTCCAGCTTCCAGTGTTCCCGCACATCTGCCAGCCGGTTAAAGTTCCGGATAAAGCTCCCGTCATTGCTGCAGGCCGCATATCTTGCCCCGTTGATTCCTCTTCTGATTCTGATCGTCGTCATCTCTTCGCCCCTCCTCAGATCACTCCCTGGGCCAACACATAGCCCAGAGCCACGGCGGTCACCACAAACAGTCCAAACAGCACTATCCGATCCCGCTCCAGCCGCTCTACCTTCCCCTGGAGCTTGTCCGTATAGCGGATCATGGACCGCCACTCAGTTTCCGTCACTATTTTGCCCTCTATTACTTGCATCTCATCACCTCCTATGCTTGTCCACTCTGGCCGCCCTCAGGCGGTCTTTACCACACTTACATCCGCAATCGTTGTCAGCGGCCTGTAGATCAAACTGTCCGCGACTCGCTGTTGCTGATCTTTGGGCAGATCATTCAAGGCCACTCTCCGGTCTCCTATCCGCACCCAGTTTGTAAATGTAATCTCTTTATTCACGATTGCCACCTCCACTCTAATAAAGAGTATGCGATACCGGTTGTACCGGTTGCCCCTTCTTCCTCTTTCTCCTGTACTTGCGCGGTTTTTTCTAAATCACAAATTTTAATCGCTGCAGTGGAGGAATCCAAAGAACCTGTCCAGGATAAAGTATCTCGCCGCAAGTCAGATTATTTATCTCTGCTATGGCTTTATACCCTTCCTCTATTCCATATTTGCAAAGAGAGATACTTATAAGAGTGTCTCCTTTTTTTACCTCATACTTTTCACATAAAAGTTTTTCTTCAAGCAGGTTCATCCTTTTTTCCAATGCGATCCACCTTGCTTTTGATACCCACACTCACTTCACCTCCTATCCAAAAACCAGGTATACCGCTATGGCACAAAAGATTAGAATCGCAAGGACTATACCAAACATAATCAGTGCTTCACGTATGGAATAGCAATAGACCGCAATTGCAAACAATGATCCATACAGCAATGCAAGCATCAGCACGCCAATAAATTTTCTCAGCATATATTCATGTTCCCCTTTCATTCTCGGCGAATACAGTGCAACTGCTTCCGTAGTTGCTGCCGTCACAGGAATCATCACTTTGTTGAAATAATTGTTTAAGCTCTCTTATTTCCCGTAAAATCTGGCACAGCAGCATCATCTCCGGCATGTGCTGTCTATCAGCTTGCCGTTCTATGAGATCTAAGCCTTCATTTGAGATTTTCATTCTCCTCTCACCTCCTTTCATCCTCGGCAAAATACTCCACCTAGATAATCAAATTTCATTGACTGTCCTATCTGCTTTCCTCTATAATTTAGTTAGCACAATATAAGGAATGATTTAAAATGAGTATAAAAAATTACTTTGAAAGCAACAAAATAGCCCGAAAAAAGTTATCCGGAATGCCACTATCCAATGAAGAGATGGAAATCCTTCTCGACGGTGTTAAAACTGAGCAAAAAGTCAAGTCAACCATTAGACTTATCTGGAATTTTACAATCGGACTTTGCAGTATTATCGCTGCGATTTTCAGTATCCTTTCCTACTTCAAGTAAAGATAGCACTCTATCGAGTTTTCTGTTAATCTGTTCACCTAAGGCGCATACATATGCGAATTCCTTGTGCTCCATCTTCTCACCCCCTTCCTCCTCGACAAACAGGTAGTCCCTGGCTTTTCTCCCCTTCCCGTGATATACTTTCCTTACAAGCGTGCCAGCGCTGAGTACAAAGAGAAAGGAAGATTATTATGAATGATTTAACCAAAGAGCTTATTACTAGAGCTATTGTTGATTACATGAACTCCAATTTGCCAACTATACGTGAAAACATTCTTGCTGGAACACATGATCAAATGACAGAAAATGAATTCTATACACAAACCTTATTAAATTCCATTCGAGTATCTACCGAACTGTCCATCAACATAATCCTCAATGTTCTGGAGGGTACAGGGTTGATTCAACTTCTTTCTGATGAAAAAGAGCTTCGAAAGCTTCTTCTACGCCCTGTCGAGAAATCCGGTCAAGATTGATTTTTCCAATGTTCTCTGGCTGACCTTGAACTTCCTTTTCGAGGTCAGCTACTCTTTTTTCTAATGCCACCCACTTCTTTTTGGAAATCCACACCCCTTTTCACCTCCTTTTCTAAAACCATATCTCAATCAGCTTTGTCGCCAGGTATATCCCCATCACCAGGCCACCGCCTATTGAAAGTCCTATAAATGCGATGGTAACCAAAGCTACTATTGCACCAACCAACTTACATGCAATTTGTTTTACAAATTTTCTTTTTATCATTCTCATCTCACCTTCTTCCGTCTGCTTGCCTTCCCCATTCCTTTGTCTTATACTGTATTTACCAGACCGCCATCTGGATACTTATTCAAAAGAAAGGAACAAATATAAATGGTTTATTACACTACTGTTGGCAAAATGGTTTATTGCCCATATCTAGATATGGATGTTTCACTTACTGGCAAGTATCGACTAATCGGCGATTCATTCAAAGTCGAATTCTGCTATGCAACATGTTCTATTGTAGAAAACAGCCGAAAACCTATTTACGACCAAAACGAGAACGAGAAGTATCTACAATGTCCTAAAAACAATCACTGCAATCTACTGGATAAAGAAAATTTCAATAAAGATGTAAATCTAAAAAAATATGGTCTTCATCTATAGAGCTTTCTTTGTTCCAATAAAAATTCAAAACTGGTAGCTTTCTGATGTAAAGCAGATACTTCTTCCAGGGCGTCGTTCACAATTTTCATGGATGGCGCCTCCTGCTTCATTTCTTTTTTAATTCTCTCAATCCAAATTCTTTCGTTTTCAAGAATTTTCTCTAACTCCGATATATTTGTAATTCGTTCGGATATACATAAAGTTTTTTTCCTTTTCAACCTCTCACCCCCTTTCATCCACAGTTTTTTGTCCTTTTTCGTGACATTTCTCGTCAAAAAAAATTTTTTGAACAGTTGTCCCATAATAATTTGCTAATAGGATTTTAATCGAATCACGAGGCATTCTCTGTTCTGTCTCATACATTCCGAGTGTTGACGTAGCAATTCCTATAGCTCTCGCCACTTCTGATTGACTGCGATTCCCTCTCAATTCAACTAACCTTTTTCCATATGGAACCAATTTATATCACCTCCTTGTCACTTTATGTGACTAAATGGAGTATATCACTTCTTCTCATCACTGTCAATCACATTTTGTGACGTTTTTCTATTTACTTTTATCACGTTTTGTGATAGCATAAATTCACAAGGAGGTTTATCATGGGAAATTTCCAAAATATATTTAAGCGTTTACGTACATCTAGTGGATTAACACAAGCAGAAATCGCAGAAAAACTAGGGATCTCAAGAAGTACTATTGGTATGTATGAAACTGGGGCAAGAGAACCCGATTTTGAAACTCTTGAAAAAATCGCAGATTTCTTCAATGTTGATATCGACTTCCTTTTAGGAAGGACTGAGAAAACAACCATGCTTCCTGAAACCGCCGGACACTACTATCTCAATGAGGAAACCCGCGAAATCGCCCAGGAAGTTTTCGAGAACCCTGATCTACGCTCCCTGTTCCATGTGGCAAGAGACATCGATCCAGAGGAGTTGCGGGCTCACATAGATTTCATGAAAAAGCTAAAAGCCAGAGAAAAGAGATCCGATAATGATGAGGGGTGTTAACCGATGCACAATCCTGCACTAACAGAAGCAATCGGGGTTCACTTTATAGATATGACTCCGCAAGTTGAAGAACAAGTCGTGCTCAATGAAGACGGCAGTTTCTCCATCTTCATTAATGCCCGCCTTAACTGGGAGCGCCAGATGGCTGCCTATCAACATGCGATCCGGCATATTATGGAAGACGATTTCAGCAAAGAATGCGCTGATGAGATAGAAAAGGCAACATAGTTGCACATAATAAATGCAAAGCGATTAAAAGGAAAGAGGAATTCATCAATCAGTTTCAAGGAGGTGTCACCATGCCGCTACCCAAAGAACACACTTATACCTCAAAGGACTACTGGAATCTGCCGGAGGACCAGCGCGCGGAGCTGATCGACGGTCAGTTTTATGACATGGCCCCGCCCAGCCGGATTCATCAGAAACTTGTCCATCTGATTTCATATACCATTGAGGACTATATCCGAAAACATGATGGGGAATGTGAGGTCTACCCCTCCCCCTTTGCTGTCAACCTGGACGCCGCTGATGAAAACTGGGTTGAACCGGACATTTCTGTAATTTGCGACAAGAGTAAATTAACCGACCGCGGCTGCTCCGGAGCTCCAGATTGGATTATAGAGGTGATCTCTCCCAGCACTCAGAGTCACGATTATCTGAAAAAGCTCTGGCTCTACCAAAAACATAATGTCCGCGAATATTGGATTATCAATCCAACCACCAAAAGTGTGCTGACCTACGATTTTGATCACGGAGAGTCTACCGGGTATACCTTTGATGATCAGATACCGGCAGCCATTTACGGCTCTGATCTAAAGATTCGCATTTCCGATTTGCTGTAACTTATGCCCCGGCCCCCTGCCCCAGCAGGGGAGCCTCCACCTTGACAATAATATACTTACCCGGGCAGCCGGGGGACGTGCTCCAGCCCGTTCCGAGATCCTGCGGAAAGGGGTGGTAATTATGAGTACATATGAAGAATTGCAATTAATTACATCTGTAGCAATGCTCATTGTTGCAATCCTGACTTATACCCATAAAAAATAGCCGTCCTGCCCTGACAAGCCGACGACTATTTTTTAGTTGAGCTTCGCCGGGACGGGTGAGGTGCATTCACCTTCCGGCTGTCCTGTTAAATATATTATATGTTAAATTCAGTAAAATGTCAAACTTCCAAAGGAGGATACAAGGTTGAAAATAAATGCCAATGGAACAGAGATCTCTGTTATCGGCAATATCGTAAATGAAAATGCCTATATTTCTCTAACTGATATTGCAAAGAAAAAAGATCCGAATGAACCAAGAATTGTAATTTCTAACTGGATGAGTTCCTATTCCACAATTGATTTTCTTGCTACTTGGGAAAGCCTGTATAACCCGAATTTTAACCGTCTGGAATTCCAGACGGTTAGAAGTGAACCGGGCAGGCTAATAATGACCCCCAAGCAATGGATTGAGCGCATGAACGCTATCGGTATTACCTCACAGGCAGGACGATATGGCGGAACCTTTGCACACACTGACATTGCATTTGAATTTGCCTCCTGGATTTCTCCAGAATTCAAACTTTATATCATAAAAGACTACCAGCGTCTTAAAATTGATGAGGCTAAACGTCTCGAAATCGGTTGGGACACCAAACGTGAGCTTACAAAAATTAACTATCACATACATACGGATGCGATAAAAGAATTTCTTATAACTCCTGAACTGACAGCCCAAGAGCAGAGTTTCACATATGCCAACGAAGCTGATTTATTAAATATTGCTCTTTTCGGAAAAACAGCAAAACAATGGCGCCTCGAAACAGGGAATAAAAAGCAAAACATGAGAGATTTTGCGAGTGTTGAACAACTTATTGTACTCGTAAACCTTGAAAGTATGAATGCCGACATGATCCGCCAGGGTATTCCCGCTCCAGAAAGATTAAAGAAATTAAGAAGTGTTGCTTACTACCAGCTCCATTCTCTGCTTTCCAACAATTCTGCCAAAAGGCTGAAAGAAAATATACAGAATCGTCTTGAACAAAAATAACGCAGAAAACCGCCCGGTGCTACCAACACCGAACGGCTTTCCATAGATCATCTCTTCCCGGATCGCTCCAAAAAGATACAATCAGCTTGAACACCTGAATTATATCATCTCTGGAGCGCCCCGGTCAAGAGGCGTATTTTTTGCACCCAAAAACATATTTTTATAACACAGGGTATCAGGTGATATAATGGAAAATCAAATCAAAACGGCAGCTCTCTACATCCGGGTCTCCACCGACAAACAGGAAGAGCTCTCGCCCGACTCCCAGAAGCGCCTGCTGCTGGAGTATGCCAAAAACCACGATATGATCGTCTCCCAGAAGCACATCTACGTGGAAAACGGCATCTCCGGCCGCAAGGCCGACAAGCGGCCGAAGTTTCAGCAGATGATCGCCGCCGCCAAATCGGAGGAGCACCCCTTTGACGTCATCCTCCTCTGGAAGTTTTCCCGGTTCGCCCGGAACCAGGAGGAAAGCATCGTCTACAAGTCCATGCTCCGGAACAAGTGCCACGTGGATGTGGTCAGCATCTCTGAGCCTCTGATCGAGGGCCCCTTCGGCGGCCTGATCGAGAGGATCATTGAATGGATGGATGAGTTCTACTCCATCCGGCTGTCCGGGGACGTGACCAGGGGCATGACGGAAAACGCCCTGCGG
>ULXG01041163.1_pt1 | contig 10821 bp, 7 predicted proteins | sample 1961141 | NCBI WGS metagenome assembly ULXG01 (sample SAMEA4835834, study PRJEB28245) | human gut metagenome | biome: gut microbiome; material: fecal sample | place: Denmark | collected 2008 | reverse complement strand
GGCCGCCATCACAGCCGTCAAGCACGGCCGCAGTGCCGTTTCACAGAAGGATCTGTTTGAGGCGGTGGAGGTTGTTCTGGTAGGAAAAGAGAAAAAGGACAGGATTCTCAGCAAAGAGGAGCGCAGGATTGTATCCTACCACGAGGTAGGCCATGCGCTGGTAAATGCCCTTCAGAAGGATGCAGAGCCGGTTCAGAAGATTACCATTGTTCCGAGAACGATGGGTGCTCTGGGCTACGTGATGCAGGTTCCTGAGGAGGAAAAATACTTAAATACAAAGAAAGAAATCCATGCCATGCTGGTAGGCTTTCTGGCCGGCCGCGCGGCAGAGGAGATTGTCTTTGACACGGTAACCACAGGAGCAGCCAACGATATTGAACAGGCCACAAGAATTGCCAGAGCTATGGTGACCCAGTACGGAATGTCTGATAAGTTCGGACTGATGGGGCTTGCCACCAGAGAGGATCAGTACCTGAGCGGACGAACCGTGTTAAACTGCAGCGACGAGACAGCGGCAGACATTGACAAAGAGGTCATGATGATTCTCAAGGAGGCTTACGACGAGGCGAAGCAGATGCTGTCAGAGAACAGGGATGCTCTTGACGCCATAGCGGCCTTCCTGATTGAGAAGGAAACGATTACCGGCAAGGAGTTTATGAAGATCCTTCGCGAGATCAAGGGGCTGCCTGAGCCGGAGGAGGGCAGCAGGGAAAGCCGTCTGGAGGAAAAGAAAGAATCGCCAGACAGAGGCGCCCTGCAGGAGACTGAAAGCTCCGCTGCTGAGGCGGCGGAAGAATCTGAGGCTGACTGTTTGCCCTCCGGTGCACCGGCAGATTCAGACACAGGGGACAGCGGGAATGTGACTGTGAAAGAAAGCGGAGCGGATAAAAAAACGGACTCTGAAGAATAGGAACACCCTAAGAAACTGAGAAAACAAATAGAAAAGCAGGCCGCTTCGGCGGCAGCAAAAAACGCCTGTGCAGATGGAAAGTATACATGAATGTGTCTTTCTCCTCTGCACAGGCGTTTTTTAACAGTTTTTCCGGGGCCGTTTCTGCGGCTCCCGAAACGTCTAGTGGTAGAGCTTTTTATGCTCGTAAACGGGTTCACAGGTCAGCTCCACGCCGAGCTTCTTGAACACCTTAATGTCCACATCGGAGAGCATAACAGAGGTGTGAACCTGGCAGCCCTTCAGCTTTGGAAGCTGCTTCATAGCCTTCTGTGCAACCTCGTCGGAGGCTGCGCAGGCGGAGAGAGCGATGAGGATTTCATCTGTATGGAGGCGAGGATTGACACCGCCCAGGTAATCCACCTTCAGCTTCTGGATTGGCTCAATAGAGGCCGGGGAGATCAGATGGCGCTCATGGGGGATCCCTCCCAGAACCTTTACTGCGTTGAGCAGGAGGGCGGCAGATGCACCCAGCAGGTTGCTGGTCTTTCCTGTAACGATAGTTCCGTCCGGCAGTTCAAGAGCAGCAGCCGGAGCACCTTCTTTTTCAGCCAGCTCATTGGCGGCAGGAACGACGGCTCTCATGTCTGTGGAAATTTTGGCCTGTTTCATCAGGAGCTCAATCTTGTAAACCTCGTTTTTAGCGCCTGGCTGCTCCTTGACTACACGGCTTAATGCCTGATAATAGCGGCGGATAATCTCCTGTCTGGAGGCCTCACAGCAGGCTTCGTCATCACAGATGCAGTTGCCGGCCATGTTTACGCCCATATCGGTGGGAGACTTGTAGGGGCAGCTTCCGTAAATGCCCTCGAAGATAGCATTGAGAACAGGGAAAATTTCAATATCCCGGTTGTAGTTGACAGTAGTTACGCCGTATGCCTCCAAGTGGAAGGGATCGATCATATTTACATCATTCAGATCCGCCGTGGCCGCCTCATAGGCCAGGTTGACCGGATGCTTGAGCGGAATATTCCAGATAGGGAAGGTTTCAAACTTGGCGTAGCCGGCCTTGATCCCTCTCTTATTTTCGTGGTAGAGCTGGGACAGGCAGGTAGCCATCTTTCCGCTGCCGGGGCCTGGAGCAGTCACGATCACCAGCGGCTTTGTAGTTTCAATGTACTCATTCTTTCCATATCCCTCGTCGCTGACGATAAGGGATACATTGGATGGATACCCCTCAATGATATAGTGGCGGTAAACCTTGATTCCGAGATTCTCCAGCTTCTTTTTAAAGAGATCAGCGCTGGACTGTCCTGAATAGTGAGTAATCACAACGCTTCCCACGTAAAGACCCTTATCCGTGTAGGTCTGAATCAGGCGGAGAACATCCACGTCATAGGTAATTCCGAGATCGGAACGGACTTTGTTTTTCTCAATGTCTGCCGCGTTGATGGCGATGACGATTTCAGCCTGATCTGCAAGCTGAAGAAGCATGCGCAGCTTACTGTCAGGTGCAAAGCCCGGGAGCACCCTTGAAGCATGGTAGTCGTCAAACAGCTTCCCGCCGAATTCCAGATAAAGCTTGTCACCGAACTGTCCGATTCTCTCGCGGATGTGATCGGACTGCATTTTCAGATACTTGTCATTATCGAATCCTGTTCTCATATTTTACCGTCCTTATCTAATCTGTAAATTTTGTACCACTGTAAATTTTCCTATCTATTATGCTACAAAAAATGGATTTTGAGTAGAGGGAAAATCAATTTTTTTGGAAAAACTTTCTCTGAGGCGGTGAAACGGAGGATGCAGAAGGGTCAGGAGAGAAAATCAGAGCTGCTATTTTTCTGCAGGTGAAGAGGGATTTTGACTGGCACAGGCGGGTGGAAAATGATATAATAGCCAGGATAAGAAGGGATAAAAGAAAAGAGAAAAGTTATGTTTGAAAATAGAGGAAAGAAGAGAGCGCTGCTTGCTGCGCTTTTGCTTGCCGCAGCTTTGCCCCTGGCAGGCTGCACAAGATATACGCCTCCGGAAATGGAGAGCGGGGAGGCTGTACCGGAGAGCGGGAGGGCTGTCCAGGAAACAGCGGAAACTGATGAAGGCCAAGCGGCGGCCGAAGGAACAGCTTCCGGTAAATCGGGAGAAGATGAGAGCACTGTGAGGGCAGAGGCTGCCGGGCCTGTGATTGAAATTTACGACGATGCCTGGAGCACAGACAGCCCCAGGGAACCCGTAAAAGTAAAAGGGATCTATATCTCGGCTTATGCAGCGGGAAGCAGGGAGAGGATGGCCCGGATTATCGAGGAGATCGACAGGACAGAGCTGAACGCTGTGGTGATTGATTTTAAGGATGACAACGGAAATATCACGGCAGAGGTGGAAAGCCCGATGCTTCAGGAGCTGGGGGTCTGCAGGCCCTATATCAGTGATCTGCCCGGACTCCTTTCGGAGCTCAGGGAACATGGCATTTACACCATTGCCAGAGTAGTCTCTCTTCGGGATCCGAAGATGGGGGAGACAAGGCCCCAGTGGTGTTTTCAGTCAGAGAGCGGAGAGGTTCTGAGAGACAGTGATAAAATGGCCTGGCTGGATCCGTACAATGAGGAGGTACGGGAGTACCTGGCGGAAGTCGGAAGGCAGGCGGCACTGGCAGGGTTTGACGAGGTGCAGTTTGACTATATCCGTTTTTCCACAAATAACAGTCTGCAGAAGGCAGCCGTGAAAGCAGCGGGAGAAAGCTCAAAAACAGACATTATCACGGAGCTTGCAGGATATATATATGATGAGCTGAGCAGTGAGGGAGTGTATGTGTCGGCGGATGTATTTGGAGCGATTATCTCCAGCAGCGGCGATGCCCAGGCAGTGGGACAGGACTATGCCGCTCTGGCCTCCAGCCTGGACTATATCTGTCCTATGATTTATCCGTCCCACTATGGAGATGGAAATTTTGGACTGGACCATCCGGATCTGCATCCCTATGAAACGATTATGGGGGCCCTGGCAGACTCAAAGACGGCTCTTGACACGGCAGGAGCTGAAACGACACAGAAAACGGCGGTAGTGCGGCCGTGGCTTCAGGATTTTACGGCTTCCTGGCTGAAAAATCACATTGCCTACGGCGGCGAGGAGATCCGAAGCCAGATCCAGGCGGTTTATGATGCAGGCTATGAGGAATGGATCCTGTGGAGCGCATCGAACAAATACCATTACGGCGCATTGGAATCAGAGGAAGAGCAGCAGAATTAAAGGACGGAGGCAGATATGATGGACAGAATCCCAAAACCGGGAGAATTTTACCGGCATTTTAAAAATAACATGTATCAGGTACTGGCAGTTGCAGAACACTCAGAAACAGGGGAGCAGCTTGTGATCTACCAGGCACTTTACGATACGTTTGGAATCTATGCCCGCCCCCTGAGCAGCTTTGTGAGCCCGGTGGACAGAGAAAAATACCCCGATGCGGCCCAGCACTACCGCTTTGAGCGGGTAGAGCTCAGAAAACCGGGAGCAGTCACAGCTGCCGCCTCACCTGCTTCTCAGCCGGCGCCGTCCGGACAGGAGGAAAAGGCGGGAGAAGGGCCAGGCGCAGACAGCCGGTCAGAAAAGCTGCAGGGCCTGCAGGAACCGGGAAGAGGCAGCCAGAACGGGGAGGCGCAGCGCGAGGGAGCACAGCCAGAAGAAGAGCTGCGAAAAGAAGGACTGAGAAAAGAAGAACTGCCAGGGAAGACACAGCCGGAGAGGACTAAGCTGCAGCCCGGGGAGGAAACAGGGGAGAAGCACTCAGAAGCTCCGTCAGAGGAGGAGCGCTCCCGCATTTATGAGAGGGCAGCCTATGAGAGGGAGACTTATGGGAGAGACAGCGGTCTTGCAGGACGGGGGATTGTATCGTCCCAGAGAGCCGGAGGCTACGGCTTTTCTCCGATTGAGCCGGTTCCGGATCAGCCAAATCCCTTTCTGATTGAATTTCTCGATGCCGAGGACATAGAGGATCAGCTGGCCATACTCCGCAAGATGGAGGGCTGTGTGGGAAAGAGGGAGCTGGACAGCATCTGCGTGTACCTGGATATCAGCACCCGCTATGGCAGCCTTGAGGAGCAGACAGAGGGAATCCGAAAGTACCTGAAAATGCAGCTGAAGTATGACGCATCACGGCTGCGCAGGGGTTATCAGGAGCCGATGGGGAGAGGCCGGGACTAGGACAGACCGGGTGAGGCAGCGAACCGGGGACAGGGCAGACAAGATGAAAAAAGCGTGAGAACAGCAGAAGGTGGAGAATCAGCCCAATGTTTAATATAGAAGAGGAACTGAAGAAGCTCCCGGCCCAGCCGGGGGTTTACATTATGCACGACGACAAGGATGAGATAATCTATGTGGGAAAGGCCATCAGCCTGAAAAACAGGGTGCGCCAGTATTTCCAGAGCAGCAGGAACAAGACGGCGAAGATTGAAAAGATGGTTTCCCGGATCGCCAGATTTGAGTACATCCTGACGGACTCGGAGCTGGAGGCTCTTGTGCTGGAATGCAATCTGATCAAGGAGCACAGGCCGAAATACAATACCATGCTCAAGGACGACAAGACGTATCCTTACATTAAAGTGACGGTCTCCGAGGCTTTTCCCAGAATCCTGTTTTCCAGGACAATGAAAAAGGATAAAAACAAGTATTTCGGCCCCTTTACCAGCTCCGGGGCAGTGAAGGATATGATTGACCTGCTCCATAAGATTTACCGGATCAGAACGTGTTCCAGAAACCTGCCGAGGGACATCGGAAAGGACAGGCCCTGTCTTTACTACCATATCAGGCAGTGCGACGGGCCCTGCCAGGGATTTATCTCACAGGAGGATTACCAGAAGCAGATTAAAGAGGTTCTGGATTTCCTGAGCGGAAAATACGATCCGGTGACAAAGCTCCTGACAGACAGGATGTACGCGGCCTCAGAGGAGATGGAGTTTGAGAAGGCGGCGGAATACAGGGACCTGTTAAAGAGTGTGCGCCAGATTGCCCAGAAGCAGAAGATCACAAGCCAGAGCATGGATGACCGTGATATTATCGCTATGGCCAAGGATGAGCGGGATGTGGTGGTACAGGTATTCTTTGTCAGGGACGGAAGACTGATCGGCAGAGAGCATTTCCATGTGGAGGCTGGGACGGCGGAGACAAACAGCCAGATTTTAAACGGCTTTGTCAAGCAGTTCTATGCGGGGACGCCCTTCATCCCCCATGAGATCTGGTGCCAGGAGGAGCTGGAGGACGCAGAGGTAATATCCAGCTTTTTAAGCGGCAGAAGAGGGCAGAAGGTGAAAATCCTCGTTCCCAAGAAGGGGGAGAAGGAGAAGCTGGTAGAGCTTGCCAAGAAGAATGCCAAGATGGTGCTTGACCAGGACAAGGAGAAAATCAAGAGGGAGGAGCTGCGCACGACAGGCGCCATGAACCAGATAGGAGGCCTCATCGGGCTTTCCAGGGTGAGGCGGATTGAGGCTTATGATATTTCCAATATCAGCGGCTTTGAGTCAGTAGGCTCCATGATTGTCTATGAGGATGGAAGGCCAAAGAGGAACGACTACAGAAAATTCCGCATAAAGACGGTCCAGGGACCCAACGACTACGCATCCATGAGGGAGGTTCTCACCAGGAGATTTTCCCACGGGCTTGCGGAGCGGGAGGAGATCCTGGAGGGAGGCGGGGATCTCTCCATGGGAAGCTTTACCCGTTTTCCGGACCTGATTATGATGGACGGCGGCAGAGGCCAGGTCAATATTGCCCTGGAGGTGCTTGAAGAGCTTGGAATCGCCATCCCCGTCTGCGGAATGGTGAAGGATGACAGCCACAGAACCAGGGGGCTTTACTACAACAACGAGGAGGTTCCCATTGACAGGTATTCAGAAGGGTTTAAGCTCATCACAAGGATTCAGGATGAAGCCCACCGGTTTGCCATAGAATATCACAGAAGCCTCAGGGGAAAGACGCAGGTGCGCTCGGTGCTGGATGACATCAGGGGGATTGGCCCTGCCAGAAGGAAGGCGCTTATGCGCTATTTTAAGACCATTGAGGCGGTCAGAGAGGCAGGCGTGGAGGAGCTTCTTGAGGTCCCTCAGATGAATCAGGCAGCGGCGGAGGCCGTTTACAGCTTCTTTCACAGTCAGGGGTGACAAATAGCAAAAAAGATGGTACGATCAGAAAATATGAAGACACAGGACGCGGAAGGAACGAACAGAGGGAAAAACCGCGGGAAACGTGAAAAAAGAAAACGCAGAAAAGGAGAAACATGCCATGTATGGAGTAACGATCAAAGAGCTGATTGAGAAGATGGATCTGAAAAATATGACGCCAGAGCTGGATACGGAGAAAACAGTGCTGGTTCACCCGGATGTAAACCGTCCGGCTCTGCAGCTTACCGGCTTTTTCGATCATTTTGACAAGGAGAGGGTTCAGATCATCGGGTATGTGGAGCAGGCCTATCTGGATACGCTCACCAGCGAAAGACGGCGTCAGGTCTACGACAAGCTGATTTCCAGCAAGATTCCGTGTCTGCTTTACAGCCGCGGGATGCAGCCGGACGAGTGCGTGCTGGAGCTGTGCAATTATTACGGAGTTCCCTGCATGGTGTCTAAAAAGCCTACGTCCAATCTGATGGCAGAGGTGATCCGCTGGCTGAATGTAAAGCTGGCCCCTATGATCAGCATTCACGGTGTTCTGGTCGATGTGTTCGGCGAGGGCGTGCTGATTATGGGAGAGAGCGGAATCGGAAAAAGCGAGGCTGCCCTGGAGCTGATTAAGAGGGGACACAGGCTGGTCAGCGACGATGTGGTAGAGCTCAGGAGAGTCAGTGACGACACTCTGATCGGCTCCGCACCTGATATTACCCGCCATTTTATCGAGCTTCGGGGAATCGGGATCATCGATGTGAAGACGCTGTTCGGTGTGGAGAGCGTGAAGGATACCCAGTCCATCGACATGGTAATCAAGCTGGAAGAGTGGGATAAGGACAGAGAGTACGATCGCCTGGGAATGGAAGATCAGTATATCGAGTTTTTGGGAAATAAGGTAGTGTGCCACTCCATTCCCATCCGTCCCGGCAGAAACCTGGCGATTATTGTAGAATCCGCCGCCGTCAATTACAGACAGAAGAAAATGGGCTACAATGCGGCAAAGGAGCTCTACAACCGTGTTCAGGCCAATCTGGCTGTAAAAAACGATTAAGGGACTGAGAACAGTTTTTTTGCCGGAAGAACGCTTCGCCTGCAGAAAGGCACACTTGACCTGCTCAGGACGGGAGCGGTGGAAAAATGGAAAGGATAAAGACAGCTTATGCGTGATTTTTATGAGAGTCTCTGTGAGGCAGCAGGGGGAGAGGCCGTAAGGGCAGACGAGCCCATGGCTGCCCACACGACCTTCCGGACAGGAGGAAAGGCCGCATTTTTTGCGGCTGTGCAGAATGAGGCAGCGCTGCGGCGTGTGACGCTTCTGTGCAGGGAGCGGGGGGTACCATTTTATCTTCTGGGAAACGGAAGCAACCTTCTGGTGGGCAGCAGGGGCTATGACGGGGTGATGATTAAGCTGGAGGGAGAGTTCCTTGGCTGCAGCCTGGAAAAAGACAGGGATGCCGTCTGCGAGAAGGACGGAAATAAAGGCCAGGCAGCAGGAGAGAGGCTTCCCCTCCGGACTGCGGAGGACGGCAGCGTGACTGTCTGCGCCGGAGCCGGGATTCTTCTCTCCCGAATCGGACGTCTGGCTATGGAAAGCGGGCTTACAGGCTTTGAGTTCGCAGCGGGAATCCCCGGAACCCTGGGAGGGGCCGTGGTGATGAACGCCGGGGCCTACGGCGGCGAGATGAAGGACATTCTGAGCTCTGTACGGGTGATGGAGAGGGAGGGGCAGATCCGCGAGCTTCCTGCACAAGAGCTTGCCCTGTCCTACCGCCACAGCTGTGTTCCGGAGAGGGGACTGACCGTCCTCTCTGCAAGGCTGACTCTCAGAAAAGGGGAGGAAGGAAGGATACGGGCCAGGATGGAAGAGCTTTCCGCAGCCAGGCGGGAAAAGCAGCCCCTTGAATACCCCAGCGCGGGAAGCACATTTAAAAGGCCGGAGGGCTATTTTGCAGGAAAGCTCATCCAGGATGCAGGGCTTAAGGGGTACTCTGTGGGAGGAGCCCAGGTTTCTGAAAAGCATGCCGGCTTTGTCATCAACAGAAATCAGGCCACACCGGAGGATATAAGAGCACTGATAGAGGAAGTACAGAAGAGAGTATGGGAGACGTCAGGCGTTTGCCTTGAGCCTGAGGTAAAGTTTCTGGGCTTTGAAAATGAAAACAGACAGCAGGAGCTTTTCAGGGGCAGGCAGGAGGCAGACGGTGCAGAGAAGGAGTAGATTATGCGTCTTGTCATCGTAACGGGAATGAGCGGAGCCGGAAAGACGGCAGCCCTTAAAATGCTTGAGGATATGGGATTTTACTGTGTGGATAACCTTCCGATCCAGCTGGTGGGAAAGTTTGCGGAGCTGATAAGCGCCGGAAGAGGAGAACACAGCCGGGCGGCCCTGGGAATTGACATCAGAAGCGGGGAATCTCTGGAAGAGCTGGGAGCCGTTTTGAAGGAATGGGATCAGAAGGGATTTTCCTATGAAATCCTGTTTCTGGACGCCAGCGACGAGGTTCTCATCAAGCGGTATAAGGAAACCAGGAGAAGCCATCCCCTGGCAGGCCTGGAGCGGATTGACCGGGGGATTGAGAGGGAGCGAAGGAGGGTGGCTTTCCTGAAAAAGAAGGCCGACTATATCCTGGATACCAGTATGCTCCTGACTAAGGAGCTTCGGATGGAGCTGGAAAAAATCTTTGTGTCCAATGAGGATTACAGGAGTCTGTTTGTGACCGTGCTCAGCTTTGGCTTTAAGTACGGCATACCGGTGGATGCGGATCTGGTGTTTGATGTGCGCTTTCTGCCCAACCCCTACTATGTGGATGAGCTGAAAAACCACACGGGCAATGAGGCGAAGGTACAGGAGTTTGTCATGGGCGGAGGGCTTGCAGAGGAATTCCTGAAAAAGCTCTACGATATGGTTGTCTTTCTCCTTCCCCACTATGTGGAGGAGGGAAAGAACCAGCTTGTCATCGCGGTGGGATGTACCGGAGGAAAGCACCGCTCTGTCACCATCGCCAATCAGCTCTATGAGAGGCTTTCCTCTGAGGAGGATATAGGTCTTAAAATTGAGCACAGAGACATTGAGAAGGACAGCAGGAGAAAGCAGGAGGGTTAGATTTGTCTTTTTCTTCACATGTGAAAGAGGAGCTGTCTAGGCAGGTGAGCCCTGCCAGACACTGCCAGATAGCGGAGACAGCGGCTATTCTGAGCCTGTGCGGGAAGGTTCATATTACGGAGGACAACAGCTACACCATACGGATCCATACGGAAAATGTGGCTGTTGCAAGAAAATACTTTACTTTACTGAAAAAAGCATTTAATATTAGAGCGGATGTGGCAATCCGCAGGAATGCATTTTTGAAAAAAAACAGAACGTATACAGTGGCAGTCAGGAAAAATGAGGATGCGGTGAGAGTGCTGCAGGCGGCCCGGCTTCTCTGCGAGGACGGGGACGTGTATGAGAACATGTCTGTTGTCAAAAACCTGATCATCCAGAATTCCTGCTGTCGTAGAGCCTTTATCCGGGGGGCCTTTCTAGCCGCTGGATCTATCAGTGATCCGGAAAAATTTTATCATTTTGAGATTGTCTGCGCGTCCATGGAGAAGGCGGAGCAGCTGAAAGAGATCATAGCGACTTTTTCCATTGAGGCAAAAATAGTTGTCAGGAAGAAGTATTATGTGGTATATATTAAAGAGGGCAGTCAGATCGTGGAGATCCTCAGTGTCATGGAGGCTCCTGTAGCTCTGATGGAGCTTGAGAACATCAGAATTCTCAAGGAGATGAGAAACAGTGTG
>ULXG01031725.1_pt1 | contig 10904 bp, 13 predicted proteins | sample 1961141 | NCBI WGS metagenome assembly ULXG01 (sample SAMEA4835834, study PRJEB28245) | human gut metagenome | biome: gut microbiome; material: fecal sample | place: Denmark | collected 2008 | reverse complement strand
CGCCGTTGAGCTCCATGACGGCCATGGCCGCGTCGTCCAGCATGGACTTGACGCCCCCCTCGGACGCCTCGACGGCGGCGGAGACCGCTCCGGCTATCTTGCTCATGGTCAGGCCGTGGTCGGCGTCTCCGAAGCGGGCGTCTATGTCGCTCAGCTCCTGTTCGGCCGCGGCGACCGCCGCGCAGGCGTTTTTCAGCCTGAGCGCGAACTCGGCTTTGGTCACTGCTTTGTACCTCCTCTCCCGGCACGGGCGATCGGCCGCCCGCGCTCGGATGCAACTTTGTTACATTCGTAACTACACGTTATCACACTCGGTTACGTATGTCAATGGCCAAAGACAATTCCCCTATAATGAACAAAAACCCGCCGAATCACTTGTCAGAACAGCACAAACCCCGCCCCCGGAGATGCTCGGATCTCCGGGAGCGGGGTTACATATGTTAATCAGTGTTCCAAAAGCTCCTCGATCACCTCGGAGCGCGCGACTATCTGAGTGAAGAAGCCGGACTTCAGCGCGCCGCGCACGGCCTTGTGGCTCGTGTTTGCGGAGCATACGCCTATGATGTTCGGGCAGCGCTTGAGTACATCGACCGGCACCTGTATGGCGAAGTCCTGATCCGACTGTATGACGTAGCCGTCCTCGTTGAAGTAGTATATCAGCATTCTGCCGCAGGCTCTGCGCTGCTGCAGCAGGCTGCCGTATCGCACCAGGGAGGCGAAGTCGGGGCTGGAGGGGTAGTCGCCTATGTTGACCAGCGCCGTGTCCAGCAGCTCCCACTCGCGGTAGATGCGGCGGTACACCTCGGTCGAGCAGAGCACCTCCTTCTCCTCCAGGCTCTCCGGGAGAGCCGGGAGATAGAGAAAGTGCGGCGTTGCGCCCAGCTGCTGCGCCATCAGGCGTATGTTCTCGTTGGACTGGTAGTTGCGGGCCGGGATGCTCGCGTTCCCGACCAGCGGGCATATATCCGTGACGGTGCTGTCCACCTGGGGATTCTGCTCCAGCCAGCTCACGATCTGACCGATAAGGTATCCCCAGCCGACTCCGAGGCGCCTGCTGCCCAGAAGCTGCAAAAGCTGCAGCGCGCCCTGCGAGAGCAGACGGTTCACCTCGTCGTTGTCGCCGCTGTCCTCGACGAGCACTCCGCCCTGGATGGTGCTGATGCTCCTCAGCCTGTCCAGCAGTCTGGCCGCCTTGGTCTCCGGGTCATGGACGGTTATCTCGACCACGCCCAGCTCGCGCGCTTCCGCCAGCAGGCGGCTGACCATCGGGCGGGAGATACCCAGCTCGCGGGCTATGTCGCTCTGCCTCTGATCCTCCAGATAATAGCGGCGCGCCACATAGGCCAGCCGCTTTCGTTTATCCTGACTGATATTCAAAGAGTCATCCTCTCTATACGCATAAATAGAGCCGGCAGCGAGCGTCCCCCATGGGATGCACATTTGTAACTTCCCGACCCGTACACAGTATATAGGATGCTCCCCGAAAAAGCAAGGCCAAAGCGACGGCGCCCGCACCGAGCCGGGCGCTCAGGGCGCAGAGAAAATTTTGCAGGCAGTGTTGACAAGTAAACTTGGCAAGTCAAGCGGAGGAGCTAACTATGGACAAGGAAAAGATTTTGAAAGAGGCCAGGCAGGAGGGCATGCTGGGCGTGGACGAGGGTACGAAGCACGCAAAGACCCAGGGCTATTTGCTGGGCAAAGCGGCGTTTGTCGCGGCGTATGTCGTGATAGCACTTTTCAGCGTAATCACCTCCAGCGAGCTGAACGCCGGCGTAACGGCGATGTTCGTGGCGTCGCTCACCGGGGAGGCCTTCGCCGGGTGGCGGCAGTCCGGGAAAAGGGTGTACGCGGTTCTGGCAATCATAGGCGCGGTCACGACGGTGCTGGCTCTTGTGGTCACGGTCTGCGATATGTACGGGGCGCAAATATGAGCGAGCGGCTGGTACTGAAAAACCGTTTGAAGGAGGCGCGGCAGGCAAAGGGGCTGTCACAGGCGGCTCTGGCCGAAATGGTCGGCGTCTCGAGGAACACGATAAGCTCCATTGAAACCGGACAGTTCAGCCCGACCGCCAAGCTCGCTCTGATACTCTGCATCGCACTGGACAAGAAATTTGAAGACCTGTTCTATTTCGACCTCTGAACCCCCGGCCAGCTCTGCCGGCCGGCATTTCCATACCCCCGTGGGACAGGAGTCATCACTATGTCCTGTGCTCAAGTACCGCTGGGTCAAGCTGCCGCGTGCTTTGGTGCCATAGCAAAGGCGCCGGCTTGCCGCGATAAATATTGATTTTCATTTGCTTCCCTGTTATAATGTAATTAAATTAAAATAATTACATATAATGAATGCGAGGTGAATTAGACTGTGACTGACTATCGAGCCCTTTGCGTCGAATTATTCGGCACCGATGATACAAACGAACTCAAGAAAATGGCGGCGAAGCTGAATGCTAAGAACCCACGGAACGCCGGGCGCAGCCGCAAGTTCACTCCGGAGGAGCGAAATGAGCTTCTTAGGCTGCTCGCAGGCGGCGCAACAGTCAACAAACTCGCCGAGCGCTTTGGCTCGTCGAGGCAGATTATAAGCAAGTATATAAACCCGCCCCTCGGTGGCGGCTACACTCTGCGGCTCTATTATATGCACCGGCACAGTGTTTGCACGGTCATCGACGTGGACTTTATTCACCGCAGGATACGTATACAAAACCGCACGGCGAATGTGCTGCATCGCGCTTTTGGCGTCGTCGAGCAGCCAACTTGGGAGGACTTTGAGGAGTTTATTTCCGGCCGTTGCTTCCCTCCGACACGTGGGCGCTTGAAAGAAACACTTGCAAACCTTGGCCTTGACTCCTATGACCCGCTGCAAATCATAGAGAAAACCGGCGGGCGCACGGCCGAGGACGATATGTGGATTCGCCCACAGTACGCGAATTGAGAGGTGGAACATGGAGCGAATAAATCTCGACAGCGTAATCAGAGTCCCCGCAAATCACACCTCCAAGGGCGATCAGCCGAAGTGGGAAGTAAACGGCAAGTGGTATAAGGCCGACCATCTCGGGTATGAGTCCCTGTCAGAAGTGCTTGTGTCGCGGCTGCTAGAGCACTCAAACGCCGGTAACTTTGTGAGGTATGACCCTGTGGAAATCGAGATTGGCAGGCAGATCATGAATGGCTGCGTCAGTGAAAACTTCCGAGCTAAAAGCGAGGCGCTGATTCCCCTCGAAAGGCTGCACCGCGCGTTTATCGGGCGCGGGCTCGCCGCAGAACTGGCCAAAATGGGCGATGTGGTTGAACGGATAAAGTACACCGTGGATTTCGTAGAAGCCCAAACAGGCTTGACTGGGTTTGGGCAATATCTGACGCTGCTGCTGGAGCTCGACGCCTTTTCGCTCAACGAGGACAGACATACAAACAACATTGCAGTCATAACTGACGAGGACACGGGCGAGTTCCGTCTCTGCCCCATCTTTGACAACGGACTCGCCCTATTAGCCGACACGAACGACTATCCCCTCAATGAGGACGTCTACGACTGTATTGATCGGGTCAAGGCGAAGCCGTTTTCGCGGGACTTCAACGAGCAGGCAGAGGCCGCAGTCTCCCTGTACGGCTCGCAATTGAGGTTTGACTTTGACAGGCCGTATGTTGAAAATATGATACTGGAGCTGGATAACCAGTTCCCTCCTGATACGCTGTCCAGAGGCAGGGATGTCCTGCTGGAGCAGATGAGAAGATACAGCGTTTTGTTCTAAGGCTTAAAACTCTCAAAGCAATTCCAATTATCAGGATCAGTGTTGTTTTTTTATTCAAACTCAATAATATTTCGCAATAAGTTGCGATTTTTAAAAAATCACCTCCGACGTATTGTCGGAGGTGATTTCAGTCTTTGTACTTTCATGGCTTTACAGCAGCTCGCTCATTACGCCGGCTACTATTATTGACACCATTGCCGCCATGCCGCCTACCACCAGGCGCGGCATGACCTTGCTCATGAGGAACTCGTTCTCCTCATCATTCTCGGCCACAGCATTGCAGACCTCAACAGAGATGAGATAGGTGGACGGGAAACCGAGCATCTGGCAGAAGCCGATACCGAAGGCCATGGACTTGTCGCCCATTATCTTCCACGCAGGCAGAACCTTCATCATCAGGAAAATGGCGACGACGGAGACGGCGAAGACCACAATCAACGGGAATATGAGCTGCACAAGGTTCGTGAGGGATATATCTCCCAGCGAGGGGATGATGGCCGCAAAGACGACCATGTTGATGAAGCCGCTGGTCTGTCCCTTCTGCAGCAAGTTCTGCGGCACTATGCCTATCTGGGTGAAGATAACGCCGAGGACAAGTCCTAGGATGGCATAGTTGATGCCGGTGAGCTCGCCCAGCCACACGCTCAGCAGGCCGCCGGCCACAGCCAGCAGTAATAAAGCGTTTCCCCGCATATCTTCCATGAGCTTCCGCCGCCTAGCCTGCAGTCCGTGCCGACAGTGCTGCCGATGCAGTGCGCGCTGTGCTCCCTTAAGAGGGACGGTTCACCGCCACTGAGCTTCACCGTGTAAAAGTCGCCGTTTTCCCCGTTGCCGTATGAGAGGCCGTCCGTGAGACACAGCACCGCCGTATCCCCGTGCAGGGCATACAGCTTCACCAGGAAGCGATCCTGATCTATCAGACGTACAGTCTCCCCTGTCTCCCCGTCCCAGACGCAGACCGCCTGGCGCAGTGTCTTTATGCCTGTGAAGTCGCTCCCGACATAGAGAACCCTGCTGCCCTCTACGGCAAAGCCGGCAGTGTCAAAGGGTGCGCTGGTCAGCAGCTCCGTCTTGCCGGACACGGGGTCAAACACGCCGAGCTGCGTGCGCTTCCCGCTGGTAATGCCGGCGCCGTTGCCCCAGAACGGCACGTCCTCCAGGACGTCATATGTTCCGGCGCGGCGTCCGTCAAGCACAGATTCGCGTTCTTCATCTCCCCCGCCTTCAGCGCAGGGCTGATTGAGATTCTGCACCGTGGTAAACACGATCCGCCCGTCGTCCAGAGCGGCAAATTTCCCCGCCTTTGCCGGTATGGTAAAGAGCTCGTACGGCTCCCCGCCGTCAATCGGCATTGCCATCAGCGTGGTTGCCTCTGCAGAACTGCGTCCGGCAAAGACGAGCGTCCTGCCGTCCCTCCAATAAAACGAGCCGGCAGGTACGGATTGCTTTAGGCAGCGCACTTCCCTGCTCCCATGTTCAGCCAGCCAGAGTGACACGTCATAGCCGTTGGTTTTCATGTTCGGAACCCGGCATATATACGCCGTGTGCCGCCCGTCAGGAGAAACCACGGGGTCGCTCAGGTATCGCAGCTGCAGAAAGCTCTCGCATGTGATACGTCCCATTATTCCCACTCCTCATATCCAACCAAAATTTATGTACGCACCGCCGTGCAGCGGGATAAAGCGACCCGGCCTGCGGCAAAAAATAATTTATAATAAATTTTTAATATTTAATTAAATTTGATGCACGGAATATGGCCTTACTCCTCCGCCAGAACCTTGAGTACGCCTGCAATATGCTCACGCAGACAGGCTCCGGCCAGTTCCATGTCGTTGGCCTTTATGGCGCTGACAATACGGTCGTGATCTAGAGCAGTGCCGTCCAGGTTGCGCATTTGCAGCGGGCGTATGAGGTAGTTTGCCACCAGGAACCTGCCCTGAACCCGGTTGTAGGTCTCGAGCAGGATATGATTTCCGGACGCCTCAACAATCGTGCCGTGGAACTTTCTGCCTGCCGTCGCAAACTCAGCGTACTGAGATTCATTGCTCAGAAGCTTGAACTGCTCCGCGTAGCTTTCAAGCCTGGGCAAAATCTGTTTTGGCGAGGCGCCCTTGCCGGACATGAATACCCTGAGCGCGTAGCCCTCTATAAGCTCTCTGACCTGGCACATTTCAAAGACGGACTGCCTGTCGTATTCAGGGACGTAGAGCCTGCCGTTGCTCATCGAGCACAGTATCCCGTCGTTTACGAGGAGCTTTACGGCCTGGACTACAGGCGTTCTGCTCACTTCGAATTTTTTGGACAGCTCATCCAGGGTAAGGTTCTCGCCCATTGAGTAACTTCCGCTTATAAGGCTCTCTATTATACGGTCATAAAGGATCTCATCCAAGTTGCTCTTTATTCTCATAGCTGCCTCCTAGTAGAACATGCAGTCGTGGCATCTGGCAGTGGTGAGCTCCGATTTTGTGGAAGCAACACAGAACATTCCACAAATTCGTTCTGTCTACGAAATCCACCCCCCCGCTGTTCATGTTCAAGTGTACATAGGCAGTGTTAGGGCCATCGCCTGCGTGATAGCGTAAAGCCTATCGAAACTTCCCGCTTGAATTTGAAGCTGGAAAGTGCAATAATTGTGGGGCTGATTTTTACTGACAGAAAGCCAGTGGAGAAATTGAGTAGTTACAGGGAAAGGCCGTCCCGTGAGGACGTGTTCCGCAGTGTGCCGGTGCCGTCTGCGCTGAGAATCATGATTCTGCCGTCGGTGATAAGCCAGCTCATCGTGCTTATATACAACATGGCCGACACCTTCTATGTCGGACAGACCAACAATCCGGACATGGTCGCGGCCACCTCGCTTATTCTGCCCGTGTTCAACATCTGCCTTTGCCTTGCCGGCCTGGCCGGCGTGGGCGGCGGCTCTCTCATATCCCGTCTGCTCGGGCAGGGCAGGGATGACGAGGCTCGGCGCGTGGGCGTCTTTTCGATATATCTCGGTCTGGCTGTCGCCCTGCTTTTTGCCGTACTCATCAGGGTGCTCATTCGCCCGCTGCTCGGCCTGCTTGGAGCCGACGAGCACACATACGAGTACGCGCGCCAGTACGCCATGTGCGTCATCGTCGCGGGAGGCATACCGACGGTGCTCTCCAACGTACTTTCAAACCTGCTCAGGAGCGTGAGCCGCTCGGGCGCGGCGGGCTTCGGCATCATACTCGGCGGTGTACTCAATATAATCCTCGACCCCATCTTTATGTTTGTGCTGCTACCGGACGGGATGGAGGTGTTCGGCGCAGGCGCAGCCACCTGCCTTTCAAACTGCGTTGCCTGCGTGTACTTCTTCGGCGTGCTGTACATGGGCAGGAAGGGCTCGATAATCACCTTCAGCCCCCGCGTGGGCATGGCCTCCCGTGAGAGCATATTTGCAGTATTCGCCGTGGGGCTGCCGTCGGCGGTCACCAGCTTCCTCTTCGACCTCGACTACGTCATCCTGGACAAACTCATGGTCTCCTACCACAATACGGCGCTCGCCGCAATTGGCATAGTGCTGAAGGTTGAGCGCTTCCCCCTCAACGCCGGCGTGGGAATATGCCAGGGCATGATGCCGCTGGTCGGCTACAACTATTCGGCCGGTAACCGCCGGCGCCTGAGAGATACGATCCGCATGTCGCTCGCGGTCGGGCTGGTCATCGCGGCAGTGAGTATACTGCTCTACGAGCTGTTTGCAGCGGAGCTGGTGCGCGTGTTCCTGGACGACGCCCGGACGGTGGAGCTGGCCGCATCCTTCCTTAGAGTGCGTGTGCTGGCTACGCCGCTCATGTTCGTGAGCTTTTTCACCGTCTATCTTTTCCAGGCGCTGGGCAAGGGAAACACCTCCACCGTACTGGCCGTCGTGCGCTGGCTGGGCTTCAACATACCCATGCTGTACATACTCAACGCCGCTTTCGGCATGTACGGCCTGGTCTGGTCGCAGGTGACAGCGGACAGCCTGACCGTTGTCCTCTCCATGGCCGTGTACCTGAAGTTCCGCCCTCCCCTGCTCCGCTCAGGAAAGCTGTCCGAGCGCTGAGTAAAATAGCATGGCCTCCACGGGTTTTCCGCGGAGGCCTATTTATCTGATGAGCACCTGCGCTTCCGGCAGCGTCCGCAATTGCATCCGTCCTAGACCCCTGCACCGTCACGTTATTCGCTCCTGCGCCCATCTGCTCACCTATCTCGCGCGGTGTAACCGTCGTCCATGAGGCGCGGAGCAAGTATAACCTTTTAACCCATCTGACCTTGTGTTACAACGCACTTACCGCTCTATTTTCGCAAAACATCTGACCGCGTATGCAAATCGTGGATTGACCGCAGTTGATTAAGAAAATATAATTGGGTTAAATATAAAAAAACATGAGGAATGTGTTTTATGAAAAAAGCAATCATAATCCCAGACTCCTTCAAGGGGACGCTGAGTTCAATTCAAATATGTGCCATTGTCTCCGAGTGTATACGCCGGGTATTTCCCGGCTGTGAGGTGCTGGAGATGCCTGTAGCCGACGGTGGTGAAGGCAGTGTTGACGCTTTCTTGTTTGCTGTTGGGGGAGAACGTGTGCATGTGGAGGCCGCCGGTCCGTGGTTTGAGAGACGTCAGTCTTATTACGGTCTTCTAACCGGAGACACTGCTGTAATAGAAATGGCCTCCGCTGCCGGTCTTCCTCTTGCCGGTGCCAGGCTTGATCCTGAGCGTACTACAACATATGGGGTGGGAGAACTGCTGTTGGACGCCGTGCACCGCGGGGCAAAGCAAGTCATAGTAGGTTTAGGCGGCAGCGCGACAAATGATGCAGGCTGCGGCGCTGCCGCTGCTGCAGGAGTTCGTTTTTATAATGCCTCCGGTATTAGCTTTATCCCTACTGGCAGTACCCTTTGTGAAATTGAGCATATAGATCTCACCGGACTCGACTCATATGTCGGACGCTGCAGTATAAGTGCAATATGCGATATAGACAATCCCATGTACGGTCTTTCGGGCGCGGCACATGTCTTTGGGCCACAAAAGGGCGCCGACCCGGCAATGGTTGAGCGCCTAGACACCGGACTGCGTCATCTGGCTCATGTTATCTTTCAAGAGCTAGGCATCGATGTTTCTGCGCTTCCAGGCGCCGGTGCGGCCGGAGGTATGGGCGCCGGGATGGTAGCCTTCTTCGGCGCCAAGCTCAAGCCGGGCATTGACACCGTTTTGGATGTAGTCGGCTTTGATAAAGCCGCGTCAGACGCAGATGTGGTTTTTACCGGTGAGGGGAAGCTGGACAGCCAAAGTCTGAGAGGCAAGGTAGTTATAGGCGTCGCGCGCAGTGCGGCTCGGCTTGGCAAACCAGTCATCGCAATCGTCGGCGGCGCGGATTACGGAGCCGAAGCTGCCTATGACGAAGGCGTTTCAGCCATATTCCCAATCAACCGTTTACCTCAGGATTTTTCTCTGCTGAAAGAGCACAGTGCTGAAAATCTTGCTTTTACCGTAGAAAACGTGCTGAGATGCCTGAAGGCAGCCGGAATGTAAATATATCCTGCTTTGCCGCTACGACTCTGGACTCGCTGCCGTATTCCGGAGCTATCCTGATGCTTCTGCCCCTGTGCCATATGAAGCTGCGCGAGGTCTACCCTCCTCTGTTCATAACCACCGTCGTCGCCACGACCTGCGGCACCATAGCCGTCATCGTCATGTGCGCGCTTTTCCCAGGGTTGGCAGTGTGAGGCAGCCTTCGCCTCAACTGTGAAAAATACCTGCGTTCCCCGCAAGAGCCTAACCTTTACCCGGAGCGCATCGGCACAAAACACCCCGGACGCCATAGCATCCGGGGTGTTTTCATATGTGCAATGCAGCCGTGCGCGCACTCCCCTTGCACGTAAGTACCGCAAAGCCGTCTGCAACAAGAAGACAACCGCCCACGATTCCGTTTTAATGGGTATCTCGATTTGAGCGATATAGTCGTCTGGGCTCAGGATCTTGCTTGTTTACGGATGCCGGTTGCGACTGTCCTTTGAACAAACGCTTGAAAATAATTTTTGTTTTCCTATTGACTTTAATTTTATTTATGGTATATTGAATCTTGTTAAAGTCAATAAGAAAGGAGAATTGATTTGGAGATAGATAAAATTCCTCAGTGGATACTTGCATTAGAGCCAGAGGACGCGACCTTTCTAAAGAACTTTGTTTTGAAATCGGGTTCATTGAAAGAAATTGCACGTTTGTACGAAGTTTCTTACCCGACAGTCCGACTCAGGCTGGATAAACTCATTCAGAAAATTGAATTGAGCGACCAAAAAGAGGAAGAACCATTTTCAGCATTTATCAAAGGCTTAGCGGTTGACTCCCGGATCGATTTGGAAACGGCAAAAATCATTATCGAAAAGTATAAACAGGAAAAGGAGAAAACATCATGAATACAGCCATCACATTGATTATTGCGTTTGTTGTCATTATACTTCATGTCTGGCTGTGTCGAAGGAGTCCCAAGCTTTGGTATTTGGGCGGCATTATTCCACTTTTGTGGATTGTCTTACTTGTATTTTTATTTTTCAACGAGAAAATTAGTTTCGGAGAAGATTGGAAAATGATTGTTTTCCCGACCCTTATCTTTTTCCTGTTTTGGATTCAAGGCCATCAGGCGGCAAAGAAAAAAGAAATTGCTAAAATGAAAGCTAAAGATATTTAATAGATAGACAGCAAACCCAGCCGAGCCAGCGGGCGTTCTAGATGAACGGCGCATACTCGCCGCCGCGCCGCAGCCGTTTCTGGAGGAATTGAACGTGCAAATTGCCGGCGCTTTATGATATAATCATCAAGACAAAAAATCCAGAAAGGGACGCGGATACGATGACAAAAATCCTATTCGTCTGCCACGGCAAAATACACACTAAGCTCTGAAAGTGTTGATTTTTCAAGGGTTTCTCGAAAGTGTCGCAAGAATTTACTACCAATTTACTACTTCTGAAAACTATATCAACAGCCTCCACACGATAGGAAAAAATGAATAACATAGACAGCAAATAGGGATACCGTTTTTCTGATATGCGGTGTCCCTTTTTATATACTCGCCATAGGTAACACTATGGCATTTTTTATACCCATTTTTGGAAAGGAGCCGGATAGATGAAACTGAATGAAGCGGAAATGAG
>ULXG01030613.1_pt1 | contig 10938 bp, 5 predicted proteins | sample 1961141 | NCBI WGS metagenome assembly ULXG01 (sample SAMEA4835834, study PRJEB28245) | human gut metagenome | biome: gut microbiome; material: fecal sample | place: Denmark | collected 2008 | reverse complement strand
GTTCGTATAAATCTTTATTTTTCAAGTAAGCATTAATATAACATTCTCCGCCGCAAGTGTTCTTTATTGTGCAACTGCTACACTTGTTAAGAGATTCTACCGAAACAAATTCAAATGGCTTTTGTTTTATCTTATTAATCCCATCATATATATTGCCTATTTTAAAATCATCATTTCCATACATTACACTGCAAGCAAAAATATCACCAGCACTATTTACCGTTACTCGACTTTTGCCTGCATCACATCTGTGTATTTTATATGTTCCTTTAAACAAATTACTATAAATTATCCCACCAAAATAGTCTGCACCCTGAAGAAGCTTTTTTAAATAATCAAAGTTCCCTTTTTCCAACTCTTTGAAAATATTACTACATAGCCTCTCGTATCGACTAACTAAATACGGAACATCAAAATTATCAAAATCATATTTTGAATCATCATAGTTCCTGATAAATTTCATGCTAACACAATCGACATTTGGAAGATGATAAAGATGGTCATAGATTAAATCGACATCTTGATTAAGCGGAGTAACAGTAACGGCAAGTCCAGGTTTTTTGTTTTTAAACATTTTAATACCTTTTACTACATCATCATATGTACCCTTACCGTTAGCATATTCTCTGTTGCTGTCATTGGTTATTTTATCACCGTCAATACTTGTTCCGATGAAGATAATAGAATCATTATCAATATAATCTGCGACTTCCGGCGTCAGCAAAGTAAAATTACTGCAAAACATAACTTCGGTTTTTTTACAAGTCTCATTTCGTTTTTGCCGACAATAATCTGCAATCTGCTTTATTAAATCAAGCTGTAACAACGGTTCCCCCGAACCCGACAAATCTATAACATACTTGCTGGCGCAGGGAGCGTATTTATCCATAAGAAAATCTATTGCGTCCTTAGCGACTTCAAAAGTAAGCTCTTCATCGCCAAGGTAATCGGATTCTTTAAAGCAATACTTGCAATTAAGATTACACTTTCTTGATGGATGCAAACATAAAGTAAACTGTCCATGAGATGACTCTTCTTTTACTTTGTCAATATCGTATGTATTGATTTTATTTATGCGTTCTTCAATACTGGTGTTTATGAAAACCTCATATTCCTCAGGATCGTTTTCTTTAGCTATAGCTAATACTTCTTCTTTGGAAAGTTCATAATCACCAAACTTTATATCATAATCATCTCTTATTCCAAAATAGTAATTAACATCTTGGATATACATAACTTTTTGATTTAAATATTCAAAAACAGATACCTTTATTCTCATATTTTCACTCTCATTTTGTAATTCTTTTCATAAACAATTCAAATTTTCTCATTAGTAAAACCAATGTACTCATTGCTACTCCGCATATAATTGAACATCCAAAATTTCTATATCCTATAAAGATACACAAGATTGAAATTAAGAACAAAAGAATGGAAATAGATGAAGCCACTCTTTTGTAAATTTTTTTCTCTTTTTTATTCAATGGATTGTTTTCTGTATCTAGCGGAGATGTCAATAATATTACGGCCACACAAAAAAATTCAACCATTATTAGTATAAAAGTAAATATAATACTAATACTGGCGAGTGTAGGAAAATAGCACTATACTTAATAGACAGAACTTTGCATTCTATTTTATATGTAGAGTATCCGATACTCAAAAATAGACCTTACCACAAAATTAATAACATCAAAGCAAATCTAACTTAATCAGTTTAATGTTTTCCATACACTATTTATTCTACCAGTGGCTGGAGCATCTGTTTTTCTTCATAATCTAATTTCTCAAGAATACGCATATCGTCCTCCTGATTCTGTTCAGAAATAATATCTGTTTTCTCTTTTGAGTTTGCACTAATCTTTACACCTAAAAAATCATCTATGCTCTCAAAAATTTGTCTGTCCTCACTATCAAAACTATAGTGAGCATGAAGAAAATCATTATAGATATCCAAATCATCAGCAAACCAAAAACTATCAAGAATAGTTGCATCACCCATTTTTGATGCTATGCTAAGCAATTGCTTATAAATATCTAAGCAATGTTCTAAATCTTCGCAAATAAAAATCAGCTTAGGTCTTTTCTTAAATACTATCTTACGACAATTAACATATAATTCATTGTAATTATTTATCAAATCACTTACTCTTTTAATCCAAAAAGCAAATTCTCCAGACCTAATATCCTGCCTATGAATTTCTCCCTTTTTAATGGCACTTACAAAAACAGATACACCTTCTATATCAATAATTAGTGGAATTCTGGCAGCATTTGCCTCAGCAATTTTTGCTGTAACAATAGTATCAAAATTGTAAATCGCATTCTTGAAAATCGTGATAAACTTTGTGAACCATTGATTTATTGATAGTTTATTAAGAATTTTTTCAATATTATCAACAGTCATAAATAAATCAAAATTGCTCTGTCGTCCAATCATTCGCAGTTGTGTACGACCGTAGGATGTAATCACCAGTATCCGATGCGAGGATTTACTAATGATATTTCCATCTTCATCAACAGAACATAGTTTGTAAAAACTGATAAGATTAGTTTTGTAAAGACGCATAAGTTTAGTGTTAAGTTTATCCCTATTAATATTCTTTCCGTTAGGTAGCGCTATAAAACCTCCTGATATTAAATCATACAAAAATGTGGATTTTGAGTACTGCAAATTAGATATCCAGTACACAATCTCTAAATCCATCGACTCAAGCTGTCCTAAGTTTTCCATAATCAGAAATTTTTTCATAGCCTCGCTCGTTGTGATTTTTGGCAATGCTGTACCTGGTATATTCTGCTCCTGAATAAACTTTGTATTTGGTATGAACGCAAATGGATTGTTCTTTGCAGGTTGATAATATTCGTCTTTCTCTTTTATATTTAATTTAATTGATTCCGTTTGTAAATTGTTTTGATCTTCAGACATAGCATCAATAAATGAAGTATCGGCTGTGAACTCTGGTCCTAACTCATCTTCATCAATCTTCAGCACAGAAACATTTCTATCATAGTCATTCAACGCATTAGCTGAGTCTTCATCCAGAATATGCACATAGATTGGTGGAGTAGGGCCGCCCTCAAATTGCACAAAATCACAATTCTGCAAGATTGTTTTCAGTTTTGGCTTAGGAAGTTTTTCCAAGAGCGATGGATGTTTTTCCATCATATATGGTATCACACGAGATAGATCAATTTTTCCATTTCTTCTGTACTCTTCAGCTAAAGCATTATGCAACTCCTTCTTAACTCTATCGGGCAACTTAAGAACATTCTCCTTTGTAACTACTAAAGACTCAGGATCTTTTTCATAGGATATTGCAACCCAGTTTGCAAAATGCTCTGGTGATAATTCCAATCTTCTTACTGACATAAAGTTCATCTTTGCTACAAGTTGCGAGATTTTATCAACATGAAAAATTTTCTTCCAGTCAAGCTGATTTCGTTCCAGAATTCCTCTAATCTCTGATTGCAAAATATATCCATTATCGGAAGCATTCCAAAGAATTCTAAACAGACGATCCTCATCAGTTATGTTTTCCATTTCTTGGTCAAATTGAGTTGCAATATTTTGAAATTGTTTGATAATATTGGATTCAACCCAATTTTTATCCTCTTTAGACATAAAAATAACGACTTCGTTGTACATAATCTTTGGCAATTGAACTGCAATGTTACCATTCTGATTCAGGAAAACTTCCACATTGTTAATTACAAAGTAATCATTAAAATACACTTTGCAATATGCATGTTTTAATTTATTTTGACATCTTTTATCAGGCAATAACTCCACACGAACTGGAATTTCTTGCAGGTTAGAAAAACGATATTCGTTTTCAAGTTTATCATCCATCCATTCAAAATCATCAACTGACAATCCATTCTGCTCATTTCCGACTTTTTTTCTATATCCATAAATTTCATTTTTCCCATTGTTATTCATTTTCTGCCAAGCATTTCTCAAAATATTTTTTACTGTCGTGTCTACGTCAAGATCTACAATACAGAAAGACGGATGAAAATAATGATTTTTATCTCGTACAGCCGGATAATTTATGTAAACGTCATTTTTATGAACTGAAAAGTGAATTTCATTAATTCTTATTCCACAGTCAAACAGGATTTCACCTTTATAATAAAACCGTTTATTTATAGAATATGTCTTCACACAGACTTCCACCAGCTTCATAGCATCAACTCTCCTCTAAAATAGCTCCGTAACGTCTGAGTATTTCACGGTGATCTGGTTCTCCCATATCACCTTTTAGATTTTTCATAGAACAGCCTTGAATGAACAACCCCAAATATGCTTTAAATGAGTCATTCTCACCCGTGTATCGGTCATATACAATAATTTGCTGTCCGATACGCTGGATACTAAAGCTAACAGAACCTTTCATCTCAATATAATCCAAAAATTGAATATTTTCATTACTTGTATTCTCATATAAAGAGTTTTCTAAATCCAAGCTTTGAAGATTTTGAGAAAACAACCGTACTTTATGATCATTCAGACAGTATCCCAGCTTTACCCGATTCCTAATCGCAAAGATTCTGTTACAGATATTTGTGTCAGCATCAAACTCCTGAATTTCATTATCCATATGTAGATGATATTTTTCTCGCGCACTCCTCTCAAGTCCACTCTGCCATATAAATCTGTAATCACAATCAACTATAAATGGGCTTGCAAGATGGCAAAATCCATTTCCTCCGTAAAGTTTCATCTTTGTCTTATAATTCTTGTCCAAAAGAATAATCTCAGCACCATCGGAGTATAAAATGCCGTCACAGTTTCCTGTTTCATTATACCAGTAAGCTGCAAAGCCCAACTCCGATTTTACATTCAAGCGAAATATCTCTGAATCTAACAATCCATCCTTTACAGAGTATTCATATAAATAATTCTGCACACATAATAGAACTCTGTTTTCATCATCTGACAGTTCGATACAATTCATACGATTCCCATAAGGCAAAAAAACTGTCTGAGTTGGAGTTAAATTCCAATCCCCGCCTTCCGATTTATGGAACACTTTAACACGATGTGTTTTGCTACTGCCTCCCGTAATCAACCATGTGCCGTCTCGGCTCTCGCATGAGTGTGATACCGGCCAAAATATCATTGAACGATCATCCTCAAATAATTGTATCCATTTTCCGTTTTGATCAATTATAAGTTTGATCCATACAATTGGATTAAAATCTGTTTTAAACATAATATTTGAGCCAAAGGACTTGAGATTACAAATAAACACCTTTGTCTCATATATTTTGCTGATTACATTATCGGATATTCTAAGTTGATATATGATATGTTCCGATGCAATGTAAATCACATTTTGATTAGTGAATGATATCAGCATATCACGAATAGAATCATCTAAACGACAGATATCAGTTCCTGTTTTTTTGTGACAACTCCACTGTATGACACAGCCAGTTGTATCCGCACTATAGAAGATATCAGGGTTATTTCTGTCCCTGCGTACACAAGTAACTGTAGCATCATGTCCGTTTCTCATAAGATTTGAAGCATTTATCGTAGCTCCGTCAAAAATTGTTGAAAAATACTTGTCACCATAAGCACGGCTGAATCTAATACCACCTAACCAGGTTTCAGAAAAATCAATGTCGTGGAAATCTGAACCCGATAAATCATTTTTTCTAGAATACTGCATAACTGCTACAATATTTGAAACCATAACCTTTGCATCTTCATCATGTCTTCCACGAAGGGGACCAAATAAATTTGAAATATATGACTTGTGCTTGATATTCCATCGTTTGCTCTCATTGTCATAATATGGTCTTGATTCATGTTCTCGACAAATGTCTCCAAAATATTCAAGAACAGTCTTAGGAATGTTGCGATGTGCTAGCGAAAGAACCTTATTAGCTTTCAGTGGTAGAAAACAGCGAACATCTTCCTGCATCCACCTAGCTGCAAAATAATCACGAAGATTCTCATGCAGAAACTCATATATAGCAACATTTCTGTCCCCAACTCCCGCATCCATCTCCTGTAAATCTCTGTTCCCCCGAATTTTTCTCATAATATGCATTTCTTGAGAAATAAATAGAATTATTGCTTCAGCAGGACTATATCTGATATCAACATTACTATTTGCACTAAGATTACTACGATCATAATGAAGCTCATATATTGTTCTATAGGAATTATCAAGGGTAATCCGTTTTATCATGATGGAATTCTCATCTGTAAAAAGATCATCAATCAACTTTATGAGATCGCTTTCCTTTATATTGTAGTTTTCTTTTACTGCCATATGGAATGCAATGTATGGGATAATTTTTTCAAATATAAATTCTTTTTTCCGGATTTCTGCATAATACTTTCTATCAAACTTCTGCTTTTGAACATCCACAGATCGCGTAAGTTGAATTTCCTTTTCTCCAAAAAATTCGTGGAGGAGTTCCCCTCTTGTACAAATATCCATTAATTTGTTATTAACGGTAGTTTTATGTAATTCCTGCTTCGTTATATATAACCTAGCAAAAATTGTAAGATACATCGGTATTTTGATGATTTCCAATAATCTCTTATTTTCCATTGTCTCATTAATGATCTTCTCATTAAACCCATTATTACTCAGATAATCTGAAATCACCTGATTCTTCAGCTTTTGTATAACTAAGAAAAGAAAATCATTAGTTGTGTCTTTACTCTCCTCCAACTCTCGGTCTTGTATGAAAAAGTCCTCAAAACTTCCAATATAAGGAGTTTGCTCATCTACTCCGACAAGCAAATCCTCCTTATATCGACTAGTAACTATGAGCTGAATATGCGGATTTCGTGCCCAAAATAAAATTTCTTCGCAAACCTCCGGACGCCTTACAAGTGATACCTCATTTAGACCATCCAGAAGCAATACATATGACGTTTCGCAACAAGAAGGATTCATAAACTCGCAGTAGATTTTTTCTCCTAGATCATTTTTGCTTGCAATAGTTTTGTTTATTAAAGTGTAACTATCATATAATTCTGAAGCAATATAATCCGCAAAAAGCATTCCTGGTTTGTTGTATACATTATATCGTTCAGTTTGTTCAGGAAGGTTACGCAATTCAATAAAGATTGGAATTTTTCTTATGGTATTTTTTTTCAATGTAGAGGTAAACAGTTTCAAAAGCAACATCGTCTTTCCACTACCGCCCTCCTCACCAAGTACAAAACAATTTCTGGTGTTAGCTTTATTAATAGCATTCAATATTGGCTGGTTTAAATCACAAGTCATTTTATGCCCTATTTTTTGTTCTTCAATCATCGGGAGAATCGTCTCATCAATGGTTTCTTCATTAAAATGCTGATTATTTGAGTTTTTATATTCACGGTAAATCTCAATTGATTTTAGCATATCAAACCCTGAAAACGCTCGCTTCAATATAATTAAGTGATTTTTTAGCGGTGAGTACTGCTTGACCATTTTTTCAATTGTCATAGCATTAATCGTTCTATGCTCAGCAACATACAAATTATAGTTTTCAACAAATTGCCAAGGTTGGCTCGCCATTACCTGAATTCCAATAACTGCATTAGCTTGTGTAGAAAATACTGGTCCACCGCTATAACCCTTTTGAACCGCATTTTCAGATTGAATATGCATGAAACTATCCGTACCATCTTCAATATTCACCATATTACTCTCAACAAATCCAGTAGCTGCTGTTGAAAAACTCTCGTAAACACTTCCAATACCTGCGATACGCACTTCACCAGTAAAGTATTCGCTATACAAATTTACATGAAGTGGTAAAATTTTATTTGGATTCGGACTTATTTCCATACAAAGTACAGCAAAGTCGATTCCTTTTCTGTCTTGCTTTTCCGCATATAGAAGTTTTGCGGTAACCTCCCCCAAACTTGGAAATTTTACATAAATGACATCAGATGTAACATCAGTATCACTTGAATAAGTCATCCCATCCTGTACAAAAATATGTCCGGCTGTAATTATCCATCCATCCTCAGAACAAAGCCAACCGGTTCCACTTTTCCGGTTAATACCAGACACTCTTGTTACCAAACAAACAGATCTCTCCAACCTTGCTGATTCACTCACTGAATTTAATCTATCCATCTCACTCACGCTGCTTCCAAGTCAACTCAACATTTAAAGTCATATTGCTACCGCTCTTTATAAGCCAGATATTTCCTTCCGTAGACAACGACATACTGAACCCAATTTTTGTTTCGCTTGGAGGATTCAATTCACATACAAAAGCTTCTGAAAATTCATTAACAATTCCACTAATAACATCCTTTGCGCCTTTAAGTGCGTCAATTGCTCTACTTCCTACAGTATCAATGTTAGACGTGTCCTCCATTCCGGGGAACGCACTCTGGGCTCTTACACCTACTGTTTCTATCAACACTTCTGTATTGCCAACTTTCGTCCTTATTACACCCATTTGTTCATATCGAATGACTGTTCAACTTCATTCGTTCTCCTTTCTCTAAATATTCTAATTCGTATTCTTTTTGAGATTCTGACATATAAAACATAAAGAATATACTAATAACAAAACGAAAAGATTAATTTACACTACAGTGTTATAGTTGGTTCATGATAAATCTAAATAAAAACTTCACAACGTACTGTTTATCAATCGTAATAATTCTCTAATCATTTCAAATTGTAATCTCAAAAAAAGATTATTTTTACATATTATCCTACACTTGTCCTATGTACAACATAATCCTGAATCATTTTATCAGAAATTTTAATGATATATGATGGAACAGTATCATATTCAGCTGGATCTAACTGAAACAGATAATCGTTCTCAATGTGGAATGTTTTATTGATATATTGTTTAAATACATCCTCAAGATCAGCCTTGTCAAATACTATTCTGAAAATCTGCAACTTCTCATAATTACTATTACAATCACTATAAAGATTTTTCAATAAATTAATATCATTTACCCTCTGGATTTCATTTTCAAAATTAAATGCAGGTAAATATGACTGTATACAATTTTCAGCTAACTGAATTTCATCATTAGTAAACTTTATTTCTCCCTCTAAAGTTTGTTTGGTAGGAGGATTTTTTCTATGAAATAAAGATGATAATAAGTTCCACTCTAAGTTTTTATTTCCTTCTAATTCAAGCAAACGTCTGAGATAAATAAGTTTATTAATCATATCTATATTGCTTTCAAACTTTATCTTTGCAATCTCAACAAAAGATTTAATATCTTCTTTTTTTATTTCCTTTTCAGATAAATCACCATCTTTAGTTGAAAGAAAATGAGCAATTGGTGCCGGTAAAACCTTACTTTTAAAATTATATATAGCATCAATAACTATATTGAATTCATGAGTCAACAAAAGCACTGTTTTCTCTTTAAAACTATTGCTTCCCATAAACAACATATTAAGAATTGCAAATTTCTTATTTCCATCAAATGAAGATATGGGATCATCAAGGATAACTAAATCAGGATTTTCATGTAAAGCACTATACATAAATAACGCAAGAGCAAAAGCATTTTTCTCACCATAACTTAAATGGTTTTCGTCTCCTAGTATCTCTTCGGCGAAATCTTTATGATAAAGTTTTAACTTAAAGTCTCCATTATTATCCTCTATATTTACATAATATTTATATCCAGCACATTCTAGGAATGCGTTTATTTCTGAACTATATTTTTCGATTGTTTTTTGTACTAATTTCTTTTGTTGGTTAACTTCACCCTGCAATCTTCCAACTGCAACTAACACACTATCAATAGAATCATTTATTACTTTTATCTTTTCTTTTACAGCAACAGAATTCAAATGAGACAAACAAGAAATATCTATTCTAAATTTATTAATCGTTTCAGCAACTTTTTCTGAATCTCTTAATGATATATATCCTAAACTTCGCATACCAATTAACTTATCTCTTAAAACAATAGCTTGTCCTTTTATTTCTTTTAGATAATTCTTTTGTTCTGTTGAAATACCGGAAATATTTCCAGCAATCTCCTTAATCTTTTCGTTTGTAGCATCAGAAAAGTAAATTTTAAATTTATCAAAAATATCCAAAATCTTATTTAGATTATCTACTACCTTAGAATCAAAATTTTCGCTTACCTTCTTTATAATTTCCTTCTCGGACGATATATCTCCCGCACAATATGGACAAATATTATCTTCAGTCACATAATCATTTCCAGAAATTTGCCATTTTAACCATTTAACATTAATATCAGATCGAGTTAAAAATGGTTTGTATTGGGATATTTCTTTAGGAATATTTGATAATTTATTTCCATTTCCCAATCCTTTTCCCAATGCGCTCGCAGCTGAATAGCCATTTTTCGACTTGCCAAAACTATCAATGAATTCTTGCAAATCATTAATCAATACATTAATTTCTTCATCATCCTTAAATGTATCATGTATTGCTTTTATTAAACTATCAATTCTCTGCATATGAGCATCATAATCTTTAGTTTTAATAAAAATTTCGAAGCTATTTTTTAATAGTTCATCATTTAGGAATACATACTGTTCAACATATTTATCGTTAAATACCATAACGCTATTGTAATCATCAAGTCCCTCAACGCATGGTATGATAGCTTCATCTTTTTTATATTTAAAAGGCAACAACTTTTTTAGTTCTTCTTCACTGCCTTGAATTTTAGCAATAATAGAGTTTGATATAGTAGATTTTCCTGTTCCATTGAAAGCATATTTTATATTGAGATGGTTTTCGCAAATAGAAATTTCACCCGAATCAATATTATTGCAATTTTGAATTTTTATCATCTATAATACACTCCTTATATATCCAAATATTCCATACTTTTTCATATTATTTTGCCACAATCTTTATGGTTATGGATTCATTTTAAAAAATCATCTCCATAAATTTCATCTTTACCTCTAATATTAATGAAGGATAACTAAGAATTATCAT
>ULXG01033479.1_pt1 | contig 10967 bp, 8 predicted proteins | sample 1961141 | NCBI WGS metagenome assembly ULXG01 (sample SAMEA4835834, study PRJEB28245) | human gut metagenome | biome: gut microbiome; material: fecal sample | place: Denmark | collected 2008 | reverse complement strand
CGCAGCCATCATCGGCCGCGTCACTGCCGCCCATCCGGGCTATGTAGTCCTCTGCACTCCCTTAGGAGGGAGCCGGATTTTAGGAAAACTTTCCGGGAACCAGCTGCCGCGTATCTGTTAGCGGGCCGCTCCTGTCCTGCTATATCTGGTTCTCACATTTCCATCTCCTTCAGATTCCGGGCAATGTCCCGGATCTGACGCGAGAGGGTCTGACAGCAGCCTCCGATGATCCTGGCCCCTTCCCGATACCATTCCGGCGCATATTCTCCCAAGGTCTTCCCATACCGGATTCCCGTCCACTGCTTCTTTTTGGCATCGTACTCCTCCCCGCTGTTTGGGTATACGATGATAGGCTTATGGGTCGCTTCCCGAATCTGGCGGATGCACCGGGTGATGTACTTAGGATGGGTGCAGTTGACCCCGATGGCCTCCACTGACCGGATTTCGTCCACAGCGGCTGCCGCCTCCTTTAAAAGGTCTCCCTTGTTGGTCCGCTCCCCATCCCGGCAGCTGAAGGTCACCCAGGCCTTGGCACCGATCTTTTCCGCCTCCTGGGCCATAATCTGTGCCTCCCACATGGATGGAACCGTTTCAATGGCCAGGAGATCCGCTCCCGCCTTCCACAAAATCTCCATCCGCTCCCGGTGAAACGCTCTCAGCTCCTCCTCCGATATCTCATAAGCCCCGGTGTACTCGGAGCCGTCTGCCAGGTATGCCCCGTAAGGGCCTGCCGCCCCGGCGGTTACCGGGTGAGGCCTGCCCTGGGCCTTTCCTTCCTCCTGCCACCACTGCTCCCCTGTCTCTCTCATAAGCTGGACCGACAAAGCAATATAGTGCTCTGCCTCCTCTCTGGTGTAACCCTGGGCCATAAATCCAGGGATCGTAGCCTGGTAGCTGTCGGTGATCCCGCAGTCAGCCCCGGCCCTCAGATAGTCCAGATGGACCTGCTGCACCAGTTTTGGCGCGGTCACCAGGGCTCCCGCCGTCCAGAGGGCTGTATTTAACTCAAATCCTTTTTCCGCCAGCCCCGTTCCCATGGAACCGTCCAATACCACATAGCCATTCTGCTCCACCAATTCTGTTAAACTGTATCTCGTCATTTCATCCTTCTCCTGTCTGCCTCTGATCACATCACCAAGTCCCCATAGCACTCCGGCCGTCTGTCCCGGAACAATCCCCAGGAGAGCCGGTTCTCCCGGATCTGGTCCAAATCGTAGGTCCAAATCAGGATCTCCTCCTGGTCCCTGGATGCGGATGCCACCAGCGCTCCTGTCTCATCGGTTAAAAAGGAGGAACCGTAAAATGTCAGCGCTGACTTCTGCCCCGCATTCTCCTCACAGGGCTCCACCCGCTCCGTTCCAATCCGGTTGGCCGCAATCACCGGCACCAGATTGGAGGCACTGTGTCCCTGCATGCACCGTCTCCAGTGGGGCATGCTGTCGCACTCCAGAATGGGCTCTGAGCCGATGGCAGTGGGATAAAAAATCAGTTCTGCTCCCTTGATGGCCATAGCCCTGGCAGTCTCCGGGAACCACTGGTCCCAGCAGATCCCAATACCGATGGTGCCGTATTTCGTCTCAAAAACCCGGAATCCCGTATTTCCCGGAGTAAAATAAAATTTCTCCTGATAGAAATGGTCGCAGGGAATGTGGGTTTTCCTGTAGATCCCCAGAAGCTCTCCTCCCCCGTCTATACAGGCGATGGAGTTGTAGAGCACGTTTTGCTCCCGCTCGTAAAAGCTGATGGGAAGGACCACATCCAGCTCCTCTGCCAGACGCTTTCCCATCGCCACCGCCGGATTTTCCTCCACCGGCAGTGCATAGTCGTAATAGTCATAACGCTTCTCCTGACAGAAATAAGGTCTCTCAAACAGCTCCGGCAAAAGAATGACCTGGGCCCCCTTCTCTGCCGCCTGGCGGATCATCTTCTCCGCCTTCTCCAAATTTTTTTCCACACTGAGATCGCAGCTCATCTGGATCGCTGCCGCTGTTGCCTTTCTCAAATTCTTCCCTCCTCTATTTGTTCAGTCCCTCCGGTACTCCCTCAGGTACCTGCTGGGTAATGCAGTGGATATTTCCCCCGCCGGACAAGATGGCTCTGGCCGGGACAGGGATCACCTGGCGGTCCGGACACAGTTCTTCCATGATCTTCACCGCCCGCAGGTCGCTCTCTTCATTCTCCCCTCCGAAAACCGGCATCACCACCGCCTGGTTGGAGAAATAGAAGTTCACATAGGATGCCGCCAGCCGCTCTCCCGGCTCCCTGAAATCTTCCCCCTCCTCAAAGACGAAGCCCTTCACTTCCTCCTCCGTCACACAGATGGGCACATCGGGCACCGGCAGCTTGTGGACCCGGATGGGCCTGCCTTTTGCATCCCGCTCCTGCTCCAGCACCTTCAAGCAGGCCATGGACATCTCATACTGGGGGTCCTCCCGGTTGTCCGTCCAGGCCAGGACCACATGACCCGGCTTTAAAAAAGCGCAGACATTATCCACATGTTCATTGGTTTCATCGTTGTAAATCCCCCTGGGAAGCCAGATCACCTTCTGGACGCCCAGATAATCTTTCAGTTTTTCCTCAATCTCTGCCTTGCTCAAAGAAGGGTTGCGGCCCTTGCTCAAAAGGCAGGCCTCTGTCACCATGAGAGTCCCCTCTCCATCGCTGTGGATCGCTCCTCCTTCCAGCACAAATGGAGCTGCATCATAGCAGAGATATCCCTCTCTCCCGGCAAAATCCCCGGCAAAGGCATTGTCCTTCTTCCAGGAAGCATAGAGGCCGTCCACCTCCCCGCCCCAGGCATTAAACTCCCAGTTGACGCAGCGGACCTGGCCGGAAGCATTTTTCAAAAAGGTCGGTCCCACATCTCTGGCCCAGGAATCATCGGTCTGGGCCGGAAAAATTTCGATGCGGTCCAGCACCTCTTCCGGCTTCCCCATGGCTCTTCCTTCTTCCAAAAGCATCTTCCTGGCCGAGGCCATCCCATCCGTTCCTGCCGCCACCCACACCTTCTCGCTGCGGGCAATGGCCCAGATCACCTGGCAAAACGCCTCTCTGGCCGGTCCGGCCCCGTAGTTCCAGGAACCGGGACGGAAGGGCCAGATTAAGATGCAGCCTCTGTGAGGCTCAAATTCTCCCGGCATAAAAAAACCGTCCCGGGCCGGTACCGAATCCCGGATCAAGCCTTCTGCAGCAAAGGAACTTCTGTTTTTATCCTGCATACCCATTGATCTTCTATTTCCTCCTGCATATTCCATTTACAGCGGTTCAGAGGGCTCCCCCCTGTCTTTCTGCTGTCCTGAACAGATGCGTTCATTTAAAAACAGGGGGACTTTTATGAAAGCCGCCCCTTAAAATCTTCATAACCGAACTCCCGAACCGTTTCCAGCTCTCCGTTTTCCCGAAGAAGCAGAATGGAAGGAAGGGGGATTCCGTTAAAAGTATTATTCTTGACCATGGAATAGATGGCCATATCCTCAAACACCAGGCGGTCTCCCACCTTCACCGGCTGTTCAAAGCTGTAATCCCCGATGACGTCCCCGGCCAGGCAGGTCATGGAGGAAAGCCGGTAGGTAAAAGGCTTCTCTCCCGCTTCATAGCCGTTCCTTAAAGGAGGACGGTAGGGCATCTCCAGCACATCCGGCATATGACAGGCGGCAGAGGCATCCAGGATCAGGATCTGTATCCCGTTTTCCACAATGTCCATCACCTCGGTCACCAGGTATCCGGCATTTAAAGCGATGGCCTCCCCCGGCTCCAGATAGACCTCCAGGCCGTACTTTCTGCGGATCTCCTTCACCAGCCCGATGAGCACATCCACCTGATAGTCCGCCCTGGTAATATGGTGCCCGCCTCCCAGATTCAGCCACTTTAAGGCTGGAAAATAGGAGGAAAACTTTTCCTCAAAAGCCCGGAAGGTGGTCACCAGATCGTCGGCATTCTGCTCACAGAGGGTATGAAAATGCAGACCCTCCACCTCTTCCGGCAGTCTCCCGGTCAGCTGCTCCCTGCGGATTCCAAGACGTGAACCTGCAGCGCAGGGATCATAGATGGCATGGCCTTCCTGGGTAGAGCACTCCGGATTGACCCGAAGGCCAATGCTGGCATGGCGGCAGGCACCTCTATGCTTTTCAAACTGGGCCAGGGAGTTAAAGATCACATGGTCACAGATCTCATCCAGCTCCTTCATATCTTCCGGACGGAAGGCAGGGGCAAAGACATGATTCTCTTTGCCCATCTCCTCATGGCCCAGTCTGGCCTCGTACAGGCCGCTGGCGGTGGTTCCCGCCAGATATTCCCCGATCAGGGGATAGACCCGGAACATGGAAAATGCCTTCTGGGCCAGGAGGATTTTGCAGTCTGCCTCCTCCTGTACCCGCTTTAAAATTTCCAGATTGCTCCGAAGCTTCTTCTCATCCACAATATAGCAGGGTGTTTTGACTGTCTCAAACATTTCCGCTTACTCCACCGTCTCCGGATTCTCGTCCACAACCCAGGGCAGGCCGTACTCGTTTAACATCTCCATGTAGGGGTCCGGGTCAAATTCTTCCACATTGAACACGCCGGGCTTCTTCCACTGGCCTGTTACCACCAGGGCAGTTCCGATCATGGCCGGAACGCCGGTGGTGTAGGAAATAGCCTGGGAGCCAACTTCCTTGTAGCACTCCTGATGGTCGCAGACATTGTAAATATAAATGGTCTTTTCCTTTCCGTCCTTTTTGCCCTTAAAAATGCAGCCGATGTTGGTCTTTCCTACGGTGCGTGGGCCAAGGCTTGCCGGATCAGGCAGCAGGGCCTTCAAGAACTGGATGGGCACGATCTCCCGTCCTTCGTACATAATGGGGGAGGTGGACAGCATTCCCACATCCTCCAGGCACTTCATGTGGGTCAGGTAGCTCTGGCCGAAGGTCATGAAGAAGCGGATGCGCTTCACGCCGGGGATATTTTTCGCTAAAGACTCAATCTCCTCGTGGTGCAGCAGGTACATATCCTTCTTTCCAACCTGGGGAAAATCATACTCTCTCTTAATCTCCATGGGCTTGGTCTCTACCCAGTGACCGTTCTCCCAGTAAGAACCGTTAGCGGAAACCTCCCTTAAGTTGACCTCCGGATTAAAGTTGGTGGCAAAGGGGTAGCCGTGGTCGCCGCCGTTGCAGTCCAGAATATCGATGGTTTCAATCTCATCAAAATAGTGCTTTAAGGCGTAGGCGGAAAACACGCTGGTTACCCCTGGGTCAAAGCCGGTCCCTAAAAGAGCGGTGATGCCTGCCTCCTTATACTTCTCCTGATAATTCCACTGCCAGGAATAATCAAAGTAAGCGGTAAAGCCCTCCTCCTTGCAGCGCTTCTCGTAGATGGCTCTCCACTCCGGGTCGTCGGTATTTTCCGGCTCGTAGTTGGCGGTGTCAATGTAATCCACCTTGCACTCCAGGCAGGCGTCCATGATCGTCAAATCCTGGTAGGGAAGGGCCACGTTCAGCACTGCATCCGGCTTGTAGGAGCGGATCAGGGCTACCAGCTCATCCTTGTTGTCTGCATCCACTTTTGCGGTAGTAATGACCGTGTCGGTCTTGTCCTGGATCTTCTCCTTTAAGGCATCGCATTTCTCCTTGGTGCGGCTGGCAATGCACAGCTCCGTAAATACCTTGCTGTTCTGACAGCATTTCTGAATAGCTACGGAGGCTACTCCTCCGCATCCGATCACCAATAATCTGCTCATATTTGTATTCCTCTCTTTCTAATCTCTGTATATGTTCTGTTCTCTGTTCAACCGTTCTTCGTCCCCGCCTACGCTTCCTCTTCTTCCAGCATATCCTCCACATACTTGGGCAGCATGAAGGCTCCCCTGTGAAGATTGGTGGTATAGTACCAGGTTTTAATTCCCCTCTCCTTCCACCGTTTTTCATCCAAATCATTTAAGGGGTGATACTTTTTGGAGATAAATCCAAAGAGCCAGTACCCCGAAGAGCAGGTAGGAATGTGGGCCTGGTAAACACGGCTGACCGGAAAGCTCTTGCTGGCCTTGTGGTGCATGGCCCGGCAGGACTCCTCGTCCTCATCGTAGAAGGGGCTTCCATGCTGGTATACCAGAATGCCGTCCTCCCTCAGGGCCCGATAGCAGTTGCCGTAAAATTCCTTGGTAAAGAGTCCCGCTGTGTGCCCCAGGGGGTCAATGGCATCGTTGATGATCAAATCGTACTCATCCTGTTTGGACCTCAGGAAGCGAAGCCCGTCCTCATAGTAGATATTGACCCGCTCATCCTCCAGTCCCCTGGCATTGTCCGGGAAAAACTGACGGCAGGCATAGACGAACATCTGGTCCGGCTCCACCACATCGATTTGTTTGATCTCTTTATAATAAGACAGCTCTCTGGCCACACCTCCGTCTCCTCCGCCGATGACCAGGACTTTCCGTACTCTGGGATGTACCGCCATGGGTACATGGACAATCATCTCGTCATAGACGAACTCGTCCTTCTCTGAAAATACAATGTGTCCGTCGGAGGTGATGAAACGCCCGAATTCCTGGGATTCAAACACCGCAATCTTCTGGAAATCCGTCTCCTCCCCGAACAGCTGCTTGTCCACCTTCACCGACAGCTTCACATTGTCGGTATGTGGGTCTGAAAACCAAAGCTCCATCCAATTTCTCCTTTCTCCCATGTGTATTCTGAACCGTTCTCATTTCTCAATCGTGTTCCAGAACATTCAAACGCTCCACATTGGGGTCCTCTGTTCCCTGCATGGAACAGCCTTTCTCCTTCGCATACATAATATACTCAATAATCTCTTCCGTGATCAGTTCCCCAGGTGCCAGAATGGGAATCCCCGGAGGATAGCACATGACAAACTCACTGCAGATTTTTCCCGCAGTCTCACGGATAGGCAGGGAAACCTTCGGGGCGTAAAATGCCTTCTGAGGCGTGGTCAGCACCTTGGGGGCAATGTACTCCGTTGCCAGCATCTGGGAAGAATCCTTGGAATACAGGCGCTTAATGTCCGCCAGGGCCCCCACCAGACGCTCAATGTCCTGAATCCGGTCACCAATGGAAATGTATGCCAGAATATTGCTGATATCCCCAAACTCAATCTGAATATCATACTCATCCCGCAGCAGGTCGTAAACCTCGATTCCCGCCAGTCCGATGTCCCTGGTGTAAACCGACAGCTTGGTCACATCGAAATCGTAGATGCTGCCTCCATTAACCATTTCCCGGCCATAGGCGTAGTATCCGCCGATGCTGTTGATCTCCTCTCTTGCGTATTCTGCCATCTCCCGGACCTTTCGGAAGGATTCCTTTCCGCGAAGGGCCAGATTCCGTCTGGAAATATCCAGGCTGGACAGCAGCAGATAGGAGGCGCTGGTGGTCTGCATCAAATTGATGATCTGGCTCACATACTCCCAGCTGACATTCTTGCTGGTCAGAAGGAGGGAACTCTGAGTTAAGCTTCCGCCGGATTTATGCATGGACACGGAGGCCATATCCGCTCCCGCATCCATGGCACAGACGGGAAGGTCGTCCCCAAAGTAAAGGTGGGTTCCGTGGGCTTCATCCACCAGAGCCAGCATCCCGTGGTCGTGGGCCAGCTTTACAATAGAGCGCAGGTCCGAACAGATGCCGTAATAGGTGGGATTATTTACCAGAATGCAGGTGGCGTCCGGATTCTCCTTCACCGCCCGTTCCACCTCCGGCAGCTCCATTCCCAGGGAAATTCCCAGTTTTTTATCCACCTCAGGATTCACGTAAACCGGAGTGGCGCCGCAGAGCACCAGAGCATTGATGACGCTCTTGTGCACGTTTCTGGGCAGGATGATCTTATCCCCGGCCTTGCAGGCGGACAGCACCATACTCTGCACCGATGAGGTGGTCCCGCCTACCATAAAAAAGGCGTGGTCCGCCCGAAATGCCTCTGCTGCCAGCTCCTCCGCCTCCTTGATGACGGATACGGGATGGCACAGATTGTCCAGGGGCTTCATGGAATTTACGTCCAGACTGACGCACCGTTCCCCCAGAAGCTCCCGAAGCTCCGGATTTCCTCTCCCTCTTTTGTGTCCCGGTACGTCAAAAGGAACGATCCTTTTGCGCCGGAATGCTTCCAGGGCCTCGTAAATGGGCGCCCTCTTCTGTGCATTCAAATCCATAACTTTTTCTCCTGCTCTCTAAAAAATAATGATCAGACCTGGCTAAGTGCTCGTAACAAAAAAATAGACAGGCGCATACTACCACCTGTCTATTGCAATCATAGTGTTTGTGGGCCCCTTCGCCCCGCAGGCTGCTAAAGCCCGTGCGCAAAAACTATTTTCCAGAGTCCATAGCAAATACTGTTACTACTCTTTATTGACCGTTTCACAAGTGATAGGTACCAGCTTGGTACTGATTATAAAGTAATCAACTTATAAAATTTGAGCTTCTAACTCAATCAATAACGTGGCATGTAACCACAATCGGCAGCCGCCCCGCCTGTCCGTATGGGCTTAACCATCTACGATCGATGGTGGGCGAATATTTGCATGAAAACAGCTTTTGCATTCATGTACTGCAAGTATAGCACGAGGCCCCGGGTATTACAAGTAAAATTTTCTCAAAATGTGGGATACGGAGTGCGAAGCTTATTCTTTAGGGAACCGCACTTCTTCCAAAAATTCTTTTTCTTTATCTCCGTGTACAGCCTCAATGTCTGCTTTTTCTGTTTTCATTCTCATATATCGATTCCCGATTGCATTATCCCCCCTCCTGTGCTATAGTAAACTTACATCACCCTATCTGTTTTCTATATTATTTTCTTTCAAAACGGCATAGTTCTGCCGAACCTTGGCCTCTTCAGCCGGAATTTCAGATAACGTTGAAAAATCAAAGACAATTACGTATAATGAAAAGGAGGAATGCAGATGAAAAAAGTTCTGCAGTGGCATCCGGCCTTTCAGGCGGTTCTGCAGATTGAGTTTTCCGGGGAAGCCCAGTATTTGCAGTTTTTTAAGGAATATAACCTTACCGACAGTCCTCTGCGCATCGATACGCTGGTCATCAAAAAGGCCCCGGCGGTGCAAATCCAGAAGAAAATCGGCCGCATATTCCGCAGATATAATATTGTGGAGTACAAGGGACCGGAGGACAGTCTTTCCGTTAATACATTTTTTAAGGCCAACGGATACGCGGCGATTCTCCAGTCCGGCACCAAGCGGGAGCAGGAAATCCCGCCGGATGAAATTACAATCACCTTAGTGGGAAACCATTACCCCAGGAAGCTGATGGCATTTTTAAAGAGCCGGTACCAAGTCCGGATTACAAATGCGGATTCCGGAATCTATTACTCCGGAATCTATTACATAGAAGGACTGCTGTTTCCCCTTCAGATTCTGGTGCAGAAGGAACTGGACTCACAGGACAATCTGTGGCTCAGCCGCCTAAGGCAGGGTTTAAACCGGGAGCAGGATGTAGAAATTTTGTCCAGGGCCTACATGGGAAAAGAAGACAATCCCCTCTACAGTGCGGCGATGGACTTGATTGTACGGGCCAACTGGAATGTGTATAAGGAGGAAAATCAAATGTGCGATGCATTAAAAGAACTCTTTGATGAATTGTATGGAGAAAAGGTTGAAAAGCAGATTCAACTAGAAAAAAACAACGCCAGGGCAGAAGGGAAAGCGGAAGGCAAAGTGGAAGGAAAGGCCGAGGGCCAAACCGAAGGCCAGGCCCTGAGCGTCCTGGACCTGCTGGAGGATATCGGCCCGGTTCCCTCCGCTCTCAGAAAAACCATCATGGCCCAGAAGGATAGGGAAACCCTGTCCCGGTGGCTGAAAGCTGCCGCCAAGGCCGGCAGCCTGGAGCAATTTCAGCAGGAGATGACCCTACAGCGCTGAAAACAAATTTTATAATATAAAGCCCTAAACAAAGCGCTGCCCATGACATGCAATCGTCGCACTCATCCGGCAGCGTTTCCTTTTTACTGTCCTGACACTTCTTCTCCCTGATTCCACTCTTCAAACCAAGTCATGCAGCTTTCATGCCACTCCTCCCAGGCCAGGTCCGCTTCCTGCCTTCGCCTCTGGTGCTCCTCCTGTCTCTCCAGAACTTCGCTCTCCCACAGACCGGTATCCGGGTTCCAGCATTCTTCCTCCAGGGCAGTCTTTTCCCGGTCCAGCTCCTCCAGGACCTTCTCCAGCGCCAGCTTTTTGCGCTCCATCTCCTCAGCTGCCAGGCGCAGCCTCCACTCCATGTATGCCTCCTCCTGAGGAATCTCCCGCAGGCGGTGTCGCTCCGCCCTGGGGACGCTTCTCAGGGAGGAAATCAGCGCCTGGTCCCTGGCAGACACCTGGGCCGCCAGAGTCTCCCCCTCTCCCAGGCCCTTTCTCCGCTCCAGATAATGCTCATAGGAAAATGGGTAGTACATAGCCTTCCCGTCTTCAAAAATCAGGATGCTGTCCGCCACCTGGCGAATCAGGTACCGGTCGTGGGACACAAAGAGAATGGTCCCCGTGTAGGCCTGAAAAGCCGCCTCCAGGGCCTCCTTAGACGGAATGTCCATATGGTTGGTGGGCTCGTCCAGAATCAGGAAATTCGGACGGCTGACCAGAAGCTCCGCCAACACCAGGCGGGCCTTCTCCCCTCCCGACAGAGAGGAAATTTTCTTCGCCCCATCGGCCCCGGTAAACAGATACATCCCCAGCGTTTTTCTGGCATCCTTCTCCGTCATGGATGGGAAAAGGCCGGTAAAATGCTCCAGCACCGTCTGGTCCGTTTGGAGCCTGGCCGTATTCTGGTCAAAGTACCCCATGGTGATATTGGAGCCCAGGGAAAATTCCCCGCCCAGGGGGCGGATTAATCCCGCGATTGTCTTTAAAAAGGTGGTTTTCCCCGCACCATTTGGCCCCAGAATGCCAATTTTCTGTCCCCTTCGGATGCGAAAGGACAGCTCCAAAAGGGTTCTGTCATATCCCAGCCGCAGCCGCTCCCCCTCAAAGACCCATT
>ULXG01003014.1_pt1 | contig 10984 bp, 7 predicted proteins | sample 1961141 | NCBI WGS metagenome assembly ULXG01 (sample SAMEA4835834, study PRJEB28245) | human gut metagenome | biome: gut microbiome; material: fecal sample | place: Denmark | collected 2008 | reverse complement strand
GCTCTCCAAGCTGCTGGGAGAAGCCATTTCTTCTATTATTGAGGTGAAAGAAGAAAGTGATATTGACAGCTTCTTAGGCGGCGGTCAGATCAGTTTTCTCACAAATGAAATAAAAGGACTGGACGACTTTGAATTGATTTGTTTCCTGGTTGTCCGATAATATAGAAAGTGAGGTGGGATCATGCTTGGTTTGCCAAAGGCTACCGAATTAAATAAGCAGCTTCCCAAGAATGCGATTTATGCGAAGTTCCAAATGAACACCGCAGAGAGAGCGAAAATAGATGCTGATATTTCAAGAATCACCATTGTAAACGAGGTATCCCCAGCAAAAATAAATATTGCAGACGGCGAGCAGGTTAAATCGTTCTTTGTCCTTTTGGTAGCTCTGAAAAGGAAAGATTTTGAGGACAAGACCATTATCACGATTTCAAAATTGATCCCGCAGAATATGCTGCTGGTATTGGAGTATGATGGAGAAGCAAAACTTGCCACTTACCACACGAAGCTGATACAGACAGATTGGAAGCGAAAAGAAGATCTTTCCATTGAGCTGAAGGGATTGAACATGGATGCCGTTTGGGAGAATATCATTGTTCAGATCGGCGGTATCACGATAGAACAGGGAAACACCCTGGATAAGCAGATAGCGGTTAATGAACGGCGAATGAAGATTCAAAAGGAAATCGACCGTTTGACAAAGGCTGCAAAGATTGAAAAGCAGCCGAAGAAAAAGTTTGAGCTGGCGCAAAAAATTAGAGTATTACAGTCTCAGCTTTAATCTTTAAAATAATCATGGAGGGAAATATGGACGAAAAGAAATATAATATCGTGAAAGTTCGAGATGATAAGAATCCTATAAAGTATTTATGGAATGATGAAACTGGAAAATTTGATCTTATTGACCAAGCGAATCTTGACTGGTGTAATGGTTCGTCCTTCACAAAAAATGAATTGAGAACACATATTGAACCGTGGTTGACTTCATTGTTTCAATCCGAACATCTATCACTGTTGGTTGGAAGCGGATTGACAACGGCAATTCAATATGATGCCTGCGGTACATCAAATAACGGCATGGGAGCTACTCCAACATTCTCTGTATTTGCGGATAATATAGCTAAAGCAGCAAGTGATAGTGCTGTACGAACCGGTCGTCAAGAGGCAAATATTGAGGATCAAATTCGAGTTGCAAACGAACTTATCACAGGGCTAAGAGTATTGAAAGGCAATGCTGATTTCCCTGATTTAGAAACTAAAATAGAAACACTCAGCTCGGAATTGAATAGAATTCTAGAAAATTTTACTAATAATATTTCTGCAATAGAACATTCTATTGCAGCGTCTAATGTTACAAAAAGAGAGGCTGCTTTCAATAAATTAGTTATGTTCATAATGAGTTTTGCAAGCAGAACAGGAACACGAGACAGATTGAATATTTTTACGACTAATTATGATCGTTTAATTGAGGCTGGAGCTGATGTTGCCGGGTTAAGACTTATTGATAGATTTGTAGGTGCGCTTTCTCCTGTTTTTCGATCTTCACGAATGGATGTGGATATGCACTACAATCCTCCAGGCATACGAGGTGAACCTCGATATTTAGAAGGGGTTGCTCGTTTTACGAAATTGCATGGGTCGCTGGATTGGATACATGTGGGAAATGATATACGAAGAATCGGGTTACCTTTTGGTGCAGAAACGCTCAAACCGTTTCTTGATGTTGCCGGACTAAATGCGGATTATTCCAGTGTGATGATTTATCCTAATTCAGCCAAAGACCGAGAAACAGCAGAATATCCTTATGTGGAATTATTTAGAGATTTTGCTGCAGCACTGTGCAGACCTAACAGTACTCTGGTGACTTATGGCTATAGCTTTGGGGATGACCACATCAATCGAGTTATTCGTGATATGCTAACCATTCCATCGACACATCTTGTTGTCATTGATTACAGTGACTCAACAGGTCGCATTATGAAAAAATTTGAGCAATGGGGACATCAGAGTCAGATGTCACTGATTATCGGAAAAGATACTGCTAATATTGACGATTTAGTTGATTATTATTTGCCTAAACCGGCGATTGATCGAGCTTCTATAAGAATGGCAGATATTTTAAACCAGAGATTTAACCAACAGGAAAAGAGCAAAAAGGAAGGAGAAATAAATAAATGATTACCCCTATATCAAATGCAGAATCGTTGCAAATAGGTAGTGTTGATTTTGTTTCTCCCGATGAGATAAAAATCATACTCGACTTGGATGCACCTAATGATGTGGCGTTGAATACAGGTGTACCTCGTCCATTTCCAAGAATTAATAGTTATGTACTGATAGCTGGTGAAGGTGGGTTTCTTGTAGCTCAAATTGAATGGATAACCATTGAACGCTCACAGTTTCCGAAGCGCAGAGGAATGCAAGATTTTGGCATTTTGGATTTGCCGTATCCGCTTCGAAAAATGAGTGTAATTCCCTTGGGTGTTCTGAAAGAATCTATAAAAGAAGGTGACGTCGTTTACAGCTTTACACGAGGAATTGAAATATTCCCTACCGTGGGTGATCCCGTCCTACTTCCAACACAGTTGCAGCTAAAAGCAATCATTGAATCTGGGGACAATCGTCGAGTAAATATTGGAATAAGTCCCTTGGCTGGAAATGCGGTCGTTTCCGTTGATCCCGACAGAATTTTTGGAAGACACTTAGCGGTGCTTGGCAATACAGGCAGTGGAAAATCGTGTTCTGTTGCAGGTCTTTTACGTTGGTCAATAGAAGCTGCTAAAAAACATCAAGATTCTCCTAACACTCGGTTCATTGTGCTTGACCCGAATGGTGAATATACGAATTCATTTAATGGTCTTGCAAATGTTAGAGTGTATGGAGCAGAACCCAACGAGGAGCAAGGTATAAAGCAACTTGTTGTTCCGATGTGGCTATGGAATACTGCCGAATGGGTTGCCTTTACTCAAGCAAGTGGGAAGGCTCAGAAGCCTACGCTTGTACAGGCTCTAAGATGCGTTAGAGATGGGCAACTTGCAGTCACTCAGTCTGAAGGCATTATGATGCGTCGTTATATTCGAACGCTGATTTCAATAACGACATTAGAAGCAAATGCCGGTTCACCATGGGGGAAATTTCCTCAAAATAAGAATTTTCTTGAAAAGCTGAAAACATGGAGGAGAGGACTTGAGGCTTCGGATTCTTTCAGCGAACCTGAAAATGATTCACTAAATGAATTGAACAAACATATTGACTCCCTCATTAGTGCCAGAAATGGACAGTATCCAACATGGGATTTTACCAAAATCGAGGTCGCACAGCTGATCGCATTGCTGCAAAGAGCACATTTGGCGTTCGGTGGTACGAACAAAGATGTTTTGCCCATCGATGCTGATATTCCACGTCCTTTTGATGGAGAGGACTTCTTAAGAAGTATCGAAGCTAATGCCGAAATGATGGGGACAACCGATTATATAGAAACGATGCTAATGCGTGTTAAGACACTACTTTCTGATGCAAAACTTAAACCAGTAATCTGTCCTGATAATGAAATTACATTGGATCGCTGGTTAGATGAATATATCTGCCCATCGGACAACAAAGATGGATCTATCACAATTATAGACTTGTCTCTATTGCCTGCTGAGGTTACGCATATTATTACCTCTGTTATGGCGAGAGTAACCTTAGAGGTTTTGCAACGTTATCGTAGACAGGAAAAAGGAGAAACTTTGCCGACCATTCTAGTTATGGAGGAGGCTCATACCTTTATCAAAAGATATAACACAGACACTGAAAATGAAAATGCGACAGCAATGTGTACCAAGGTGTTTGAGCGAATTGCACGAGAAGGGCGAAAATATGGTTTAGGACTCGTCCTATCATCGCAGCGACCAAGTGAGTTGTCACCTACTGTAATCTCTCAATGTAATAGTTTTCTGTTGCATCGTCTGTCAAACGATAAGGATCAAGAATTGGTAGGAAAATTAGTTCCTGATAATTTAAGAGGATTATTAAGAGAACTTCCTTCTTTACCATCTAGAAATGCCATATTGCTTGGGTGGGCATCAGAATTACCAATTATGGTGAGAATGAACTATCTTGAAGAGCAATATCGTCCTAAGTCCGATGATCCAGAGTATTGGAATGTTTGGACAACCAGCGACCGAACTGTAAATTGGAATACAGTTGCACATCGATGGCAAGATTACATAGAAACAAATCCTTATTCCAATAACGAGGAGGAAGAAACAAATGGATAAACTAAAAATGCACACCCCTAACAAGGCGGATGAAAATTTCAAAAAGTTGGCAGCATTGTTCCCGAATGCTGTTACGGAAACAATCAATGAAAACGGCGAAGTAGTCCGTGCCATTGACAAGGATGTTCTGATGCAGGAGATTTCCTGCACGGTGGTGGACGGCAATGAGGAACGCTATCAGTTCACATGGCCGGACAAGAAAAAATCAGTTCTTTTGGCAAATGCCCCTATTGCCAAAACACTTCGTCCTTGCCGTGAAGAAAGCGTGGGGAAGGATGGCACTCCGTGTGGATTTGATTCCGAAAATCTCTATATCGAGGGGGACAACCTGGAAGTACTCAAGCTCCTGCAAGAAACTTATCTCGGCAAAATAAAAATGATTTACATTGATCCGCCCTACAACACAGGAAATGACTTTGTGTACGAAGATGATTTTGCACAGAATACAGAGGAATACCTTGCGAACAGCGGCCAGTTTGATGAAGAAGGAAACCGCCTTGTTATAAATACTGAAAACAACGGACGTTATCACACAGATTGGCTAAACATGATATATCCTCGCCTGAAATTAGCAAAAGATCTTTTGACAAATGACGGATTAGTTTTTATTAGCATAAATGAGATTGAACAGGCAAATTTGGAAAAGATCTGTGACGAAATCTTTGGAATGTCGAATCATGTTGCTACATTTGTTTGGAAAAACAAATATGGTCCTGGTGCATTTACTAAAGGTGTTGCTTATTTACACGAATATGTCCTTTGTTATGGAAAGAACTATCCAAGCAACGTTGAGGCTACTCTCTCTGAATCGGAAATCGAAAAGTATAATAAAACAGATGAGAAGGTGTCTGTAAGAGGTGGTTTTGTTACTCAGCCACTTGCAACAAAGAGTAAGGATGATCGGCCAAATCTGGTGTACCCACTACTTCATGATGGTGTTGAAATTTGGCCTGATAAGCAATGGATTTGGGAGAAGAAGCGTCTTTATGATGCCTATAATAAGGGGGAGCTTGTAATTAATGAAAAGAATGGAAAGTATAGCGTTAGATTCAAACAGTATTTGCGTGATGAAAACGGTGTAATGAGAAAAGGAAAACCGTTGTCATTACTTACTTTTGTTTTTAACCAAGACGGAACAAAAGAAATGGAAGAATTGCTTGGTCGAGGCGTTTTTGATTTTCCTAAACCTACTGAACTTATCAAATATTTCTTATCGTTGAGAATTAATGAAATTGAAGACAATGAATATACAGTACTGGACTTTTTCTCTGGCTCATCCACAACTGCTCATGCTGTTATGAGACAGAATGCTGAAGATAATGGAAAACGCAAATTTATCATGGTTCAAGTTCCTCAATTATGTGCTGATGGAACTGTTGCAAAAAAGCAAGGATACTCAAATATTTGTGAAATCGCAAAAGAACGTATCCGCCGTGCTGGTAAGAAAATTAAAGAGGATAGTCCTTTGACAACGCAAGATCTCGATATTGGTTTTCGTGTGCTCAAATGTGATACTTCCAATATGAAGGATGTCTACTACAGCCCTGCCGATTATGAAGCGGATCTGTTCGACTTTATGACCGACAACATCAAAGAGGACAGAACTCCTGAAGACCTGCTGTTCCAGGTAATGCTTGATTTGGGTATCGAACTTTCCAGTAAAATTGAGGAAACGGAGATTGCTGGCAAGAAAGTATTTGATGTTGCCGATGGATTCCTGATTGCCTGCTTTGATGCAGATGTAACAGATGAAACAATCAAGGCGATTGCTCAGAAGCAGCCGTATTATTTTGTGATGCGTGATAGCTCCTTGGCAAATGACAGTGTCGCTGCGAACTTCGAGCAGATTTTTGCTGCATACAGTCCTGACACAGTAAGGAAGGTGCTGTAATATGGCGGACAAAAAGAAAAAAGAATTGGCGATCCGCAGCTCAGCGGCAGAATATCTGACCTTTGTAGCTTCCACCGGGGAGAGCGATACCAGCTTTGAAATGCGCTATGAGGACGAAAATATCTGGCTGACGCAGAAAATGATGGCGGCGCTGTATGATGTAACCAAGCAGACGATTTCTCAACACATAAACCGGATCTATGCAGACGGCGAGCTGACGCCGGAGGCAACTGTCAAGAAATACCTGACAGTTCAAACCGAAGGGAATCGTCAGGTCAACCGCACCCAAGATCACTACAATCTTCAGATGATTATTGCCGTTGGGTTCAAGGTGAATAACCAGCGGGCGGTACAGTTCCGTAAGTGGGCGGGACAGATCGTGAAAGACCACACCATCCAAGGCTGGACAATGGATGTGGAACGCCTGAAAAAAGGACATATGTTCACGGATGAATATTTTGAACGCCAGTTACAGCAGATTCGTGAAATCCGTCTGTCGGAGCGCAAATTTTATCAGAAAGTAACGGATTTGTACGCTACGGCGTTTGATTATGACAAAAATGCAAAAACCACCCGTCTGTTTTTCCAGACGGTTCAGAATAAGATGCACTTTGCTGTCCACCGCCACACTGCGGCGGAGTTGATCGTGGAGCGTGCTGACGCAAATAAGGAACACATGGGGCTGACCACATGGGAGAATGCTCCGGACGGAAAAATTCTGAAAGCCGATGTGACGATTGCCAAAAACTATCTGAGCAAAGAAGAAATGAACTATTTGGAGCGCATCGTGTCGCTTTATCTGGATTATGCAGAGCTACAGGCAGAGCGCAAAATTCCCATGAGCATGGAAGATTGGGCGAAACGGCTGGATGGTTTCCTGGAATTTAACGGGAATGAATTGCTGACCGGTCCCGGCAAAATCAGTGCAGAACAGGCGAAACTCCATGCGGAAACGGAATACGAAAAGTACCGTATTATTCAGGATCGCTTGTATGAGAGTGATTTTGACCGTTTCCTTATGCTGGAACAGGAGGTGAACCGCAAGGATGAAGTTTAATTTTAAGATACAGCAATATCAGACGGACGCTGTTGAAGCTGTAGTTAAGGTGTTTCAGGGACAGGGATACCACGACAGGATCAGCTACATTCGAGATGTGGGCAAAAGACAAGCGAATCAGCAGATGCGGTTAAATATCGAGATGGATCAGCAGTACTCCTGGGATACGGGCGAGGAGTGCCAGCTGAACATCTATGATTTAGATGACGACGATACAGGCTACAAGAACGAAGTGGTAGAACTGACGGACGATCAGCTGCTGATAAATATTCAGAAGATACAGAGCCAGAACAACATCAAACAGTCCAAGACTCTTGTGAAAGATTTAGGCAGGTGCAGCCTTGATGTTGAAATGGAGACGGGTACCGGTAAGACCTATGTTTATATCAAGACGTTGTTTGAGCTGAATAAAAAATACGGCTGGAGTAAGTTCATTGTTGTTGTTCCGTCCATCGCTATCCGTGAGGGTGTGAAAAAGACATTTGAAATTACCGCTGACCACTTCATGGAGTATTATAGGAAGAAAGCTCGTTTCTTCATCTACAATAGCTCAAATCTGAACCAGCTGGATAACTTTTCGTCCAGCTCGGGTATCAATGTAATGATTATCAATACGCAGGCTTTTGCATCTTCTCTGAAAGAGGATGGCAGGAGTAAGGAAGCCCGTATCATTTATTCCAAGCGTGATGAGTTTGGTTCCCGACGTCCGATTGATGTTATCAAGGCGAACAGACCAATCATCATTTTGGACGAACCGCAGAAGATGGGCGGTGCTGTTACCCAGAAGGCGTTGAAGAATTTCAATCCTCTGTTTACGCTGAATTATTCTGCAACTCATGCCGTTAAGCATAATACGGTTTATGTTCTGGACGCACTGGATGCGTTCAATAAGCGTTTGGTTAAGAAGATTGAGGTGAAGGGCTTTGAGGTGAAGAATTTCCGGGGCACGGATAGTTATATGTTTCTGGAACAGATTGTTCTCTCTTCCAAGAAACCGCCGATGGCTCGTATTGAGCTGGAAATCGGTTATAATAAGTCCATTAACCGGGAAACTCGTGTTTTGGGCGTTGGAGATGACCTGTATTATGTATCTCAGGAGATGGAACAGTATAAGGGCTATACGATTTCTGATATTGATCCTTTCCGTGGCACAGTGACCTTTACTAATGGCGAAGTGATCAAAACCGGGGAAGTTTCCGGCGATGTGTCTGAGTCTGATATGCGCAGGATTCAGATTCGGGAAACTATCCTTTCTCACTTCGAGAAAGAAGAAAAGTTGTTTAATATGGGAATTAAGTCCCTTTCTCTTTTCTTCATTGACGAGGTTTCCAAGTATCGTCAGTACGATGCAGATGGCAACGAAATCCTGGGTGAATATGGGAGGATATTCGAGGAGGAATACCTGAATGTACTCAACGACTATATTACTGTTTTCGATACTCCTTACCAGAAATATTTGAAATCTATGTGCAGTGATGTAAGTACGGTTCACAAAGGATATTTCAGTATTGACAAAAAGACCGGCAGAAGTATCGACAGTCAGCTGAAGCGTGGCAGCGAGTTTTCTGACGATATTTCCGCTTACGATCTGATTTTGAAGAACAAAGAACGTCTGCTGTCCTTTGACGAGCCGACACGTTTTATCTTCTCTCACTCTGCTTTGCGAGAGGGATGGGATAACCCGAATGTATTTCAGATTTGTACGCTGAAGCATTCTGACAGTCAGACAGCGAAACGCCAGGAAGTGGGTCGTGGTTTGCGTCTCTGTGTAAACCAGCATGGTACTCGAATGGATGCAGAAAGCTGCGGTGACAGTGTTCATGACATCAATATGCTTACAGTAATTGCAAGCGAAAGCTATAAGGGCTTCGTGGCTGATCTTCAAAGCGACATTAAGACTGTTCTGTATGACAGACCGACGACTGCCACCAGCGAATACTTCAAGGGCAAATATGTCAAAGTGGATGGAACCCCTACTCTTATTGACGGCAATACTGCCGATGCCATTGAGTTCTATCTTATCAGCAATGGCTATGTCGATATGAAGCGCAAGGTTACCGATAAGTATCGTACTGATGTGAAGATGGGAACCGTTGCTCCGCTTCCTGAAGAAATTCAATCTATGGCAGAGGGTATCCATACCCTGATTCAGTCTGTTTATGATGATAGTGTTCTCAATGATATGTTCTCTGATGGTCATGAGACGAAGGTTAAAGAGAATCCGCTGAATGAGAATTTTGCAAAGGCTGAGTTTCAGGCACTATGGAAGCAGATCAATCACAAATATGCTTATACCGTTGAGTTTGACAGCGATGAACTTATTCGTAAGTCGATTGCGCATATCAACGAAAAATTATTTGTTTCAGAACTTCAATATACAACAACGGTTGGCAGACAAAAGTCTCAAATGAATGAATATGAGATAAGCCGTGGAGATTCGTTTGTAAGGGAAAGCTCTGGTACTTATACATTAACTCACGCTCAGACAAGCCAGATAAAATACGATTTAATTGGTAAAGTTGCTGAGGGAACTGTTCTGACCCGTAAAACAGCAGCGGCTATTTTGAAAGGCTTAAGACCGGATAAGCTTTATATGTTCAAAAACAATCCGGAAGAGTTTATCTCTAAGGTCATTAAACTGATTAAAGAACAAAAAGCAACTATGATTGTTGAACACATTTCCTACAATCAAATTGAAGGCGGCTATGATAGTGCTATCTTTACCGCAGAAAAGAGCGCACAGAGCTTTGATAAAGCCTTTCGTGCGAATAAAGCAATTCAGGATTATGTATTTACGGACGGTTCTGCTGAAATGAGCATTGAGCGCCGTTTTGTGGAAGACTTGGATGCAGCGCAGGAAGTCTGCGTATACGCAAAACTGCCGAAGGGATTCCATATTCCTACTCCTGTGGGGAATTACTCACCTGACTGGGCGATAGCTTTTTATGAAGGAACCGTAAAACATATTTTCTTTGTGGCAGAAACCAAGGGTACTATGGAGAGTCTGAACCTCAGACCGATTGAGCAGGCAAAGATTTCCTGCGCTAAGAAGCTGTTCAACGAAATGTCTACAAGTAATGTGAAATATCACGATGTGGACAGCTACCAGAATTTGTTGAATGTGATGAAGTTGTTGTGACTTATAAATGTCTTAGGGGTAGAGTTGCATTTATAAAAGTTTGATTTCAGCAACGAGTAACAAAAATTTCAGCTTTGTGTGTGACTTACTCTAGGAAATATTAGAACGGGAATTTATTGACTGCGATATATAATACAAAGAAAGGATTTCCCATATTATGGGCTTAATTGGAAGGAAGGTAAAACATTATAAATTTGGAGAAGGAGCCATTACGCAACAGGATACTTCCTATGTTACTGTTAAGTTTATGACGGAGGCTGCTCCTAAAAAATTTCAATATCCGCCCTGCTTCATATGTTGCGATTCTACCGAAAGAAAGTGTAGCAAAAATTATTGGTAGAAACACCAAAAGGCCCTGGAGGAGCTAACTCAGACCACCAGCCCCGCTGGTGGTCTGAACAAAGTGGCCGTGATTTGCTCATAATGTTAAAGGCATGTTCAATGTGAGTAAACTAGACAAGAAGAGAGATGGACATTGCTGAAAATTCTGAAATAATATTGAGTCCTAATTTTGAAATTTTGCTGTACAATTAATGTAGAATAGTATACATTTGGGGTCAGATATAATGCGGTTCAAAGTAATCCAGGGGAGTATCACGGTATAGGTGACAAAATTAAATTGCATCCTCCCCAAATTC
>ULXG01009452.1_pt1 | contig 10999 bp, 9 predicted proteins | sample 1961141 | NCBI WGS metagenome assembly ULXG01 (sample SAMEA4835834, study PRJEB28245) | human gut metagenome | biome: gut microbiome; material: fecal sample | place: Denmark | collected 2008 | reverse complement strand
TCCCAGATCATGATTGCCATAGACCCCGGCAAATTCCAGAGCGCCGATGTGACGGACCGGATTGTGGACGAGCTGATTGCGGATATCCATTCTTCCGTGCCGGTAATCGAGGGCGGGAAGGTGTTCTATCCCGGAGAGATTGAGATCGGGACCAGAAAAGACAACCAGAAGAACGGGATCCCGGTAATCGAGGAGGTCTGGGAGCAAATCAAACGGTTTTAGGATTTGTGTTAGGGGAACCGCCGAGAACGGAGCGTAACATATAACAGTTATTAAATCTTAAAAGAAAAATCGGCTAGGAGAACAGATAAGAAATGAAAGCAGTAAAATTGACAGAACCCTGGAACATCGCCTGTATTGATACGGAAAAACCGGTGCCTAAGGAAGGTGAGGCATTAATCCGAATCGTCACCGCAGGAATCTGCGGAAGCGATATCGGAGCCTTCCGGGGAACCAACGGACTGGTCACCTACCCCAGGATTATCGGCCATGAGCTGGCCGGCGTGGTGGAGTCCATTCCGGAAAACAATAAGAACGGCATCAAGCCCGGGGACCGGGTGGTGGTAGACCCTTATATCTACTGCGGCCACTGTTATCCCTGCAGCATCGGAAGGACCAACTGCTGCACGGATTTAAAGGTGCTGGGGGTTCATGTGGACGGAGGAATGGCCGAATATTTCACCCATCCGGCGGACCTTCTGGTGAAGATCCCGGAGAAGATGACCTGGGAGGAGGCGGCTATGGCGGAGCCCTTGACTATTTCCCTTCATGGAATCCACAGAGGAGGCTTTAAGGCGGGAGAGTACTGTGCCATCATCGGAGCAGGCCCCATCGGCCTGGCAGCGGGAATGGTGGCCCAGGCCTACGGCGGTCACGCCATTCTCCTGGATTTGGTGCAGGAACGTCTGGATTTCGCCAAGTCCCTTGGGATTGAGCATGTAATCAACTCCGGCAAGGAGGACGCGGCGGAAAGAATCGCGGAAATCACCGGAGGCCAGATGGCCCAGCAGGTGATGGAGTGCTCCGGAGCTAACTCCGCTATCCGCAGCACCCTGGACTATGCGTCCAACGCGGGGCGGATTACATTGACAGGCTGGCCGAAGAAAGAGACTTCCATCCCCACAGATGTGATCACCAAGAAGGAAATCGACATCCGGGGAGCCAGGACCAGCGCGGGCGAGTTTGAGGAGGCGCTGGACTTAATCTACACCAAGAAGGTAGATATGAACCAGATTCTGACCAAGGTGGTGTCCATCGAGGAAGCGCCGGATACCATTGTGGATATCGAGAAGAATCCGGGGGATTACATGAAGGTCGTAGTGCGGATTGGGGACGATGCGAACCCGGAGAGATAAATTTGCTTTCATCCAATTTTCCAATCATATAATTTAAAAACCGGCGGCGTGCAGCCAGAAGAAGGAACTGCATGCCGCCGTTTTTGATTTTTAAGAGGTTCGTTTGTTTCGATAGTCTTTCGGGGTATCACCGGTATAACGCTTAAACTGGCGAGAAAAATATTTTTCATCTAAAAATCCTACCATACCTGATACAGAATAGATTTTATAGACTGGGTTACTGAGAAGTAGTTTGGCCTGCTCCATTTGTTTTTCAAGGCGGTATTTCATAAAACCTACCCCTATTTCTTCTTTAAAACGGGAAGAAAGATAATTTGGAGCTACGTTTAGCATGGAGGCCAGAACGGTTAGATTAAAATCTGGGTTGCAGTATTCTTTGTCAATAATCTGCAGGCTGGCTTCGATTAGTTTGGAACGCTGATTGGAAAATGCTGGAATCCGGCTGCTGCAAATATGGTCTAAAATCTGAGAGCAGAGAGCAATAATAGATTCAGTGTCCCTGGAATCTTCTAAAGCCTTGACGGGATCTTCTTCTGCGGAGGAGGATTCATTGAGCAGGCCGTCTGAAATTAAAGACAAGATCAGGCTGAGACAAAAGCGCTTGATGATAGAAAGAGAGGCAGCGGAAAGCTGCATGGTTTTTGCAGCAGCATTCCAGATGTTTAAGGCTTCCTCAGAATGGCCGGATTTGAAACACTGAATCATTTGATAACGGTCATAGCCATTTCGCCGAAGGTCTTGCAGAAAGGTCTGATACATGGATACTGACACAGGCTGAAGCTGGCAGGCAAGGGAGGAATTTAGCTCTTTGGAAATTTGCTCCAGTAGAGAAGATAGCTGTCGGATATCAATAGGCTTTAAAATATAGTCTCGAACAGCAGAGAGGCGTACAGCTCTTTGCGCGTAGGAAAAGTCGTTGTAGCTGGAAATTAAAATAACCTGGGGAGAATGGCCGCGTTCTAATAATTCCTGAGCAAGATTTAATCCATCCATACTTTTCATACAGATATCTGTAATCAGGATATCCGGAACTTCTTCCGCAATATATTTCAGGGCTGTTTCCGCACAGTCAGCTGTCCTAGTTACTTCCAGGCCTAGTTGTATCCAATCGACATGCTTTTTTAATCCCTCGCGTATAATGGTTTCATCATCTACAATCCAAACTTTATGCAATTTCATAATTCTTTGTTTCCTCCATGGAGTGCTAATGAATGATGGTGTTATATGGCAGAACAATTACTAGGCTCATAGGCCCGATCCGGAGCAGTGTAGCTTCTGGGAATTCGAATTTGGGCCATCAAGATTCCACAGGCGTCCATAGTATAAGTATAGGTAGCCTGATGATTGTAAGCAATTTCCAGACGTTGTCGGATACTGATTAATCCGTATTTGGTAGGCAGCTGTTCGCTTTCGGATAAAAGCTGATAAATGGTGTCCAGGTCCTCTGGAAATGCAGGGTTGCTAACTTCCAGCACCAGATAATCGTCATCATATCTGGTGCAGATGGTCAGTATATTTTCAGATGGATCGCTGTCTGGCAGACAAAAGGAGTGGAGAATAGCATTTTCAGCTAATGGCTGAAGCAGCATTTTAATTACCTTGTCCTGAAGTGTTTCGGGTGCAATTTCCTCCTTTACCTGAAACAGATCTGGGAAACGAACTTTCTGTATATTCAGATAGCTTCTAACGTGGGTCAACTCCTGTTCCAAAGTCAACTCCGGATTGCCGTTGTTTAAGGAAGTCCGTAGGAGCGTAGACAGATTGGTAACCAGCCAGGATATATTGTCTGCATGGTAATCCATAGCCAGCCAATTGATGCTGTCAAGTGTATTATACAGAAAATGCGTATTGATCTGGCTTTGCAGGGCATTTAATTCGCTTTGCTTCTGATTGAGCAAAGATACATAATTTTCCTGAATCAGTCGATTGATCATCTGAATCATATAATTAAAGCTGTCATAGAGCATGCCAATTTCACCGTTTTGTTTCGTAGATACAGAGAGGTCCAGATTTCCGTTTTGAACCTGCTTCATGGTATGAGAAAGACGAATGATGGGATTGGATATGCTACGTCCTAAAATAAAGGCTAGTGCGATGCCCAACATCAAAGCGGCAATGGCCGCAGCAAAAAGGATGAAGCAGCTTTTTAGATATATTTGTCTTGCTTCTTCCAGAGACTTTATACCTATAAGGCAGAAATCTGTGCTGTCCAGCCGACGTACAAAAAGGCAGGAGGAGTTGCGGTCCAGCATCATCTGGCAGTCTCTGTCCAGAATACCGGGAGTATTGGGAAGAGGAACCGTGCGGTAGCCAATTATTTCTCCGGTATTCCGATTGGCGATAGCTGCGGAGATGCCGGACAGGGCCAGCCGGTTCAAAACATACATGGATAAGTGATCGTAGCTGAAGTCCAGGGATATGGTTCCGATAATACGGGAATAATCCGCTTCGTCAAAAATTACTTTTGAAAGCCGCAGATAAGTATTGGAGGCATCCGAGTAGGAGTCCCAGAGAAATCTTCCATTTCTGCCTTCCAGAGCTTGAATCCAGGGATCTTGTCTGGTATATAATTCAGCACCAGACTGATTTTGACGGTTGGAATAGTAAACGGGAATATAATAACCATCATCGGTACGATAGGTGATTTCTACCATAAAGGGAATATTCCCTAAGGTAACGCTGTTGGCATACATGTAGGTGCGGAGAAAGTCATCGTCTTCCATTGCCTGGGCAGCTTCTTCAGTGACCTGGGAGTAATCTGCTATGCTGCTCTCTACCCGGCTTCGCAGAGCTTCCTGAATTTGCGGATTGATAGAGAGCTGCAGAATATATGCATTGCCATATTCTAAAACGGAAGAAAGCTCACTGCTCATAGCGGTAATGGTCTGTTCGGAAACCGAAATCAGATTTTGGCAGACCATGTCATAGACAGTGCGAAGAACAAAAGTATAAGTAAAAATAAAAAAGACCAGCAAAACTGCTAGGTGGTTAAAAATCAGTCGCCTTTTCAAACGAAATTCCTCCCCTTGAATCTTGGATGAGTGTAGCGTACCACAAAAAATACATAATGACAATGGTGTGAAAAGAAAAAATATTGTATAAAAAATACAAAAAAAGAAAATGATATGCTGAAAAATAGTCTATTATAGTCAAAATCTTAGTTTTTTCCACTTTTTCAAAGAAATGGTACCTTGTTTTACTGGGGGAAATACTGGTAAACTAAATCTATCAAAAAGGTGTGGCCGCACTGGTAAGAAACAGGAGAAGAAAGGGGAAAATTTTATGAAAAAAATAATTGCATTGGGACTTGCGGCAGCTATGACGACTTCCTTACTGGCAGGATGTAGCTCATCTTCAGGTTCAGGCGATACCGGGACTCAGGCTCAGGAGAGCGGACAAACCCAGGACAGCAGCCAGAGTCAGGAAGAAACTGCAGCAGAAGGAGAAACGATCCGCATCGGTGCAATTGCACCGGTAACTGGAGATAAGGCGGAAGCGGGACAGAGTGTATGGCGTTCCTTCCAGATTGCGGCTGATGACATTAATGCTAAAGGCGGAGTTTTGGGAAAACAGATCGAAATTGTACTGGAGGATTCCAAGGCGGATGCAAAGGAAGCTGTGGAATTGACAAAAAAGCTGGCTGATGATGACTCAATCTGCGCGGTATTAGGACCGATGAACAGCGCTGAGGCGATTGCATGTGCTCCCATTTTTGATGAGTATGGTTTGGTTGAACTGGCACCAGTTGCCTCTAATAATCAATATGCGACAATGAGTCCTTACAGTTTTACACTTGCAGGACGTCAGTCAGCAGAGATGCCATACTTTGTAGAAAAGTGTCTGCAGGATTACTGTGGTGTAAAATCCATAGGAGTAATCTGGGTAAATGATGACTGGGGAGTTTCTTCTATCGAGTCTATGGAAGATGCATGTGAGAAGCTGGGAATTGAAGTGACTGCGGCAGAGAGCTTTAATACGGGAGAAAAGGATTTTACAGCTGTATTAACGAAGATTCGCCAGACGAATCCAGAAACACTGGTATTGGCAACACAGGCAGCAGAGGGTGCTCTTATTTTAAACCAGGTACAGGCTATGGGATGGGATATCCCGGTTGTAGGTGTAGGAGCTATGTATTCTGATCAGGTAATTCTTCTGGCTGGAGAGGCAGCCGAGGGATTGGTTGCGCCTTCCTGTGTATTTCTTAGCGAAGACGATCCAGAGTCCTGGGATTATGCGACCCGTTTCTATGAGGAAGCAGGTTTCTATCCCACTACTCACGGACCTTTGTCCTATGATTCCGTGGTTGTTCTGTGTGCGGCGATTGAAAAGGCAGGCTCAACAGACCGTACAGCTATTCGGGATGCAATGATGGAAATTTCTGATGTAAAGGGAATTGCCGGTACCTATAAATTTACAGAAGATGGAGATATTATCCGGGCCTACCGTGTTCTGGAGATAGAAGACGGAAAATGGACTGCTAAGACGGATTATGAAACTGCATCGCCAGAGCTGATGAGCGAATAATCAGAAACGGTCCCGTCCAGGTCTGTAAGCCTGACGGGGCCGATTTTCTATCAGTCAAAGGAGAGTTTTATGTATTTACTTCAACAGTTGATTAATGGAATTTCTCAGGGCAGTATTTATGCACTGATGGCGATTGGATATACGCTGATTGTAGGAGTAGTAGGACTGGTTACTTTTGCATATGGCGAAATGGTAATGATAGGTGCAATGTCAGCGTATCTGTTTTATACATATGTATGCCCCAATTTCTTTTTGGGAATTTTGGTATCGTTTATCTGCGCTGGCATTGCGGGAATCTTTATTCATAAGGTAGCTTACGAGCGTTTTTTGGATGCGCCTAAGAATATTGCGCTTTTATGTACGGTAGGCTGTTCAATTTTGATTAAAAATTTAGCTCAGATTGCCTTTGGCTCACAGGGAAATGCCATGCCCAATGCATTTGAAATTCATCCATTTTATCTTGGGGATACAGGGCTGTACTTCACAACTATTCATTTAGCAGTTATTGCGATTGTTGTCGTGTTGGCGGTAGGGCTGACGGTTTTCTTGTACAAGACCAGAGTAGGACTTATGCTGCGAGCTGTTAGTCAGGACAAAATGGCGTCCAGTCTGGTGGCAATTAATGTAAAAAAAGTTACTCTAATTGGAAATATTGTAGGTACGGGACTTGGTGGAGTTGCAGGACTATTATATGGAACTTATTTAACCAATGTAACCACTGTTTTTGGAACGGTAGTAGGGTTAAAGGCTATATCCGCCTGTGTTTTAGGAGGAATGACGAATATTCCGGGAGCGGCATTTGGAGCTCTTTTAATGGGAATTTTAGAGAATTTTGGAATCACGTTTTTCTCCTCCAGTTACCGGGATGTATTTGCTTTCGCTTTTGTGTTTTTAGCTTTGGCATTTAAACCGGAAGGACTTTTCGTATTTCAGTTTGGAAAAGGAAAAAGAAGGGGGAAGGGATGATGGAAAAATTGAGAGAGTGGTCAGAACATCATAGAAAGCTGCTGCTTCTTCTGGGAGTTCTGCTTCTGGCAATTTTGCCCATGCTGTCCGACAGCAACTATATACGGGGTGTTTTGTCACGTATTATTGTGTATGCGACTATTGCCAGTGGTTTGAATATTATTAACGGGTATTCAGGCCAGAGTTGCCTGGGAATTGTAGGATTTACCTGTGTGGGCGCATACTGCAGCGGAATTCTTTCTACAAGATTTGGAATGCCATTTCTTGTCTGCCTGATTATAACGTTTGTATTTTGTATCATTGCGGGATATCTGGTATCGCTCCCGACCCTGAAACTAAATGGAATGTTTCTGTCCATCATTACTTTGGGATTTTCAGAGATGATGCGTTTGCTGGCTTTGAACTGGCAGGATTTAACCTATGGTCCTATTGGTTTGAAGGGAATTCCTAATATTGAGATTTTTGGTGTGACAGTTAAATCGGGTGCTCCATTTTATTATTTGGCGCTATTGATTTTGATTGTTACTGTATTTATTCTCCACAGATTATTGAATTCCAGAGTTGGGCGGGCATGGATTTCAATCCGGGAAGATCAGGAAGCGGCTCGATCACTGGGAATTAATGTAGCGCACTATCGCTGCATCAATTTTATGACAGGTGCTACAATCTGTGGGACGATGGGTGTATTCATTGCTTATTATTATCGCTATCTTCATCCGGACATGTTTAATCTGGATGAGGGATTCAGTGTATTGTCCATGTGTGTAATCGGAGGCAGTGGTACGCTGCTGGGGCCTGTTGTGGGAGCTTTTGTAATTAATGCATTTACAGAAGGATTCAGGTTCGCTTCGGATTGGCGGATGGTAATGTACGCTTTGTTAATTATTATCATGATGTGGGTACGTCCTCAGGGCTTGTTTGGAGCGAAGGACAGCGTAATCGCAGGTAATCTGTCTCTCCCTGTTCCTAAATTTATCCGGCAGTTCAGGGCAAAGAAGGCCGGAGAAAGGACGGTGTAGTAATATGGCGGCAATTCTTGAGGCGCGGGGCGTCTGCAAATATTTTGGTGGACTGAAGGCTGTAGACCAAGTAGATATGAAAGTGGAAGAAGGAATGGTTTACGGGATTATTGGTCCCAACGGCGCGGGAAAAACTACATTTTTTAATCTTTGCTCTGGAACTTATCCGGTTACAAGCGGCTCAATCTTTTTTGAAGGAAATGAAATTACTGGTTATACACCAGAAAAAGTAGCAACCTTGGGGATGATTCGAACTTTTCAGAATATTAAGCTGTTTAAGTATTTGTCTGTTTTGGAGAATGTAAAAGCCGGCTGTCATATTCACACAAAAACGGGATTTATGGATGCATTATTGCATACCAAGCAATATAAACGAGATGAAGAATACTGTCAGGAGCAGGCGCTGAAGGTTTTGGAAGAAGTAGGAATTGCGGAGTATAAAGACTGGAAAGCAGGAAATCTGCCTTATGGAATGCAGCGAAAGGTAGAGATAGCCAGAGCTTTGGCAGCGAATCCTAAGCTGCTGCTTTTAGATGAACCCGCAGCAGGCATGAATCCGGCGGAAACTTGGAGTTTGCTGGAATTTATACAGAAAATTAATCAGAGCGGACACACTATTGTAGTAATTGAGCATGATATGAAGTTCGTCATGAACCTGTGCCAAAGAATCATGGTTCTCAGCTTTGGTAAAAAAATATGTGAAGGGGAACCAGAAGTAGTGAAAAATGATAAGCAGGTTCAAGAAGCATATTTTGGCAGGGGAATTATTCAGAAATCAAATGAGCTGTGACAGGGGGAGATGCAATGGAAAAGAAAATGCTGGATATTGAAAATCTTACCGTGGATTACGGCTATGTTCATGCGGTGCGCGGAATTAGTATGAGTGTGGGGGAAAACGAGATTGTCTGCCTGATTGGCTCCAACGGAGCTGGTAAGACCACAACGCTTGGAGCCATTAGCAATATTGTAGGAAAGGCAGGAGGCCATATTCATTACAAGGGAAAGGACATTACCAATCTCCATCCGGCAGAGATTGTACGTATGGGAATTAGCCATGTTCCAGAAGGACGCCATGTATTTCCCAAGATGACTGTAAGTGAAAATCTGGTTTTAGGAACTATGGCGTTGAAGAAAGTGAAAAAGGAAACGATTAAAGAGAGAATGGAAGCGATGTATCAGCTGTTTCCGCGTTTGAAGGAAAGGGCCGGACAGATGGCGGGAACTTTGTCAGGCGGTGAACAGCAGATGCTCGCAATTGCCAGAGGACTTATGTATGATCCGGATATGATTATGCTTGATGAGCCTTCATTGGGGCTGGCACCGATTGTAGTAGAAGAAATATTTGAATTGATTTGTAGAATTCAAGAGCAGGGGAAAACGGTGCTTCTGATTGAACAGAATGCCAATATGGCCCTTCAGATTTCGGATCGGGCATACCTTTTGGAAAATGGAGAAATCGTTAAACATGGAACCGGAAAAGAGCTTCAAAGCGATGACAGTATTCGGAAGGCTTATCTGGGAGGATGACGGGAGGAAACACCATGACGGATCAAGAGAAAATTGAGCATTATCTCAATGAACATGCAGAGGAATTTTGCCGATGTGCAGACGAAATTCATGAATTCGCAGAACCCAGCAGTGAGGAATATCAATCAGCTGCTGTACTGGAAAATCTGTTGGAATCCCACGGATTTCAAGTGGAACGGGGACTAAAGGACCAGCCGACAGCTTTCCGGGCAGTTTATGGTACAGGACCAGTTAGAATCGGATATATGTGCGAATATGATGCTTTAGCTTCTCTTCAGCAGGATGATGTGCCTTACCAAAAGGGAAACGGTGGATTTGGCCATGGATGCGGCCATAATCTTTTGGGAGCTGGAAGCGCGGCTGCTGGAATTGCACTGAAGAATTTAATTGACGAAGCCCAGCTTCCCGCCACGGTAGTGGTATATGGTACGCCGGCGGAAGAAACCCTTTCTGGAAAGACGCAGATGGTAGCTAATGGATATTTTCGGGATGTTGACGTTTGTTTGGGCTGGCATCCACTGGATCACAATGATCCGGGAGAAGTTAAATTTAAAGCAGCAAGTGCTTTTCTTATAAAGTTTCATGGTCGGGCGGCCCACGCATGTAATTGTCCGGAAAATGGGCGGAGCGCTTTGGATGCAGCAGAGCTGACGAATGTAGGCGTAAACTATCTGAGAGAACATGTAAACCGGGACTGTTATATGCATTACTGTTATGTCCATGGCGGGGATCGGCCCAATATTGTTCCGGAGAGTGCGACCCTCTGGTATATGGTGCGTGCATATACCTATCGAGAGATGGTTCAACTGCGGGAGAAGGTTCAGAGGATTGCCCAGGGGGCATGTATGATGACTGATACTACAGTAGAGTTTGAACTGCTGGGCGAAAATCATGACAATAAGATGAACTTTACCTTGGCAAAACTTGCCTACGATTGTATGACACAGATTGGGGCACCTGTATTTTCTCAGGAGGATAAGGACTTTGCAGAGGAAGTGGCAAAAAATGTCGGGATAGAAGGGGTAAAGGGAGAGTTAGATGAAGGTATTCTTCCGGTTGACGGTACCATTAAGAAAGATAATGGTTCCAGCGATATCGCGGATGTAAGCCAGATTGTCCCCGTAGTAAATATTAATACAGCCTGCTATGGAAGAAGAACTCCTAATCACACATGGGCTGTAACTGTTCAGGCGAAGCACCCGGCGGCCCACAAGGGAATGCTTTTTGGAGCAAAGACATTGGCGTTAATGGGGGCCAAACTGGCAAGAGATGTGAAATTGATGGAACAGGTGAAGGATGAATTCCGTTGCTCTGAGGAGTAACTCTGCAGCGAAAAAATTGAGGAGAAGGAAAATGATTCGAGTATCATATAAGGAGCTGTTCAATGAATTTAAGAGAGTCCTGGTCAGCCGGGGCTTTGATGAAGAGATGGCGGCGGACGCTGCTGCCGTGTTCGCCCAGAACAGCCTGGACGGTATCTACAGCCACGGGATTAACCGTTTCCCCAGAGTGGTATCCTATCTGGACAAAGGGGAAATCAAGCCGGAGAATGTGGCTGCCTGTGTGGAAGCCCATGGCGCCATTGAGCGCTGGGACGGTCACAGGGGA
>ULXG01054209.1_pt1 | contig 11038 bp, 8 predicted proteins | sample 1961141 | NCBI WGS metagenome assembly ULXG01 (sample SAMEA4835834, study PRJEB28245) | human gut metagenome | biome: gut microbiome; material: fecal sample | place: Denmark | collected 2008 | reverse complement strand
TGGCTGATGGACTGGACGGGCGCGGACGAGCGCGTGACGGCAGCAGACCGGACGACCGCGCGTAGGGTGTGCGGCCGGGCTGCGGACAACTCGAGGTTGGTAGCGCACGGCCAGGCCAGCAGCCAGGGATGGCGGCAAAAAACTCGAGAAGAGCAGACGCGCTTGTTTTGCTGGCTCACCAGCAGCGGATTATCCCGCCTGTGGAATCGCTAGTATAACCCGCCTATTGCCTCACTCTCATCGATTCTTCTCGCTGGTAAAATGGTTTGGTTATACTTATCGGTTTCTGCTTGCCTCTGCGGCAGCAGTCTGTTATAGGAAGAGCGAGAGCAGTGGCAAGCGAGAGCTCCATCGACGTCAAGCGGCAGGTAGATGCCGTATTCAGCATAGCGAACAGTCTTCGTGGAACATACCAATCGGACAAGTACAAGGACGTCATCATTCCGATGATTATCATCCGTCGACTGGAATGCGCCATGGCGGATACGCGTGATGCCGTCTGCTCCGCATACGAGAAGAACAAGCACACACCCGATGCGGTTCTACGGAAGATTTCGGGATTCCCGTTCTACAACTACAGCCGCTGGACGCTCGCCAAGCTCTTGGCTGAGCCGCAGTCGCTTGCGCGAAACTTCAAGAGTTATCTTGACTCTTTCTCGCCCAACATCAAGCAGATCATCAGCGACCTCGACTTCAAGAAGCAAATTGACAAGATGGCGAAGGGAGCCAAGCTCACGGGAGTGGTACGCAAATTCGCAGATCTCGACCTCGACCCCGATACCGTGAGCAACGTGGCCATGGGATACATGTTCGAGGAGATCATCCGACGCTTTTCTGAGAATGCTGAGGCTGGTGATCACTACACTCCGCGCGAGATCGTGCGACTCATGGTTCGCCTTGCCCTTGCCGAGGGATGCGACGACCTAACCGAACCTGGCAAGAACATCAATGTGGGGGATTTCGCCTGCGGAACGGGCGGAATGATTTCCTGCGCCCAGGAGAAGCTCGCCGAGATGTGCCCCGATGCGACGGTCTATCTGTACGGTCAGGAGGTCAACCCTGAATCGCATGCCATCTGCCTTGCCGACATGCTCATCAAGGGACAGCGCGAGGACCGCATCAAGCTTGCGGACACCATGAAGGAAGACTGTTTCCCAGGCGAGTTCATGCGCCTGTCGCTCATCAATCCTCCGTTTGGACAGCCGTGGGGCGGCAAAGATGCCTCTCAGGGCGTGGAGAAGGCCGTGGAGAAGGAGCACCTTAAGCCCAACGGGAGATTCCCAGCGGGACTTCCCGCGAAGGGCGACATGCAGCTCCTTTTCATGCAGCACGTTATTTACAAGCTCGATCCGCAATACGGGCGTGCGTGCATCATCTCGAACGGCAGCCCGCTCTTCTCGGGAGGAACGACATCGGGCGAAAGCCAGGTGCGCCGTTGGTTGCTGGAAAACGACTACGTCGAAGCCATCATCGGCATGCCGACCGACCTCTTCTACAACACCGGCATCGGCATCTACATCTGGGTTATCTCACGCAACAAGCGGGCGGAACGTCGCGGCAAGGTGCAACTCATCGATGCAACCGACATTTGGGAGCCGATGAGGCGTTCGCTCGGCAAGAAGCGCAAGTTCATTTCAGAAGAGCAGGCCGAGGAGATCACGGGGCTCTATCACGCCTTCGAGGAAAACGAGCGCAGCCACATTCTCCCCTGCGAAGAGTTCCTTTACAAGGAGTATGCGGTCTACCAGCCTCTTCAGCGAAGCTACTGCATCTGCGACGAGCGCATTGATGCTATGTGCGAGGGCCAGTTCATGCGCGGCATGCACGACCCCGCGAAGGTGAAGGAGCTGCGACTCATCGACGAGGCGGATCGCAAGGACAAGGAAGCGAAGCTGCTGGCCGATCTTGAGGCAGCCGAGCCGGTCTTCGAGCAGATGGTGCAGATTCTACGTGAAAACGTGAGTGATGAAGTTTGGTACGACCACAAGGCGTTTGAGGCGCACCTGAAGACACTCTTTGCTGATGTGCCGGATTACCGCAAGGGTGAGACGCCTGCGCAGCGCAAGGCCGTCATAGAGAAAGTCATGTTCTCTCTGTCAGTCATCGACAAGGATGCGCCACTTCGATACAAGCGCGATGGCAGCGTCGAGTACGATCCGGCGACCAAGGACACAGAGATCGTTCGCCTAGCCGAACCCGTCGAAGACTACTTTGCCCGCGAGGTGCATCCATACGTGCCTGATGCACAGTGGTTTGACGAGGAGACGCCCAAGGTCGTACGGACTGGAGCGGAGTTTCCGTTCACACGCTATTTCTATCATTATGAAGCGCCACGACCGTCCGGGGAACTGCTTGACGAGTTCCTGCAGCTTGAGGACGAGCTTGAAGAGCTGGTTGGTGAGTTGAAGTGAGTGAGCGGAAGAAACTATGGTCGGGCGATGTCCCTGAAACTTGGAAGGTGGCGCCGCTGAAGCATTGTATCGCGTTCCGCTCCGACTCGCTTTCGGAAGGTACTAATCCGGATTACTGGTTTCGTTACGTGGACATAGGCTCGGTGACCGCATGTAGTGGTGTCACTGGTTACGCGGAAATGGCGTTTCGCGATGCGCCCTCCCGGGCGCGTAAACGTGTGCGACGCGGCGATACGATTGTCTCGACGGTAAGAACATACCTGAAGGCCATCGCACGCATTGAGGATGATGAAGACGTCATTGTGTCCACGGGTTTCGCCGTGCTTGAACCTTGCGAATTTGATTCTTTATATCTTACGTTCCTGATATGCAGCGACTTGGTTTGCGAAGAAATCGAGCGACGGTCCTGGGGTATAGCCTACCCAGCCATTTCAGAGACATCGATGAGTTCAATCATTGTGCCAATACCGCCACTTTTCGAGCAGCAACTGATTGCTGACCACCTGCGAAGGGCCTGCGCGAAACTCGACAGTGCCTGCTCGGTGCTTGAACGGCAACTACAAACTCTCGACGATTATCGAAAGTCCCTTATTCAGGAGACGGTAACCAAAGGGCTGGATCTCACTGTCGACATGAAGCCGAGCGGATATGAGTATCTTGGTAGCATTCCTTCAACTTGGGGAATGTCACCATTGCTCTACCTTGGCGAAATGCAGAACGGCATCTCGAAAGACGGCGATTCCTTTGGCAGCGGTTACCCATTCGTAAGTTATGGCGATGTCTATCGAAACGTGTTCCTACCACGTGCCGTCGAAGGACTGGTAGAGAGTAATTCAGAAGAACGATACAGATACTCGGTAAAGAAGAACGACGCGTTCTTTACAAGAACTTCGGAGACTATTGACGAAATTGGCTTTGCGTCGGTCTGCCTAGAAAGCATTGAGAATGCTACGTTTGCCGGCTTTCTCATTCGGTTTCGACCCAATACATGCAAACTCAACATGCGATTTGCGGCATACTACTTCCGCTCCGAAAACCTACGCGCCTACTTTGCACGCGAGATGGTTTCAGTAACACGCGCGTCATTGAGCCAGAATCTTCTTGGCAGATTGGTCGTACCGCTGCCACCGCTTGATGAACAGGAACGGATCGCAAATTATCTTGATAGCAAGTATTCAGTGGTTGACCGTCTTATCGCTGGTAAGCGCAAACAACTCGAAACCCTACGCGCCCAGCGTCAGTCCCTCATCTACGAATATGTTACCGGCAAGCGCCGCGTTGTTTAGGATACGCCCATGACTGTACAGAACCCACTTACCGAGAAAGACTTCCAGCAGCTCGTTTATGACGGGCTGGAAATGAACGGCTACATCAAACGCGGCAACTTCGAGTTTGATTCCAAGCGCGCGATGGACCCTGGCATGCTCATGGCGTTCATCGAGGACACGCAGCCCGAGACGTTCGAGAAGCTCTGGAACCTGTTCGACGGCGACATCGAGGAGGGCATCTTTAATCGCGTCGCCACCGATATTGGCAGGCGTGGACTCATCCGCGTGTTGTGGGACGGCGTCGACTTCGATGGCGTGGCCACGCTTGATCTCGTGTATCCGAAGCCGTCTGCCGTGTTCGACCCCAATGCTGTCAGGCTCTTCGAGGAGAACGACCTCTCGGTGATGCAGGAGGTCTGGCACAAGGAAGACGAGCGCATCGATCTCGTAATCTTTCTGAACGGCTTGGCAGTATTCACTATCGAGTTGAAATGTAACTCTGCCGGAACCAGCTGGGACTATCGCGAGGCAATACGCCAGTACAAGGAGGACCGCGACTGCACAACGAGGCTGCTCGACAGCAAGGCAGGCGCTCTCGCACACTTTGCCGTAGACCTGAACGAGGTCTACGTATGCACCGAGCTGAGAGGCAAAGAATCGTCGTTCCTGCCGTTCAACAAAGGCTGTAACGAGGGTGGCGATGCTCATGCGACCGGCCCTGGTAATCCGCCGAACCCGCGGGGGCCAAGGTCGGCGTATCTCTGGGAGGAAGTTCTTACCAAGGACTCCGTCTTCAACCTCATCTACGACTTTATCTACATGGCGTCCAAGCGCAACAAGCAGGGCAAGAAGATTGGCGAGACGCGCATCTTCCCGCGCTATCAGCAGCTTCGCGCCGTTCAGAAGGTTGTCGATGACATCTCGCACAACGCTACCGCACGAAACTACCTGATAGAGCATAGCGCGGGCTCGGGAAAGACCAATACCATCGCATGGCTATCGCATACGCTTGCGGCAACGTATCTGCCGGGCACCGATTCACCACTGTTCGACAAGGTTGTCATCGTGACAGACCGTCGGGTTGTCGACAAGCAGCTCCAGGACACCGTGCTCGATACGGCCAAAGAACCCGCCATCGTGTGCGTAATGGACAGGGGTAAGACCTCCGCCGACCTCGGGCGTGCGTTGCATAAAAGCTATCGCATCATCGTGACGACCATGCAGAAGTTCCTGCATCTTGAGCCGGGCACCTTCGAGGGCGAGGGCAGTCACTTTGCCGTGCTCATCGACGAGGCCCATGGCTCAACCTCGGGCAAGACGATGCAGGCCGTGAACAGCACGCTCGCAGAAGGCATCGAGGAGGATTCGTCGCTTGACGAGCTCTCCGCATTCGTCGCAAATGACATCGCACGTTCTGGCAAGCAGCCGAATGTCACGCTCATCGGCTTCACTGCGACACCGACCGGCAAGACGCTGCAGCAGTTTGGCCAAACCGACGCATCCGGCCAAAAGGTGGCTTTCGATCTGTACTCCATGAAGCAGGCCATCGAGGAGAGGTTCATCCTGGATGTGACCTCGAACTACGTGACCTACGATTCGTATTGCAGGGTCGTGAAGGCGATTGATGACGACCCCGAGCTGGAATCCAAGGCCGCAAAGCGGCAGCTGGCACACCTCATCTCGGTTGCACCGGGGACCATCGAGGGCAACCTCTCCGTGATGGTCGACCATTTCGCGTCAACGGTTGCCATGACGCTTGGCGGCAAGGCGAAGGCGATGGTGGTGACAGCTGGACGCGAGGAGGCCGTACGCTACTACCTCGCTTACGAGGAGATGCGCAGGGCCCACATGCAGACTATGGGCTCGTATCGCGCCCTCGTGGCGTTCACTGGCTCTGTTTCTGTTGACGGGACGGATTACACGGAGGTCGGCATCAACGGTTTCGCCGAGGAGAAGCTGCCTGACTACTTCGACACCGACGACTACCGCATACTGTTTGTCGCCGACAAGTACCAGACGGGCTTCGACCAGAACCTGCTTGCTGCTATGTATGTGGACAAGCGGCTATCGGGCATCACCTGCGTGCAGACGCTTTCGAGGCTCAACCGCATCTGCCCGCCATACGAGAAGCGCACCTTTGTTCTCGATTTCCGAAACAGCTACGACAACGTGAGGAAATCGTTCGCCCCTTATTACGAGGACACGTTGCTCACCGAGCCGCTGACCATCGACGATGTGAGGGAGACCGAGCGCAGGCTCCTCGGCTATGGCATCCTCGACCTCGATGACGTCGAAGAGTTCAACACGCTGCTCGCGAAGGCCCATCGGACCAACAGCGAGAAGGGCCGCATGTGGGCACTTCTCGACTCTGCCGCCACGCTGGTTAGGGCGATGGAGGAGGACGAGGCCGACGAAGTCAGACGCGTCATCAGGAACTTCATCAAGCAGTACGGCTTCCTTCTGCAGGCTGCGCCGTTCGTGAACAAGAACATGCACATGGAGTACAACTTCTGCGTGTCGCTCATTCGCGAGATTGACTCCGGTCATGGTGGTGGGAACGATTTCAACATCGCCGATAAAGTCTCGCTCGAAGATTTCACGGTCGAGAAGTCGGGCGAACACGTTGGTGTCCCACTTGAGCCCGAGCCTGAGGTTCATATCCCGAAGGGAACGGGCACCGGTCTTGCCGAGGACCAGTACGAGAAGCTTTCGCGCATCATTGAGGAGTGGAACGCTCGATTCGGGTTGACGCTCGATCCCGTGGTGCATGCGGGGTCGCTTGTCTCGTTGCTTGACACGCTCCGCGCCGATCCGAAGGTGCAGCAAAGTGCGAGGGTCAACACTGCCCGCGACTTCCGCAACACGGTGGATGACCGCGCTGAGGACGCGTTGGTCAAAGACTACGACCAGGACAACGAGTGGTATGGCTTCCTCTTGAACAACGAGGAGGCCCGCAGGCAGCTGGTTCATGCGTTTGTCGATGACGTATATCGGAGCCTGCACGGCGCTGGCGATAACTCACCGCAGGAATAGATTCTGATAGGGGGCGCAATATGGCACGACTGAAGACCATGACGACACAGTTCATCGACGGTGAGCCCAACGGGGTACGCATCTGCCGCTGCACGCTTTCCACCATGACCACGGTCTTCGTGCCAAGGCCGTTGCTCTCGCGCGCCAAGCAGATAGCCGATTTGCCTATGCGCGGCATCTACTACCTCATCAACGACGAGGACGGGGCCATCTCTCGTTTGTACGTTGGGCAGACCAAGCAGGGCATCGCCCGGCTCGACGACCACAACGCCAAGAAGGATTTCTGGAACAAGGCGATACTGTTCCTCTCAGATGACATCCAGTCGTTCTCGCTCGATAACGTAAGCGCGCTTGAGAAGTATGCCATCGAGCAAGCGACCGCATCGAAGCGGTACACCGTAGAGAACAAGGTGGACCCGCGCTACGTGATCGACCAGTACCAGAAGCCCACCGTCGAGCAGATCTACGAGGAGATCGCTTTCGTGATGGGTACGTTCGGCTACCAGATCGAGGATAGCGACGACGCGTTGGCGGACGTGAAGCTGTTCTACACTTCGCGGCGCGGCGTGCGTGCGCGTGGTGTGTACACGGGCGACACGTTCGATGTGCTTGAGGGCTCTCCTGTTGACCTTAAAGTGAAGCCGAAGCTCGACCGCTACGAGAAGCTGCGGCAGGAGTTGCTGGCGTCCGGTGACCTAGTCCAGGATGGCGATGGCGGACGGCTGGTGAAGACGGTTTCCTTCTCGACGCCCAGCGGCGCAGCCGACTTCGTGTTGGGTGGGTCCAACAACGGATGGATTGAGTGGAAAGATGGCGACAAGCAGACGCTGGATGCTCTGTATAGGAAGTAGGAAGGTCGTGGACGAAGCGGGTTTCTACAGACTGCGCAGCTAATATGTGACCTTTACCTACTATGCGAGTTGAGAGTGCTAACTGCCGGGCAGATGCTTACAGTTACCCAAAAGTCCAGTAACGTGAAGCCTTCGGTGACGTCAGGGGGTATATACTTTCTAATTCAAACTTCGGCAGTTTGAAACCAAGCGAAAGGAGGAGCCTTGATTCCTGAATTGCAAGAAATCGGTGCAGTTCGCAGGGTTCTTCCGCTTGGCCGATATCAGACGACCATGGATGAGCTACGCAATAAATACGTACCCGAAGACAATGCAAATCGCCGTGAGATATGGGATGCATTCCAAGAAGTAACCGCCGTCGTGCAGCAAGCTTATGGAAGGCTCTCGGCTGTATGGATTGGCGGCAGCTTTATCACCTCAGAGGAAGTGCCGCACGATATCGACGTCGTCTATCTGGTTGATGGCGATGCGTATAACAAAGCTGCCAGTGACCCGAGGGGCCAGTTCGTTACACAGGTCCTTCTGCACAAGAACCCGCTCGTCAAGCGCCTGAACGACCGTGTTGACTCCTACTTGCTGCCAGTGCCGCCAACCGAGTACGGGTACGACTACAACTACATGGTGACACGTGGTTATTGGGACCAGTTCTGGTCGAAGGCACGTTTTGCTGAAGGAAACGATCGCTGGCATTATCCGGCTGCAGGGTACTTGGAGGTGATTATCGATGGCTACGACGCCTAACCTCGATGACTATTTGTCCTCCCTGGGCTTTGACCCCGATGTCACCTATACGGTGCCAGAGAACCCTGCTGATGCGGCCCTGATGGGTGTGAACGCCTTTGTCCGCGAACACTCTCCAGAGGACGACCCCGCGTCTATTGGTGTGATTCACATCACCGGACCTTCCGTAAAGGGTCACACCGCACCGCTCAAAGCCGTCGGCACGTTCCTCTCGGCCCTGCAAGACGGTGTTGATGCAATTGGGGCTTCCATTCAGGGAATTATGACTTCTGCAGGCGCATTGCCATTCAGCGTTACCGGTAGGACACAGCTTTCCATGGTGGCATCGCCAATGCCTGGCTCTGTGGTCATACAGGTCGCTCCAACGCTTGACAGAATATCGGACCTCTATCCCGAGGGGAAGGACCAGTCGCTCTTCGATCTCGAGGACGAAATCGGCGCGCGGCCTCTTGCCGACCTGGCGTTTGACGAATTCTCATCTCTGATTAAGGATCTCAACGTCGATGGGCCAGACAAGACGGATTTTCTCGACCGACTTACGGACCATGGCCCACGCGTGGCCTCTACCATGAAAGCCTTCTGTGATTCTGTCGACAAAGGCGCGCTTGACGTTGACTTCGAATGGGAGGAACCTGGTAGGCCGCCCGAGACGTCTAGATTGACGCATGAGACAGCTAAACACGCTTCCGTCGTCATTCAGAACGCAAATATCGATAGCGAGACGATTCACATCGTTGGCAAAATCCTGACTGTAACCATGTCGCAGAAAGATAAGCTCCGTGTCCTCACGGACAGCGAGCAAGAGATAACGCTCTCTATAGGAACGATTTCAGCTGCCGATGCAGTGACCCTGCATCCTGGCGATCAGGTTGACATCGAGGCAGAGCGGCGGGTCAGCCGTCGTCCAGGTGGTCGGAGCTACGAAAAGTTAATCGGAATCTCGCTTCAAAAGCTCCCTGGTCTTCAGGAATGAGATTGTGACAGAGTAGTTGGCTCAGCTACGAATCTAGATGAGCTTGTGACAGCCCCTTAGCCTACATATAGGTTAAGGGGCCGAATTCTTTGTCGGCCACGACACGAAAGGTGCCTGACATGGCCGATGATAACCATGGCGACAAGACGCAGGAGGAGCCGCAAGCCCAGGAAGACCTCGGGCAGCAGCAGGCGGCGCAAGACCAGCCGCAGGTGAGCGGCACCGATTGGGAGAAGGCCGTCGCGGAGCGTGACGAGAAGATCGCGGCGCTGGAAGCCCAAGTGGCAGAGGCCGCCAGGAACGCAGAGACGGCCGAACAACTGCGCAACCAGATCGCGGAGCTCAAGGCCCAGGGCGAGTCCGACCGGATCGACTTCAAGCTGCAGCTGGCAGGCGTGCGAAACGTGAAGGCCGCGCGTGCTGTCCTGGGCGACCACGCCGGTGACGTCGACGCGCTCAAGGAGGCCGAGCCGTGGCTGTTCGCCGACACCCCCGCAAAGCAACAGGGCGGCAGGACCGGACTTCCCAACGCCGGTACCAGCTCGGATGCCGACAAGACGATAAAACGCTGGCGCAGGCTCGCCGGCCTGGACGATTCCAACGACAACGCATAGGAGGGCTGAGACATGGCCAACAGCATCGAGTTCGCGAAGAACTACACCGGCATCCTCGACGAGGTGTACCAGAGGGCGGCGGTCTCGCGCTGCCTGAACAGCAGCGGGCGCATGGTCCGCGCCGGGCGCAACGCCAAGGAGATCCTCATCCCGAAGATCTCCGTCACGGGACTCGGGGACTACACCCGCAACGTGGGCTACAAGACCGGGTCCATCACCTACGAGTACGAGACGCACAGCTTCGGCTACGACCGGGCCATCCGCCTGTTCGCGGACGTCATGGACGTGGAGGAGAGCGGCGTCCTGGACTGCTTCGTCGAGGCGGGAGCGGAGCTACAGCGCACGCAGGTCGCGCCGGAGGGCGACGCCTACACGTTCAGCCAGATCGCGTCTACCGAGGGCGTGACCGTGAAGGGCGAGGACCTCTCCGAGGCGTCCGCCGTGGACGTGCTCGCTGCCCTACGCGCCGTGACCAACGACATGGACGAGAAGCAGGTGTCCACCGGCAGCCGCTACCTGTTCATTACGCCGACGCTGCGCGGCATCCTGGACGACTTCTCGCTGGCGAACCCGACGCGATCCAACCGCGTGCTCGAGCGTTTTAGCCGCATCGTGGAGGTACCTCAGGTGCGCTTCTACACGGCCTGGATTGGCAACATTTATTTGGACGGTTTTGAGAGGGGCATCCCCGCCTTCCTGAACTCGACGGGGCTCATGTAGCCGAGCGTCGAGTGGATCCTGAGGTTGTTGTACCAGCGCACGTAGCCGGACAGCCTTGCCTGCAGGTCGCGCAGGTCCCGGAAGCTCTCCCTGTAGACGAGCCCGGCCTTGAGCATCTTGTTCGTCGACTCGTCGACGGCGTTGTCGTAGGGGCAGCCCCTGGCGGAGAGCGACCGCTCTACGCCGAAGGCCTCTAGCATGAGGTCGATCTCGGCGTTGTCGAACTCGCTGCCGCGGTCGGTGTGGAACACCGCGATGTCGGATATCGGGAACTCCAGGGTGGCGAAGGCCGCCTTGACGAGCAGCGCGTCCCTCCTGCTGCCCGCGGCGCGGCCGACGATCTCCCTGTCGTAGAGGTCGACGAGCAGGCGGACGTAGCACCACGATCCGCCCGCGCGCACGTAGGTGAGGTCGCTGCAGACGTGCG
>ULXG01038423.1_pt1 | contig 11080 bp, 10 predicted proteins | sample 1961141 | NCBI WGS metagenome assembly ULXG01 (sample SAMEA4835834, study PRJEB28245) | human gut metagenome | biome: gut microbiome; material: fecal sample | place: Denmark | collected 2008 | reverse complement strand
GCTGCGGTGAGAGTAGGGTTGTGTAGGAGGAAAAATTGACAATGGAATTTATTTATAAACATGCAGACTGGAGCAATATCAATGTATTAGAACGAAATAGGTTGCCAATGCGACCATTCTACTGTGGATATCAAACTGTGAAAGAGGCGCGGATAGGAAAGAAAGAAGAAAGCGGAAAGTATAGACTTCTGAATGGAGAGTGGAAGTTCGCAGGATTTGAATCTCCATTTTTGGCTTTGGATGAATATGTAAAAGAGGGAATTGATGATTCTTCCTGGAGAACTATGCCAGTGCCGGGGCATTGGCAGTTGAATGGGTTTGGAAAACCGTGTTATAATGACGCTTTTTCCTTGTTCCCGATCACAGATGATCCGGCTATTCAGATGGATAATCCAACTGGAATCTATCGAAAGAAGATCGAAATCAATAAAGAAGAAGGCCAGGAATATCTGTTGCGATTTGATGGTGTGGAAAGTGCTTATCATGTCTGGGTAAATGGGATTCTTGTGGGTTATAGTCAGGGATCAAGGAATACGGCAGAATTTGATATTACAGAGCAGGTCCGCAGTGGAAAAAATATACTTGCCGTGAAAGTATATCAGTTTTCAGATGGAAGTTACCTGGAAAATCAGGATATGTGGTGGTTTGCGGGAATTATTCGAGATATTTCCCTGATTTCGAGACCTCAAATCCATGTGTCAGATTATAAAATAGATGCGCTTCTTGGTGAGGATCTATGTACGGGTCATTTTCATGTAAATGTGACAGTGGAGAACCACGCCGGGAAAGAGAAAGAGATGAAATTAAAACTAAGTCTTTTTGACAAGGAAGAAGCCGTTCTTTCAGAAGAGCGTAAGGTGCAGGCAGTTCCGGGAGAAACAGATGTTTCATTTTCCATGACGATCGATCAGGTAAACGCATGGTCTGCCGAATATCCCTATCTTTATGATGTAATCATGGAGTTAGAAGAAAATGGAACATCTGTCGAAATTTATGGTGTGAAATGTGGGTTTCGCACAATCTGTCTAAAAGATGGTTTGTTTTATATCAATGGCGCTCCTTTAAAATTGAAAGGGGTCAATCGCCATGACTGGAACGAGTATACGGGCCGGTGTGTGACAAGAGAAGACATAAGAAGGGATCTTTATCTTATGAAACAATATCATGTGAATGCGATTAGAACGGCCCACTATCCTCCTCATCCAGATTTTCTGGATTTGTGTGATGAGTTGGGATTTTATGTGATGGAAGAGGCGGATCTGGAATGTAATCAGATGGTATATACGAAGAAGCCAAACAGGCTAAGTGATGATGTGATGTGGGAAAAAAGCTATATTGATCGGGTAGAGAGAATGGTGAAAAGAGATAAAAATCATCCATCTATTATGTTTTGGTCATTAGGAAATGAGTCGGGATTTGGAACGGCATTCGTGGAAGCCGGAAGATTTGTCAGACAGTATGATCCGACAAGGCTGATTCACTATGAAGAAGACAGAGACGCGTCGATTGCGGATATTTACAGTACCATGTATACACGCCACAAAGATTTGGAGCTTTTGGGGAGAGATAGTTCAAAAATAAAACCACATATTGTATGTGAATATGCACATGCCATGGGAAATGGTCCGGGAGGGCTGAAAGAATACTGGGAAATTTTTCGAAAGTATCCAAGGCTTCAAGGCGGGTTTATCTGGGAATGGATAGATCATGGTTTGAAAAAGACTGATGAAAATGGGAGAAGTTATTATACATATGGAGGTGATTACAACGATTATCCAAATAGCGGTGCTTTCTGCTGCGACGGACTGCTGCAGGCAGACAGAACGCCGACTCCGGCAGTGCTTCAGGTGAAAAAGGCATTTGAGCCGGTTGCATTTTGCAAATTTACCAGAAACCGTGGGGCGATTTGCGTAGAAAACAGATATGATTTTTTATCGTTGGATCATTTGAAAGCGATGATCACGATTGAAAATCAAAATGAAATAAAGATGAGCAGTACTGTTGAACTGGATGGAGTGAAAGCACATGAGAGGAAAGAAATCGTACTGTTTGATCCTCAGAAGCTTTTCCTGCCGGAATGTTCGGGAGACTGGTGGCTCAATATCCGTATCGTGTACAAAGAACGTCCGGCATGGGCAGAGGAGGAATACGAGGTTGCTTTCCATCAGGAGTTACTAAAGAAAGGAGAAAGGAGAGAGAAAAAAAGTGCGGGTGGACCACTGCACATGGAAGAGAAAATGGGAACCCTGATCATTTCTGGCGAAGAATTTTGTCTGGAATTCGATCGAATTCAGGGAACGATTTCACGATATGAATTTGCGGGAGAGACGTTGATTAAAAAAGGGATGGGAATGAACTTTTGGAGAGCGCCGGTAGATAACGATAAAAATGTAAGAAAAATATGGGAAGAAGGGATGCTAAAGGCAGTATGCAATATTGTAGATAAAATTTCGGTGGAGGAGGGAGAAGGGAATGTAGAAATTAAGATAAAGCAAATGTATGCTCCGATTGTGCTGGAATGGAAAATTCTTATTGAGGCAAAGTACATTGTTGCAAGTAATGGGGAGATTGAGATGATGTATCGTGGCGTCCCTGTAGGGAATCAGCTCCCAGAGACATTTCCAAGAATCGGCCTGAGATTTCTGTTGGACAAAGCGTGTGAAAATGTGCGCTGGTACGGACGGGGACCATGGGAAACCTATGTGGACGCGAAAGAGGGGAATCGTTTTGGCGTTTTTGAAAGTACCGTGTCAGACTTTTATTTCCCTTATGTAGTGCCGCAGGAGACTGGGAACCATGAGGATACCAGATGGGTAGAGTTCGAAGGAAATGCGGGATGTGTACTTCGTGTGGAAGCAGAGGAGGAGTTTTCCTTTGGAGCGCTTCATTATACACAGGAGCAACTGACAGAGGCACAACATACAAACGAATTATTGCCGGAAGAGGATATCATGTTGTGTGTGGACGTCGGACATCATGGGCTTGGAAGCGCAAGCTGGGGTGCAGAGTGCCTGGAGAAGGACCGTCTTTTTCCAAAACCGTTTGAGTTTCGCTGGAAACTTTCGGGGAAAAAGAAGATTTGATATAAAAAGGGGGATGGGAAAATGATGACCAAAAAAACAGCGCCATATTTGTTTTTACTTCCAATGGTTATACTGTTTGCGATCTTTATGGTTTATCCGGTGATTAACTCACTGATTCTTAGTTTTCAGGATTTTACAGAAGGTAGATATGTTTTCTGTGGTCTGCAGAACTATATCACAATGCTTCACGATCCGGTATTCTGGAAGTCTTTAAAAAACACGTTTATTTATCTTGTGATCCAGGTGCCGGTGATGGTGGTGCTGTCTTTGGTACTTGGGGTACTGGTAGAACAGGCGTTTTTGAAGTGCCGCACCGGATTCAGAATCAGCATATTTCTTCCGGCGGTAACTGCGCTGGTAGCCTATGCCATTGTTTTTAAGCTTCTTTTTAATACAGATTTTGGACTGGTCAATTACGCACTCAGAGCAGTGGGGGTTGAGGGCGTAGACTGGCTGAATACCGTATGGGGAGCCCGGATTGCGATCATTGTTGCAATCACATGGCGCTGGACGGGATACAACACGATTATTATGATCGCCGGTCTGAAAAATATTCCGACAGAACTTTATGAATCAGCGGATATGGATGGAGCCTCCTTTCTCCAGAAGCTGATGTATATCACGATTCCTATGGTGAAATCGATTATGTTGTTTGTCAGCATTACTTCTACCATTGGAACATTGCAGTTGTTTGATGAATCCTTCATCTTAACCGGGGGTGGTCCGGATAACGCGACTATAACCATAGGGCATTATCTGTATAATACTGGGTTTTCCTATTACAAGTTCGGATATGCTGCCGCACTTAGCTATGCGCTTGTGATTATTATAGGGATCTTGTCGATTCTGCAATTCAAATTTACGAAAGGAGGAGAAGACTGATGAAACGCCCGACGGAGAGAAACGGATTAAAGATTGTCACATATATTGTGCTGATCGTAGCTACATTTATTTCATTATTTCCATTTTATTTTATGTTTGTATCTGCGACCAATACGCACTCGGATATTTTAAGTGCTTCGCCCAGATTGATATTCGGAAGCAACCTCGCGGAGAACTTTAAGAATTTGAACGAGCGTCTGGATCTTGTGCAAATTTTGTTTAACTCATGTATTCTTACCTTTACCTATACGTTTTTGTCTATGCTTATTCATTCTATGTCAGGATATGCGCTGGCAAAATTTAACTTCAAAGGGAAAGGCCTATGTTTTGGTGTCATTATGGTAACGATGATGATACCTGGACAGGTTATGTATGTACCGTTATTTACATTGATGAATAGGATCGGATGGGCAAATACATATCAGGCTGTCATTTTACCGGCACTTGGCGGTGCGTTCGGAATGTTTATGATGAGACAGAATATGCTGTCTTTTCCGACTTCTTTGATTGAAGCGGCCAGGATCGATGGATGCGGAGAGTTTTCTATTTTTATGCGGGTAGTTATGCCTTCTATGAAACCAGCGCTGGGGGCGCTTGGAATCTATATGTTTATGAGTATGTGGAACAATTTTATGTGGCCATTGATCATTTTAAGTACCAAATCCATGTACAACTTCCCTGTTGCATTGTCGATGCTGAATGGGGTTGCGTGGAGGAAAGACTATGGTGTTATTATGCTGGCAACCGTATTTGCGGTACTGCCAATTCTGATTATCTTTCTTGTGTTTCAAAAACAGTTTGTCGCCGGCGTGATGGGCGGAGCTGTGAAAGAATAAAAAGTCAAAAGTAAAAGGAGGAAAAAACATGAAGAAGAAAATCTTATCAGTCCTGATAGCGGCTACGTTGACTCTTTCCTTGACTGCATGTGGAGGAAACGGGGAACAAAAGGGCGGGGACTCCGGAGAAGGAGGACTGTCGGGGGAGATCACTGTCTGGAGCTGGGACGTAGCGTTGGCTCATCTGGAAGCTCAGGCTGAAAAATTCCAAGAGAAATATCCAGATGTAGAATTTAATTTTGAAGAGATGGGGGTGTCGCAGGTCTATCAGAAAATGACGACTTGTCTCCAGTCGGGAATTGGCCTTCCGGATATCGTATCTATTGAAGGAGAGCAGATGGCAAAATTTGGGGAGAAGTTTCCTGGTAAATTTGAAGAATTTTCAGATATGATTTCGAAAGAAGACTTTTTCCCGATTAAGATGGCGGAATGTACTGTGGATGGAAAAGTAATTGCATATCCATGGGATTCTGGTCCGTGTGGTATGTTCTACAGGTCGGATCTTTTTGAGGAGGCCGGAATTAAAGCAGAAGATATCATAACCTGGGATGATTTCATTGAAGCAGGAAAAGTATTAAAAGACAAGACAGGAGCAGATATGCTCTGTATGGCAGAATCCAGAAATGACAATACCTATCGGATGCTTATGATGCAGCTCGGAGGTTTCTATTTTGATGCGGAGGGTAATCCGCAGGTAAATTCAGAGGCGTCAATACGGGCGATGGAGATGTGTCAGAGGATGTATCAGGAAGGAATTACGTTTAATAATTCTTCGTGGGACGATATGGTGACAGGAATGTCCGACGATAAGTTTGCCTGCATTGCGGAAGCTGTATGGATGGTGGGATCAATCAAAGACGCGGTTCCGGACCAGGAGGGGAAATGGGCGGTTATGCCATTGCCTCGTTTTGACGAGAATCAGGAATCGATGGGAGCTTCTAATGGAGGGTCTGTACTTGCGGTTCCATCGGCAAGTAAAGCCCCGGAGGCCGCAAAAGAATTTGTAAAGTTCTGTATGGAAGATATAGATGCCAATGTAGAGGGATTCCAAAATTATGGGCTTTATCCTTCTTATCTTCCGGCATTGGAGTCGGAAGTGTTTAAAGAGGGAGACGATTATTTTGGAGGACAGCAGATTTTTGATGTGTTTACAGAAATAGGGAAGACAGTGCCGGGAGTAAATTATACGGAGAATTTCGCGGAGGCAATCGAGATGTCCAAAAACAGTGTGGCAAAAATCATCCTTGACAACGAAAATGTAGAAAAAGTATTAAATGATGAACAAAAAGAGATGGAAGCTAAATTTGTAAAATAGGTGAGACAGAGATGTTGGGAAGGGGCCCGACATCTCTTTGTAAGACGGAGGTTTTGGTGTACAAGACAAAAACAATAAAGAGAGAAATCTACCATATTATTATCCCTATGATTCTTGAAAATATCCTGCAAATCTCCGCAAATCTGGTTACGACAGCTATGGTAGGACGGTTGCTGGCGAATGATATAGCGGCACAGGGCATTTGTGTAAGAATTACAGATACACTTTGGGTTTTTTATAAAGGAGTTGCGATCGGTGCGACAGTTCTGATTGCAAAAGCATATGGGACTGGTAAAAAAGAGGACTGTAGGAAAATCATGGAGCAGACACTTCTGACAGAGTTGATCCTTGTGTTTGTGTTTCAGGTCGTTTTGTTTTTTCGAGCTGATATTTTTCTTGGGTTCTTTTCAAAAGATGCGGAAATTTTAATGTTGGCACAGAACTACATGAAGATTATTGTGTTTGGATTTTCCGGTTGTGTGATTATGACGGTTGCGACGGCTGCGTTTCAAGGGTATGGAGATACAAAAACACCGATGATGGTAGCTGCTGCTATGAATCTTGTAAATATTATATTTGGTTTCGGACTGATTTTTGGATTTGGACCTTTGAAAGGAATGGGTATATTCGGAGCGGCGACCGCACTGGTACTTGCACAGACCTTTGGGGCAGGGATGGATCTTTTCCTTTTGTACCGGAAAAAGAAGGGGCTGTTTTTTGGAACAGATCCTCAGAAAAAATGGTTTTATATTGACAAATCCTGTATTTATGAAGTATACACGACAGGGATTCCGGCGGCACTGGAGAGTATGTTTTGGCAGTTTTCAGCTATCATATTAAGTAAAATTATCCTTTCTTATGGATCTTCAGCGTTTGCGGCATATCAACTGGGAATTCAGGCAGAGACAATCACAGAGATGCCGGCAATCGGGTTCAGTACAGCATCTACAACGCTTGCGGCAAGGGCAATCGGGAAAAAAGACGAGAATCTCCGGAAGATATATTTTAGGGAATTGATTCGGGTAGCATTTACAATCAGTGTTGTCACGTCTATACTTCTCGTTCTCTTTCCGGGTGTGTTTATGAGGATGATGACAAACAAAGAAGAGCTACAAAGTATCGGAATCCAGTATGTTTTTGTCATGGGATTTATTCAAATTCCTCAAAATCTTTCCAGAATATATAACGGGACGATACGTGCAATGGGACATAAGAATACACCAATGATTGTCGCCGGATTTGGGATCTGGGTTGTCCGGATTCCACTTTGCCTGATAGTGGCATTTTTGTTAAAACTGCCGATTACACTGATCTGGATTGTGATTGCGCTGGATCAGTTATCAAGGTTTGGACTCAGTGTGATTCTTTACAGACGGTTCGGAAAGGAGGTCTATGATGGCTCGGCGTTATGATAAGGAGATCCGAGAATTTTTGAAGGTCTATCAGGAGGAACTGATAGAAAATGTATGTCAACTTGTACGGATTCCCAGTGTTGCAGGTGAAAAAGAAGGAACACATCGGTATGGAGTGGAATGTGCGAAAGCGCTGGAATTTTGTATGCGTCTTGCAAAAGAAAAGGGACTCTATGCAGAAAATTTTGATGACTACGGTGTGGAAATCAGGCTGTATGAAAAACCAAGAAAAAAACGCCTGCTTTTAGCGGCCCATACTGATGTGGTTCCTCCTTCTGGTGAAAATACATATCCGCCATTTGGCGGGACGGTAGACCGGGGATATATTATAGGAAGGGGTTCTGTTGATGATAAAGGACCCTTGATGGCCCTCCTTTATGCACTGTTTTTTTTCAAAGAAACGGGAATCAGTCCGGAGTGTGATCTTCGCCTTTTTGTCGGAGCACATGAAGAGGTGGATAGGAAAGATATCGAGTATTACCTCAAAAAAGCAGGACAGCCGGATTTTGGAATTGCGGCGGATGATGATTTTCCGATCACCAATGGTGAGAAACACATTCTATGGTTTCGCTTAAAGGCGGAACGCTCTTGTATGGACTTATGGCAGGAATTAGAGGCGGACTCGCAGGGGATACAGTTTGGCATACATAGTAGAAGCAAACGGTATGGGGAGTCACGCTGCAAACTTCGGGCGAAGAATGAAAGATGGGCGGAGTTTGACGCCCGGTTCCCTGTGTCGATTCCGATTGCGAGAGGAAAAGAAAATATAGAGAAATTTGCCGGAGAACATGCTATGCAAGTAGAATTTCTTAAAGAGGAAGAAGGGTATTATATTTCTGAAAAGGACGGGATTCCCAATCTACTTCTGCGACTCTACAGGGAAGAGACGGGATGCGAGGATGCGGCTTACATTATGGAAGGAAGTACTTATGCGAGGAAATTTCAAATTGGCTGTGGATATGGGGCAGGCAAAAGAAATGAAAAAAAGCCGTTCCCCTATGGTGCGGGAGCGGCGCATGGACCGGATGAAGCGCAGAATATTGATGTTCTAATGCAAGCATTAAAAATGTATATTCTGGCTGTTATGGAGATTGATGAATATTGGAAGAGGCAGTCATAATACATTGATAGCCTGCACGGGATTCCGGGCAGGACGTTGCTATTCATGCACCATCTGTCCTGTCTGGAATCCCATAATCACCAGTTCCAATGTCTTCGGATCGAGAGTCCGGTATTTCAGAAAGTAGTAAAGGGTATCCAGAAAGCTTAAGAACGTTTTTTTGGAAGCTTCGTCCAGAATCACGGACTTTTGCTCCCGTGTCAGGAAGGAGGCGATTCTTGTAAAGGAAAACTTTTCGTTCAGGAAAGCCCAGAATTCCTCATTGCCATTATTTATCATAACCTGAATCGGCTTACGGCGCAGAATCCAATAGGTCTCATAGGCGAGTGCTTTCCGTTCGCTGATATGTTTCACATGATGGAATTCTTTCATCCGGGAGATATCGGTAAAGTAGTCCATCACCGTATGAGTGAGAATCGCCTTATCAATGCGGGTGTGGTCGGAAACGCCAAGACTTTCCAGAAAGGCAGTACACTCCCGGTAGAGAGAAGCATATTGGTTTTTGATGACCTGTTCGGTAAACTCGGATACAATATCTTCATATTGCGTGTAAATGGTCTCGACATCATTCATGTGTTTCTTCCCCTTTTAGTTTTATAATATCGAAAAATAGCTTGGACTTTACAAAGTCACAGTAGGAATTCACGGAGACATTCATCATGGCGTGATCGTGGACATGAGAAGTACTGCCAAGTAGATGTTTTCTGATCTTTCCGCTCTGGATTTGTTCCATCATCTGATCGGCGGATTGTAAAATCTGTTCGGGAATTCCAGGTAATGGTTTCTGATTCATCCGAAGTCCCCCTTTTTATTCTTTCAGAATGCTGTCGATGGCATCCTGCACTGTCTGAATAGAACTTAAATCAATTTCATTTAACTTTTCTGCCGGCTTTTCGTAGTCAAGCCGCGGATTGACTACTGTCTGCTTTGGCTTGAAATTCTCGCTGGAGACGTCGCAGAGCCGTTTGAAGAAAGAGGCCATTTCATCACCCATACCGGACAGACGGTTTAATAGTTCGGAAAACTCCGTGAGCATCGGGTCGCTCTTTTTGTACGGATATAGAATATGATGGTCGATCTCTCCCCACCCTTCCTCAAATAGAGTACGGATTTGTATTTCCATGTAAACGCCCTGATATTTCACAATATAGTGGACAGAACGGTAATGTTTCCGGTCAAATATATTGTCGCTTGCGATCCAGTCAGAGTAAATATCACTGAAATCTCCGAGCCGCATATGCACTTTGGGAGGCTCTGCCATATAACGGTCCTTATCTGGATAATAGTCTGCGATACAGTTATGAATATAGAGGTCCGGATTGTTCTCAAAGTGCCGGATCAGATACTTGTGGAAAACGACCCAGTCCTCCCGGTACAAAATCAATCCCCGGAAACCAATCGTATCGGTGACGAACTTCATGTAATTGTCTTTTGTAAGGGTGCGGTATTTGAGATAGTTTTCACATCGTTTCCGGATGATCTTTTCAACCAGATGCCATGGCGTCTTGACCCGGGTGCGGTAAGAATGAAGCCCGGTTCTTTGATCCTTATTCTTAATAAATTCCTGTAAAAATTCGTCCCGGATCCGCCGAAGGTCAGGCAGACGTCTGGCATAGTCTTTTGCGATATAGCAAAGATCGTCCCAGCTAAGTCCGGCTTCACGAAACTCCGATTCGCTGATAGAAAAGCGCTCCAGAAAATCTTTTTTTAACATACGATTCTACCCTTTTATTCCGTTCAATTCCCTGATTTGTCAAGATACTTTCCTATCATAGCATTTTTAACCGGAATTATCAACGTCCCGGATGCAAAGGCGTCAGGTCATATCTGTAAAAGAATCAGGTATGCCCCCAAGTATTATAAATTGTAACGAAATATGTAATGAATCTTTAAGAAAAAGTTTAGGATTCTTTGTCCTGTTTTGCTGTAATATAAAAGCAGGGGAAAGATAGATATGGCGGTGTAGTGGATGAAAAAAAGAAAGAAGATACATACGATAAAGACAAGAAAGTTCTGGCTTTCTGTCATACTGTTTCTGGTACTGGTTACTGCAATGTATGTGCTGATGCTCCCACAGGGTGCGGTGCGTTTCGCGATTCTGCGGTCTGGGCATCCGCTGGCGGCTTTGACAGCAAAGATGACGACAGAAGGATATCCGCAGGATCTGGATGACGGACAGATCGGCTATGTACTACTGGACGCTCCGTACGACAGAGATCGGGGCGAAGAGATGGGTACCTGGCTTGTGTACCGGTATGGTATGATTTATGTAGGAGAGTACGACGGTCACTGAGCGAAATTGCAAGTAATAAAAAGTATTTGAGACATATCACTATTCAGGCTATGCAGTTGGATAGTTAGAAAAAAAGAAAAAAAGTGTTGACAAATATAGATCGAGGCCATATAATAGTCCATGTGCTGATCGCACAGAA
>ULXG01021601.1_pt1 | contig 11139 bp, 7 predicted proteins | sample 1961141 | NCBI WGS metagenome assembly ULXG01 (sample SAMEA4835834, study PRJEB28245) | human gut metagenome | biome: gut microbiome; material: fecal sample | place: Denmark | collected 2008 | reverse complement strand
GCCACGACCGCCGCTACGCGATCGACTCCGCCAAGCTCCGCCGCGAGCTCGGCTGGGAACCCGAGCACACCGACTTCGCCGAGGGTCTGGCAGAGACCATCGCGTGGTACCGCGACAACGAGGCCTGGTGGCGCCCCGCCAAGGAGGCCACCGAGGCGAAGTACGCCGCCCAGGGCCAGTAGGAACCCCGGCGAGTAAAACGTGGAAATGCTTTAGCTTTCACCGATAAGCTTCACGCCCGTAATCTGTTACGCAGGAACTAGGTCGCAGCCGTAATCCGAGTACACCCCACGGCGAACGGGGACGCCGTTTTGGGGTATACTCGTAGCGAGCAGAAGGTTTTAAGCCCTCCTGTGGATAAAGCTTGGTGGATGATGCCCACGTCGAACAGCCGTCTCCGCATAAGGCGGCTGTTCCCATTTGCGCAGGCATCACCCTGTGCTCGGCCTAGCCGACAGCATCTCGTAGGCCAACAGAATCAGCGCTACAAGCACAGCTGCCGATAGCAGCAGCTGGGTGAGCTTGCTCAAGGGATCCCTCCATCTACCCCGTTGGACTCGGAGGGCACCGCCCGCTCGTATAGCGACATTCTACCATGCTGAGCTGGTAAAAGAAACATATGTTCGTATATCAAAAAAAGTAAACTAGTCTAAAGAGGCTCATTCTCGAATGCTATAACGTATATCTTCTTGAAGCTCGCTGTTCCTTCAAACAAGCGTTGCTCGACCTGCTCATACCACTTGATATGCGAGCGTATTCAACGAACGACATGGTGCATGGCTGACCGGCTACCTGAAAAAGCAGGTAGTTGACAAGGGAAGCGATTCACCCTTCGAGCAGACGAGTCGCTTAAGCACGAGATGCGGGTTCTCGAGCGTTCGGATGGTAAGCTCGGGTGCCATCCACCATTCAAAATGTCGGGTGATGCAAGCTTGGTTTGCCTTAGTGCCGCAGGATAACGCCGTACGGGCTTTCAGATCTCCGCGTGTTCGGGCTCTTGCCCCCTCGTCGCCCGCTTTATGGACGGGTTTTTGGGCGTTCAATGGGTTCCGGAGAATTCCAATTTCAACTTTTGGGCACTCGAACGCGTGCCGTCAAAGTAGACGTACCGATTGCGGTTTATTGCACGCATGTTTGCGCAGCTCAGCGGCTTGCGCTTTTTGCGGCGTTCTTTGTGTACTTGACGGGTTCGTGATGAAGTGCCCAAAAGTTGAAACTATGTGTTTGGACGTGGCCTAAATCCCCGGTTCAGTCAATTTTGGTGGTGCGCGGAGTCAGCTTTATGGCGCGACGGGTCCGTTTTTATGGTGCGCGGAGTCCGTTTTGGCTGTGCTCGGCATCGTCGTGCTTTGCCTGCCGAGGAGCGACAATCATATTTACCCGCGCGGGGGGCGACGATCAAATTTTCTCGCGGGGGAGCGACGAGCAAATATGATCGTGGGGAGCGAAGAACAAAAAAAGACGCCCCGAAGGGCGTCTTGCATGCAAATAAGTTCCCAAGAAGGGGGCGCCGCGTCTGCGACGCCAGAGCACTTAGGAGCGAGCCACCTTGCCGGACTTGAGGCAGTTGGTGCACACGTTCATCTTCTTGCGCTGGCCATCGACCACGCAGTACACGCGCTGGATGTTGGGACGGAACTTACGGTTGGTCACGCGGTGGGAGTGGCTGATGGAGCGACCAGCAACGGGGTGCTTACCGCAGACTTCGCAAACTTTGGACATATCGAAACCCTCCTTGGGCGGTCTGGAACTACCCACTTAATCAAACAGATAGGAACTATAGCACAGAACACCGGAAATGCGAGTAATCTTCACGAACAAATTCCAGCATTTTGCCCGCGTACATGCTACGCGTACCGCCAAGCGCCGTCAACAGGCGGGGCGAACCTCCATGAGCGCTATGCTTGCCTCTCGGGCGAGGTCCAGCAGGACGTGGTTCGCGAGCCCTTTGGGGTAAACCTCCATGAGCGTTATGTTCGCCTCTTATATAGATATTTACAGGCGATTCCTTTCGCGGCCGTTCGCTTGCCACTCGGCGCATCGTGCCCAGGCACAATGTAGCCCATAAACACGTATTCCGTTCGGTACCTCATGAATGAAAATTGTATGAAGGGTGCCCAAAGCTTCCCCGCGACAACCCATTTTCGAAATCGATGGGGTACAACTTGCTCCACGTGCGCGGAGGGGTAGGGCGTGCGACAGGTGTGCTGCCTGGTTCGCACGCGGCAACTCTACACACATATATACGAGAAGAGGAGGGTGCCTACGGGCGCCCTTCGAGCGTCTGGGCTCATAGGCCGTCGCGAGGCATGCGGCGGGAAGATGGCCCGGCGCGCGGCAACGGAAGGGATGGGCCGTTGAAGATCTTCAAGTTCCTCAAAGGGCACGGGATCAACTTCCTCATCGCGTTGGTGCTGCTATTCATGCAGGCCAATTGCGAGCTGACCCTGCCTGGGCTCATGAGCAACATCGTAGACGTGGGCATCAGCCAGGGCGGCATCGAGAGCGCCGTTCCGGATCAGATCACCGAAGGCGACCTTGCGGACGTCGAGCTCTTCCTCGACAAGGACGTTGCAAGCCAGGTCGATGCGTTCTACAGCGGGCCCGATGCGGGCGGCGTGCGCACCTTTGTTGGCTCGGACGACGATCGTGCCGCGATTGAAAGCGAAATGGCCGAGGCCGAGATGCTCGTCTACCAGATCAACCAAGGTATTGCGGTAGAGGACTTCGCTTCCGCTGAGGCGGCCGAGGGCATGCCGGCGTTCGATGCCCTCAAGGCTCAGTTCGGTGATACCATCGACCTCGACGAACTCGTCGGCATGGTTGAAGGGTACTTGTCTGCCGAGGCCGGGCACGCCGTCACGGTGGAGGCGGGCAGCTTCGCGCAGATGCGCGCGCAGCTCGTCGATTCCCTCGGCGATCAGGGCGATACCATCATCGAGGGCCGCGCCATCGAATACGTGAAGGATGCCTACCGCGATGCCGGCCTGGACCTGAACGACGTCCAGACATCCTTTCTCTTCTCCGAGGGCCTCACCATGCTCGCCTACGCGCTGCTCTCGGCAATCTGCGCCATCCTCGCGGCGTTCAACGCGTCGAAGACCTCGGCCGCGATCGCGCGCGACCTGCGCCACCAGCTCTACGAGCGCGTGCTGTCGTTCTCGCCTGCGGAAATGGAGAAGTTCTCCGCTGCGTCGCTCATCACGCGCGCAACAAACGACATTCAGCAGATCCAAATGGTCCTCGTGATGTGCCTGCGCATCGTGCTCTTCGCGCCCTGCATGGGCATCGGCGCCGTGGTGCGCGTGCTCACCACGCCCACGGGGCTCGAATGGATCCTCGTGGTCGCAATCCTGGTCATCGCCGTCACCATCGGCATCCTCATGGGCATCACCATGCCCAAGTTCCGCCGCATGCAGAGCCTGGTGGACCGCAACAACCTGGTCGCACGCGAGATCGTGACGGGCATCATGCCCGTTCGCGCCTTCGGCCGCCAGAGCTACGAGCAGGAGCGCTATGACAAGGCGAACCGCGAGCTCACCAACACCTATATCTTCACCAACCGGTGCATGGCGGCGCTCATGCCCATGATGCTCATCGTGATGAATGCCACGACTGTCGGCATCGTGTGGTTCGGCGGGCAAGGCGTCGACGCGGGCAACCTCATGGTGGGCGATCTCATGGCCTATATCAACTACGTCATGCAGGTGATCATGAGCTTCATGATCCTCACGATGATCTCGGTCATGCTGCCGCGCGCCGACGTGGCGGCGGAGCGCGTCCAAGAGGTCCTTGCCTGCCATTCCAGCATCGAGGACCCCGCGCCCGCCGATCGCGTGTCTCGTGAGCACGGCGAGGGGTGGCGCGGCGTCATCTCCTATAACGACGTGACGTTCACCTATCCTGATGCCGAGGAACCCACCTTGGAGCACATCAGCTTCACAGCCGAGCCCGGCAAGACCTGCGGCATCATCGGCTCCACGGGATGCGGCAAATCCACCCTCGTGCAGCTTATCCCGCGCCTCTACGATGTCACGGAGGGTTCCATCACGCTCGATGGCGTGGACATCAGAAAGATCGGCCTCGAGGAGCTGCGCCGCACCATAGGGTACGTTCCGCAGAAGCGCATGCTCTTCAGCGGCACCATCGCAAGCAACATCAAGTACGGCGACCCCTCCATGCCCGATGCCGACATGGTCGAGGCAGCTCAGATCGCCCAGGCGACGGAGTTCATCGAGGGCAAGCCCGATGCGTACGAGAGCCCCATCAGCCAGGGCGGCTCCAACGTCTCCGGTGGCCAGAACCAGCGCCTTTCCATCGCCCGCGCGCTCGCCATCCGTCCGCGCGTGCTCGTGTTCGACGACAGCTTCAGCGCGCTCGACTATAAGACCGATTCGGTGCTCCGCCAGGAGCTTGCCGACCGCGTGGGAGACGCCGCCATCGTGATCGTGGCGCAGCGCATCGCGACCATCATGCACGCCGACGAGATCCTCGTGCTCGACGATGGCCGCATCGTGGGCCGCGGCACGCACGAAGAGCTTCTGCGCTCCTGCCCCGAGTACCTCGAGATTGCGAAGAGCCAGCTCTCTGCGAAGGAGCTTGGCCTCGACGATGCGGCAAACGAGGCCTCTGCCTTGGAAGCCAACGCTTTGGAAGGAGGTGAGCGCTGATGCCGGGCCCCATGGGACGCGGTCCTGCGTCTGAGCGCGCGAAGGACTTCAAGGGAACCATCAAGAAGCTCGTCGCCTATATCGCGCACGAGCGCATCGCGCTCATCATCGCTATCGTCTGCGCCGTCGCGTCGGTGGTGTTCAACGTGCTCGGCCCCCGCATTCTGGGCCAGGCCACGACTGAGCTCTTCCAGGGCCTTGCTGCGAAGGTCACGGGCACGGGCGGTATCGACTTCACCAAGATTGGCTACATTCTGGCCGGGCTCCTGTGCCTCTACGTGACGAGTGCGGCTATGAACTTCGTCCAGGGCTGGATTATGACCGGCCTGACCCAGCGCGTGTGCTACCGCATGCGTAGGGAGATCGTCGAGAAGATCGACCGCATGCCGCTCAGCTACTTCGAGACGAACTCGGTCGGCGACGTTATGAGCCGCGTGACCAACGACGTGGACACCCTCGGGCAATCGCTCAACCAGAGCGTGACGCAGCTCATCACCTCGGTGACCCAGATCATCGGCGTCGCCGTCATGATGGTTTCGGTCTCGGTGACGCTCGCGGGCCTCACCTTCCTCACGGTACCTGTCTCGCTCGTGCTCGTGGTGGTCGTCGTGCGCTCGTCGCAGCGGTATTTCCGCCGCCAGCAGGCCGTCTTGGGCCGTGTGGACGGCATCATCGAGGAAAGCTTCTCGGGCCAGAACGTCATCAAGGTCTTCAACCGCGAACAGCGCGCCGTGGCCGATTTCGATGTGGAGAACGCTAACCTCTATGATTCGGGCTGGCGGGCGCAGTTTTTCAGCGGCCTCATGCAGCCGATCATGAACTTCGTGGCGAACCTCGCCTACGTGGCGGTGGTTATCGTAGGCGCATTCCTGGCTATTGCCGGCACCATCAACCTGGGCGATATCCAGGCCTTCATGCAGTATGTGCGCAACTTCACGCAGCCCATCACGCAGCTTAGCCAGGTGTCGAACATGCTTCAGATGCTCTCGGCTGCAGCCGAGCGCGTTTTCGAGTTCTTGGCCGAGCCCGAGGAATCTGCCGATGCGTCCACGCCCGAGCTGCCCCGCTGCCAGGGTGAGGTCGCATTCGACCACGTGCGCTTCGGGTATGTTCCCAACAAGACCATCATCCACGATTTCAGCTGCCATGTGGAGCCGGGCCAGACCGTTGCCATCGTAGGGCCCACGGGCGCGGGCAAGACCACGCTCATGAAGCTTCTCATGCGCTTCTACGACGTGAACGCCGGGTCCATCACCGTGGACGGCGTGGACCTGCGCGACTACGCCCGCGACGACCTGCGCGAGAATTTCGCCATGGTCCTGCAGGATACGTGGCTCTTTAAGGGATCCATCATGGAGAACATCCGCTATGGCAGGGCGTCCGCCTCGGACGATGAGGTGCACGCTGCCGCGCGCGCCGCGCTCGCGGACCATTTCATCCGGACGCTCCCCGGCGGCTACGACTTCGAGCTCAACGAGGACGCCTCCAACGTGAGCCAGGGCCAGAAGCAGCTTCTCACCATCGCCCGCGCGTTCATCGCCGACCGCCCCATCCTCATCCTGGACGAGGCAACTTCCAACGTGGACACGCGCACCGAGGAGCGCATCCAGCGCGCCATGGATGCCCTCATGCAGGGTCGCACGAGCTTCGTGATCGCGCACCGCTTGAGCACCATCCGCAATGCCGACGTGATCTTGGTGCTGCGCGACGGCGACATCGTGGAATCCGGCACGCACGACGAGCTCCTTGCCAAGAACGGCTTCTACGCTGAGCTCTATAATTCGCAGTTCGAGGATGGCGAGCCCGAGGAATAGCGGGCGCAGATCATGAGACAACCAGGGCAGGGGACGCAACATTTCCTCTGTCCTGGTTTTACGTCAGCGAGGGCAGGGGAGGTGAAATCTCCTCTGTCCTGTCCTTGCAAAATTCCCTCTGTCCTGATTTTGCATGGCGTGCATTTTCAGCATGGGTTCCAAACTCGTAGTAAGATACAGGGGATTACTCGTGAAACCGATGCGCTGTGCATCAGATAAGGAGATTCCCGTGCCTGATACAGTGTCCGGAAGCCTGAGCGTTTCTAACGATGTCATTGCCGATATCGCCGGCTACGCTGCCATGTCTTGCTATGGCGTGGTTGGCATGGCCGAGCAGCTGCAGGGTGCCGAGAGCGTGCGCCTGCTTGCCGGTCAGCGCCTGCGCAAGGGCGTGCTTGTCTCCAACACCGAGGAGGGGCTCGCCGTCGATTTGCACGTGGTGCTCGAGAGCGGCGTGAACATGAAGTCCGTGTGCGAGAACCTTTCCAGCGCGGTCGCCTTCACGCTGCAGGAGATCGCAGAGATCGACCCCGCCAAGTTGAAGGTCGTCATCCATATCGACGCGCTCAAGAACCTCGGCTAGACGCCGGGCGGTACGTACCCTGGCTAGAACCAACGGAGATATCCCACATGATTGCGAAGACCATTCGAACCTGCTTTCCCATTGCGGCCGCCGCGGTCTCTGACAAGGCAGAGGACATCAACAAGCTCAACGTGTTCCCCGTGCCCGATGGCGATACCGGAACCAATATGTCGCTCACGCTCGCCTCGGTGGTGAAGGAGCTCAGCAGCCTTCCCGCCGATGCCGATATGGAGGCCATCGCCGGCGCCATCACCCACGGCTCGCTCATGGGCGCGCGCGGAAACTCTGGCGTCATCACCTCGCAGATCCTGCGCGGCGTTGCCGAGGGGCTCGTCGACGCGACGGACCCTGCGACGTCTGCCGATGTGGCCGCTGCGCTCCGCAACGCCGTGAAGGTCGCCTTCAAGGCAGTGCGCAAGCCGGTCGAGGGCACGATCCTGACCGTGCTGCGCGATATCTCCACCAAGGCCGATTCTTGCGCCAAGGCTCGCGAATCGGTCGAGGACACGCTCGACGCCATCGTGGTCGAGGCGTATCAGTCCGTCGCGCGCACACCCGACCTGCTCCCGGTGCTCAAGGAGAACGGCGTGGTGGACTCCGGCGCGTTCGGCTTTGCCATCTTCCTCGAGAATTTCGTTGCGGCCGCCCTCGGGCGCACCGCCGCCAAGACCGAGGACTTCGCCACCACCTTCGACGCCTCCGCCGATAGCGCCCGCGAGGGTGCGCTCGACCGCGTGAAGATCGAAGCGAACGACGACTGGGAGGGCTCGGAGTACCGCTACTGCAACGAGTTCCTCTTCAAGGCGGATGCCCCCTTCGACGAGGAGGAGTGCCTCCAGTTCCTCGCGTCCATGGGCGATTGCGAGCTTCTCGTGGGCGCCTATCCCGACTATAAGATCCACGTTCATTCCAATACCCCGAACCTCGTGCTCGAGCACATGCTACAGCTCGGCCAGATCTATGAGGTCTTCATCCACAACATGGACATGGAGTCGCGCGAGCGCACCGCCAAGATCCACGAGGACCAGGATGCGGCGCCTGCAGAGCCTGCCAAGCCGCTCGGCTTCGTGGCGGTGGCGGCTGGTTCCGGCGAGGCCGAGATTCTCGAGTCGCTCGGCGTCGACGTGGTGGTCTCGGGCGGACAGACCATGAACCCGAGCACGGCCGACCTTCTCGATGCCGTCTCGAAGGTCAACGCCGAGGCCGTGATCATCCTTCCCGACAACGGCAACATTCGCATGGCGGCCGAGGCCGCTGCGACCGCCTGCACCGACAAGCAGGTTGCGGTCGTTCCTACGAAGACCGTGCCGCAGGCATTCTCGGCGCTCTTCGCCGTGCTCCCGGATTCTTCGCTCGAGGATGCGGTCGAGGCTATGACCGAGGCCCTCGAGGATGTGCGCGATGGCGAGGTTACCTCGGCCGTGCGCGATAGCCAGGCATCCGACGGCTCTCCCATCCACGCTGGCGACGTCATGGGCATCATCGGCGGGTCAATCGATGTGGTCGGGTCCGACGTCAAGCAGGTTACGCTTGAGTGCATCAATCGCATGCAGGAGGATGAGGAGGGCGACTCGCTCACCATTCTCGCTGGCGCGGATCTCTCCGACGAGGATTTCGAGGATATCATCGCCGCCATCGAGGAGGCCCAGCCCGACCTCGAGATCGATTCGCACCGTGGAGAGCAGCCGCTCTATCCGGTGATTTTCTCGATCGAGTAGATCGTGGCCGCGCCTCAGCGTAGCTATGCCCTGTCGCCGGCGCACGCGCGCCTGCTTCGGGCTAGCGCGCTCGATGAGGATGTGTCGCGCCTAAAATATGTATCTGGAGCTCGCGAGGAGGCGCTCAGGCGTTTGGGGATCGAACGCGTGGGCGACCTCCTTCTCCATATACCGCGTCGCTACCTCGATTTCTCACATGCCTATACCGTTGAAGACGCCCCGCTTGGCGAAGTGTCGACCATCGTCGCTACCGTCGATCGCGTGGTGGAGAAGCACCCGCGCCTGCGGCTCAGCGTGGTCGAGGTTTCGCTTATCGACGAAACGGGCGTGATCCAGGCGGCATTCTTCAAGCAGCCATGGCTTGCGCGCGACATCAAGCCCGGCGATCGCCTCGCACTCATGGGCAAGGTCGAATTCGCCTACGGGTTCAAGCAGATGAGCTCGCCTCATTTCGAGAAGCTCGACGAGCGGGCGCAGTCAGGCTCCATCATGCCGGTGCATCCGGTGGGGGAGGGCATTTCCGTTGCCTGGATGCGGAGGATCGTTTCGGGCGCCTTGGAGCGCACCGACGGCTTTGTCGATGCTCTGCCCGCTCGCATCCGCGCGCGCCGCCACCTCATGAGCATCTCTCGCGCGCTTCGCTCCATTCATTTTCCAACTTCATTCGATGAGCGTGACGAGGCCCGGCAGCGCTTAGCCTATGATGAGCTCCTTTTCTTGCAGCTCGCGCTTCGCCTTCGCAACGATGCCAACCTGCTTGATGTTCACCCCGTCGCGCATGTGCCCGGCGCGCATGTTGCTGCTTTGCGCGACGCGCTGCCGTTCTCCTTCACCGATGAGCAGGAACGCGCCGTGGGCGAGATACTTAACGACATGGCCGAAGGCGGCCGCGTCATGAACCGGCTTCTCCTGGGCGACGTGGGTACGGGCAAGACGGCCGTTGCGTGCATGGCGCTCGCCGCGGTCGCCGACTCTCATACCCAGGCATGCGTGATGGCCCCTACGAGCGTGCTGGCTCAGCAGTACGCGGTGAAGTGCGGCCCGCTGCTCGATCAGGCGGGGATCTCGTGGGCGCTGCTCACGGGTGCGACGCCGGCCGATGAGCGGGCGTCCATCGAGGAGCGCCTCGCTTCGGGCGAGCTCGCGGTACTCTTCGGTACCCACGCCGTGCTTTCTGACGACGTCGTCTTCAAGCGGCTCACCCTCGTGGTCATCGACGAACAGCACCGGTTTGGCGTGAACCAAAGGAATGCGTTGCGCGCTAAAGGTCCCGGCGCCGACCTGCTCGTTATGACCGCCACGCCCATTCCGCGCACCCTTGCGCTCTCGGTTTACGGTGACCTTGAGACGAGCGTTATTCGCACGCGGCCCGTTGCGGGGGCAGGGGTCCAGACGCGCGTGCTCACCGAATCGAACCGAGATATCGCTTATGGCGCCGTGCGCGAAGCGCTCGAGGCAGGGCAGCGCGCCTACATCATCTGCCCGCTCGTGGCGGAGAGCGACTCTACCGACGAGCTCGATGACGTGCCGGGGTCGGCACCCTCGCTCGACGCGGATGATGGCAAGACGGTGCCGAAGGTTCGGCTGCACAGCGTCGAACGCGAGCTCGAGCGCGTGCGGAGAACGTTTCCCGCGGCACGCGTCGAGGCGCTCCACGGGCGCATGCCGAACCACGAGAAGGATGCGGTCATCGAGGCGTTCCGTCGGGGCGATGTGCAGATACTCGTCTCTACCACGGTGGTCGAAGTGGGCGTCGATGTGCCCGAGGCGACCGTGATGGTCATCGAGGATGGCGAACGCTTCGGCTTGGCAACACTCCACCAGCTGCGCGGTCGTGTGGGACGCGGACGCGATGCGGGGCGCTGCTTCATCATGACGCATGCGAAGAAGTCCGGCGCGCGAAGCACCGCCCAGGAGCGCTTGGAGGCTTTAGAGCGCACTTCCGACGGCTTCGCGCTCGCCGAACTCGATCTGCGCCTTCGCCATGAGGGCGAGATCTTGGGCCTTAGGCAGCACGGCGGGGTGACGCTTCGGTTTGTTGACCTCGAGGCGGATGTCGAGATTATCCAGGCTGCCCACGATGACGCGCAAGAGATCTTGCGCTATGCTCATGACCTTGCGTCGGTGGCCACGATGCCCTTGAGGATCGAGGTCGTCAGGCGCTATGGAGATGTATTCAAGGAGGTGAGTGGTGGATGAGGATCGTTGCCGGTATGTGGCGAGGCCGTCGCATCGAGGAGCCGCGGGGGCGCGAGGTAACGCGTCCAACGACCGATCGCGTGCGCGAGGCGTGCGCTTCGGTGCTCGATTCTGCCCTCGATGAGGGCATCGGCGGCGCGCGCGTGCTCGACGCG
>ULXG01036916.1_pt1 | contig 11186 bp, 3 predicted proteins | sample 1961141 | NCBI WGS metagenome assembly ULXG01 (sample SAMEA4835834, study PRJEB28245) | human gut metagenome | biome: gut microbiome; material: fecal sample | place: Denmark | collected 2008 | reverse complement strand
GATCCGTGGCTGCCACAGCCACCAGGTTATTAGCCCTGTAGACGGTTCCCGTCTTTCCGTCCGGATGAACGATATCCTCTGCTGCAAACAGACCGTATATGGCTCCTTCCAGTGTGGTGTCTCCCTGGGTCTCGCCATAGGCGTCAAAATCCTCAGACTCTCCGGCGGCCAGATCCAGGTCTTTCTTGTTGATGTGAAATTCTGCCTCCGTCCGGTGGTCGTAAATCCGCCAGGCATTGCCCTCTCCGTCCTTATCGCTGCAGTGACTGTAGTTGTCATCCGGCCCCTGCTCCGCCTGGGAACCTATGCTGTCTGAGGTCAGAGCCCCCTCATAGGCAGACGGGAAGAGGCTGACGCCCTCCCTTCCTGTTTTCTCCTCTTCTCTGGCAAGAGGAGAGCGGAAGGCAGAGTTATTCCTGCTCCACCGGAAAACTGCATTCGATGTGGTTGCCGGATATGTACGCTTTTTCTGTCTTATCTCTTTTTTATCCCCGTCTTCCGATTCTGGATGGTCTGTGCTATCTGCCCCGGACGGCGTCGCCAGACGGAAACCTGCCTGAACAAGAAGTGAAGGGCGGGAGGAAATTTCCGCTTTGGAATTTTCCTCTGTTTCCTTTTCAGGCTCCTCTGACTTCTCTTCCTCTGTTTCCGGCTCTGCCGAATCCTCCTCTTTCTCCTGTTCAGAATAGCCGTTCTCCTGTTCTGCCGTTTCCTCTTCTGCCTTTTCAGGAAGCTGCTCCTCTGCTTCTGATTCTGATTTTTCCTTTTCAGGCGTCTGTTCTTCTGCTTCTGATTCTGATTTTTCCTTTTCAGATGTCTGTTCTTCTGTTTCTTCCTCCTCTTCCATTTCTTCTGTCTCCTCCCGCTCGTCTTCCTCTGAAAAGAAATAGGAAAGGATCTCCTGGCTGATTTCTTTGATTTTCTGGAATAAAACGGGCCGCTCTTCGGTTTCCCCGGCAGTCTCTTTCCCGTCTGTATTTTCTGACTGCCCTTTCTGCTGCCCCTTCACCGCTTTTTCCGGCAGGGCAGCACTGCCGCGGGCAGACTCAGACTCCAGCGCTTCATGATCGCTGTATTCCCCGGAAAAGGACGCATTGGCTCCATTTTCCGACGCGTCCGTTGTAATAATCTCAATGGGCAGATCATCTGAGTGAATGTCATGGCGAATATAGCCGTCCTTTGCCTGGAACTCAGTCAGTGCATAGCTGTACTTCAGGGAAATAAACTTCTCATAGGTGTCCAGCATATCCTGATAGCAGCCGGATTTCTCATAGGCCGTATCCGCAGACGGCTCCTCTGAAGAGCCGCCGTCCGGTGTGGTTCCCTCCTCTCCTCCGGAACCTGCAATATTCTCGATTTCCTCCCGGCTGACTTCCTCTGTAAGCCAGTGGAAATGAACTCCCTCGAAATCACCTCCGGCCTTTTCCTCACAGTCGGCCACGGTGTCAAGCCACTTTTTCGCCGCAGCCTGGTTGGCGGCCTTCGCTGCAGCAATGGCCTCTGAATTAAGTGTTTCCCCTGATTCCTCATCTTCCTCCGGCTCCGGCACCGCCGCAAATGAAGGAGCCGGGTGTCCGTCGCAGAAGGTCTTGTCATAGTGATAGCCGTGGGTGACTGTCTTTGCCGCATGACCGTCCTCCCCGGTTACAATGGTTCCAATCTGCCGGAATCCATCCCAGATCACCGGATCATCCATGTGGAAGCTGGCATATGGCTCCCCTCCCTCATAGATATGCACCAGACCATCCTTTTCCCTGTCAATCTTGCCCAGATCGTCAAAGCGTTCATAAAGAACAAAGCGGGCTCCCTCCAAAGGCTTCCCGGTTTCATGATCGTATTTATACATCTGGACATTATAGGTGGATGTAAAATCTTCGGCGTGACGGAATACGTTAAATGTCAGGTCTGCCCCTCCTTGGGCGGAAAACGGATCACTTCCCAAAACCGCGTAAAACTCCGTTTGAGGCATATCCAAATCCAGCCAGACCATACGCTGGTGGATCTCCGTCGGGCTGACTGCCGGCGTGCCGCCTGTATGGGTTCCAGAACATCTGACACACTCCCAGAGCTGGAGGCAGTGTTCGAATAACTCCCTCTCTGATGCATATCCCCCCACCAGTTGCGGCATAATCTGTTCCGCTTACTGCAAACTTGATCAGCACCTTTGGCGGCCTGGGATTTGGATTATAAAAGGTAATGCCTGTATCTGTCTTACTGTAGGTCCATCCATCCGGAGGTACATCTGTAAAGGTTGCGCCACTGTCACTGGAAAACTGAATGGGAACTGACGCAATAAAATCTGCATCTGCCCCGCTCTCATCGAAATGGATGGTAAAATCAGAACGGCTGATCTGGTAAGCAGATGACTCGGAAGTGCTGCCTGCAATCACATCGGGAATCTTTTTTCCGCTCTGGGTTGTTCCGCTTCCGCCTCCAATCAGGCCTGCCATTTTCAGATAGTCCTCTGTATTTGCCGCCGCAGTATCCAGCCAGGGGTACTTTGCCCGGACGTCAGAACGATAGATGAGGGCTTTTAAATCCTCTTCCGTAATTAAATTGCTGATCCCCTCTTTCCCCTGTTTCAAGGCCTCTGCATTTATATTTTTAACGGCAGAAGCGGCTTCAGGAATCCCCAGTGATGCCTGAAGAGTCAGAATTCCCCAGAATATATACTCCTGCTCTTTCTCTGACAGTGGAATTCTCATACTGCTCACAGAATGCTTTTGGTATTGATCTCCGTCATCTGCTATGCCCCAGATCGCAAGCCCGCCCTTATCGATACAGTAGAGCCTATGATCCCCTCCGAAATCGCCATGGGCGGTCGTCAGAGTTACCAGATTATCATTTTCTGCTGCTTCCAGCTGCAAAGGCGGCAAATATGGCAAGAAAACCATAAGCGCCAGTACAGCCGACAAAAGCAGTGATATTGTTTTTTTGTTTTTTCCTCTGAAAAAATCCAAATGAAACGTTCCCACTACACCCCTCCTTCTTTGTACCAGAAAACCGCAGCCGGCGCTCTCTTCATTACGCCGGCTGACGGTCCAGCTCACGTATCCGCTCTCCCTTCTCTCTTTTGCCGCCTGTGCTGTTCTGGCTCTGTCTGTTCCGTTTTCAAGTTTCTCCTGGCTCCTCCTCTATCTCTTTCCCATCTGAAATCCTTCCCCCTTTTCCTTTTCCTTCTCCACCTTCTTATCTTTTTCTTATTTTTTCTTGTTTTATCTTATCTTGTCCCTATCTTTCCCTTTCTTCACCTGCCGGCTCCGCCTTCTTTTCTCTTGTCTGAATGATCCCGCCTGCTGTCCATGCGCCGTCCTGATTTACCTCGTATCCATCCGGCGTCACTGTCCCTTCTGCCATCCGCCCTTTCGTGCCATCGGACTCGGTATGGAAGAAATAACATTCCTCTCTTCTGTCTCCATCCCGATCGATCCACTGCCAGCCGGTCACCATGCGGCCTCTGCTTCCATCTGAATAGGGCCAGAGGTAGTAGACGCCCCCATCTGTATCTTTAAACCAGCCCGTCATCATATGTCCTGCCTCATCAAACCGAAACCAATCCACTGTGCTCTGCCCCGAAGCCGCATAGGGATTATAGATATAGGCCCACTCGTTTCTGAAGCTGCGGTTTCCTGATGCAAATGTCCAGTATCCGTCTTCCGTATACTCCCAGCTTCCCGTAATACCTTCCGCCGCCGCAGCCGGCCCGGATGCCGAGTCTGCCGGAAGACCCGAAATATCTCCCAAACCAGAAGGTCCTGATGATGAACCGCCTCCGGACGATGAGCCTCCTTTACCGGAGGAGGAACTTCCTCCGGATGAGGAACTGCCTGAGGAATACGTCTGATCATCTACGCGGAATGTCAGCTTTACGCCGATCCGATCGGCCATTGTCCCATCCGGGCTTGAGGCGATAATCTCCGCGTTTGTCTCCGCTGACGGCGGGTATTTTTTCAGAGCTTCCCTGATCCATTCTGCACTCACTGAACCATCTTCATTTACAGCGGCAGGAACTGCCATCCCTCCCTCTGTCACAGTCAGAATTGAAGGATCACTGCTGGTCCATACGGGCTTTTTCTGTCCCTGTGCCGTGTAGACTGCGGCTGCAACCTGTTTTCCCTCCGTCCCGCTCCAGGTCAGCACAGGATTGGACCGGCGTCCTTTCCTGGTCAGAATAATCTCAAAATCTTCCTTCTCCCGATCTGCTTCTACGGCCTCTGCCTGAAAATGGAGCGCTACCTGACAGACTGCAGCCTTTTTTCCGTCCTCTGTCTCTGCCGTGACTGTCACTGTTTTTTCTGCCCGGTATGGAGCCTTCTCCAGCGCTTCCTTGATCCAACCGGCATCCTCATTGACAGTCAGTGTTCCGTCTTTCACAGATATCGCTTCCGGATCGCTGGAAGTCCACAGGACGGTTTTGTTATACGGCTCATGCTCCCCGCCTGCCGCAAGCTCAGGAAGTACAGAAGCTCTCAGCGTATCTCTTACCCCGAATCCCGACTTTTCGCGTATTCCGGAACGGATATCCCCTTCAAACGCATAGGAGAGGGGATAATCCAGCTGTGTCCGGTCGAGACTGATTCCCTCCGGGTGAATTACTGTCTGATCATCTGTTTTGAACCGGACTGTCACCTGACAGTCGGCAGTTACCACCCCATGAGTCTGATCCTCTGAGATTGCCGTGACCGTTTCTGTCACGGCTCCGCTTCCAGACAGCTTCAGATATCCTCCGTCTGCAGCCTTCCTTCCATTGTCCTCATTGACAATGTTCTGAATCCAGGCCGGGTGGTTCTTTCCCTCTGAATCGAAAACTGCCGTCACCTCACAGCTCTGCCCATTCTGCCCCTGAGGGGTAAGAGAAAGTATTTTTTCTCCTTCTCTGGTCTTCCATGTCACATTTTGGTAAAACGGCTGCGGTGGGTTCAGACTAGCATCCAGAACATACGGCGAATCAGCCACATAGGTTTCCGTGGGATTTTTTCGATCTCCCGTCAGCCTTCTGGTTATATCGAGGGTCAGGCTGGTCTGGTTCAGTGTCAGCCCTTCCACCCGAAGTGTAGTCTGATCGGAAATCTGGAAAGAAACCTTTATCCGGCAGGTTCCCGTCACTGCCTGGTTGTCAGCGCTCGTTGCCGGGTTTGTGGACGCCGTCACAACGGCTGAGTCTGTATATATGGTATTTCTGATCGGCTCCCGGTAGCCGCTGTCTGCCTGGGCCTTCGTCTCTCTGGCCAGAATGGTTTCAATAAAGTCAGAGTCCATATTCGGAAGCACTCTGGCGTCCTCTTCGGTGTATCCGCCTTCCCACCCGTCAGCAAACTTAAGCAGATCCGTATTGTCAATCGACCACAGCACCGTCCGATCAGCCGAAGAGCCCTGTCCATTGTGCTCTGCATGGACTGACACCGGAAGTACCTGCACCTGAGAAATATCACTGCCGTTTATGTATTTTGCTATCAGCGTGCCCTCCTGGTTTCTTACCTCTGTCGTAATATCCGGATTCTTCCTGTCGCCGGAACGGATCTGTCTGATGGAGATCTCTGTCTCCTTCGGCGTCATGGCCAGCTGTGTCGTCACCTTAACGTACTCTGCATTCAGCTCCGTATTGGCTTCTGGCATCTCAAAGGAGTAGGAGCCGCCGTTTATGTAGGTCATAGGCTGTCTCTTCCCGTTTTCATCTGTGTAGGTAGGGGGCTTAACCTTTCCCGGCTCATTCTCATCGTATACCATCTGGTACCTGTTCCCGGCCTGGTTTTTGGCTGCTGTGGCAACGGTCACCGTACATCCGGGCGCCACGGCAGACGGATGCTCCTTGTCTATCTGCCTGTAATAGCTGTTGTTCGTGGAGGAGATAGCCGTCATAACTGCCACATCACTGTCATACGTTCCATTGGCATTTCTGGCATCTATTCTGGGAATGGAGACGAGATAGCCTCTCACCGGCTCTCCGCTGTTTCCCGGCGCATAGTGATCCAGGTTAAAAGCTCTGTCCTTCCAGAATTCATCCAGGCTCTCCCCCAGCTTCTGTGTGATAATATGCTGAACCGCATCCTCCAGCTCCTCGTAAAAGAAGCGATCCTTTCCGTCCTCCTCCCTGGTTCCGGCTACCAGACAGTACCGCCTCTGATAGTCTGTAAAGTATCCGATATGGGCATCCATTGTCCAGGAATTGTCATCTGCAATGGAGGAGCCAATCACATGCTTTGCCTGAGCCGGAGTTCCGGCAAAGAGAAATGCCACATTGTCCTGGCGTCCCGTGCCATACCGGAAACCGTTTTTGGGATCCCTGGTTCCGATAAAGGTTCCCTCATGGGAGGCAGCACCGTTTCCCGTTCTCCCTATGTCGCCCTCGAATCTGGCGCCGATCAGATTTCCTGATTCATAGAGTCCTGTCATGCCTCCTGCTGCCCTGGACCCGCTTCCGCCTATGGTTCCCGCTGCACAGACATTGTAGATATCCGTATCGTTCTGCCTTCCGGCGATTCCTCCCACATATCCCTTTCCCTGAATCCGGCTGCTGTCTCCGTCAAGGGTGACGGCCTCTGAATCCGCTATAACTGCCTTCTGGACATTGCCGGCAATTCCTCCGACAAAGCTGTTCCTCCCTTCAGAATTGATGATCACATTGTCCGCTCTGCAGTTTTCAAGCACTGCCCTTTTCGTTTTGCCCGTTACTTCACCTGCTATTCCTCCGGCGTCCCCGCCGGCATAGATGGAGCCCGACACGGAAACATTGCAGATCACCGACTGACCCTCAGCGCAGCCTGTAAGCACTGCTATATTATCGCCTCCGGAGATCTCCTCGGCTTCCAGATTCAGATTGCGGATCTGGGCGTCCTCTATCCGTCCGAACAGCCCAAGATAGGAATATTCCTGACCAGGCTTTGCAAATTTCAGCCCGGTTATCGTATGTCCCGCCCCGTCAAAGTTTCCCATAAAGGCAGTTCCCGGCTTTCCTCCCAGCTCTGTACGGCTCCTGAACCATCCGATGGGATTCCAGCTTCCTCCGTTCAGCTCTAAATTTTCGATATGAATATCCTCCTGCAGTTCAAAGTAAACGCCGGAAAAACTGTTTCCCCGGGCCACTGCCTCGGACAGCCCCATAAGCCCGGAAAGATCCCTTATCATAAATGGATTTTCTTTTGTCCCCAGGCCTTCCCAGTCCATGTCAGCCCCTATCCACTCATCCCAGAGATCCCCTGTGGCAAGGCTGAGCAGAGAAGGAGAAAATTCCTGTCCGAAAAATTCGCTGCAGGCCTTACGAAACATCTCTTCATGCTCGGAGATCCATAGGAGAAGCTGTTCCCTCTGTCTCTCCTGCTCCTCCCCTTTACTGTTCTTTAGAATATCCAGTATCTGCTGCCAGAGTGCCTCTTCCTCACAGTTTTCCTCAAACCATTTATCAAAGTCCAGGCTTCCGATCTCGGGCATAGTTTCTGGCCCGGCAGTTTCCTCCTCTTTCAGATCACTCTCTTCCTCACCCTCTTTCCCTGTTTCCTCTTCTTTCTCTGTATCTTTTTCCGCGTCTGATGGCGACGCATCCTCACGCTCTTCCTGGTTTTTGCCAGTTTCCGCCTCCCCCCTCTCAGGCAGCAGTTTCTGCTTCATCTGTTCATCCGCTGCATCAGAAGGCGAAGCTGTCAAAAATACTTCTCCTCCTCCAGCCTCCTCCCTGTTCAGCATAAGCGCAGAAACCTCTTTCCTGTTTTCATCTGCCTGTGCCGGTACTGTCATTCCTGCTGCCATGGCAGCCGTAAGCATCCAGGCAAGTCCTCTCTTTGCAAACCATCGTTTTCTCAATCTCTCATTCCTCCTCTTCTCCCTGTTCTGTGTCCTTCCTGCTGCCTGCTCTTTTCTCCCTTTCTTTCTTTTAATCCTGCGGCATGACAAATGCAGGCCTCACCCCGAACGCCGCCGTCACATCCAGCTCCTCATCTCCGGTTCCTCCCTCCGGCTTCACCCTCTGAGGGTGAATATTCCCCCGTTCCAGATCCACCCCATAGACGAAGCCCGTGTCAGGATTTTTTTCATCCCCCATAGGGCTTCTGAGCCAGTATCCTTTAGAAAAGGCTGAGAGCTGACTTTCCGGATTGTCCCTGCTCTCTCCCTGAAATTTCCACAGAAAATCCCTGTATTTCAGCGCCTCGTCTACGGAGAGAATGAAGAGCTTCCCCGAGAGCTTCTGATCTCCGATGGAATAGGGCGCAATACTGTTTGACCGGAAATCTCCATATTCTCCCTCCGGTGTTTCTCCCATATACGCCGTGTCGTTTCCCACCTGAACCGTCTTTGCCAGATAGAGCTCCTGTCCGGCCTCATCCAGCCACTTTCTTACTCTGGAATATTTGTAATCACTGCTGTCCCCAAAATTTACAAGCGGCCCCGGCTGGAATACATATGCGTGGCTTCCGTCTGCCTGTTCCTCCAGAACGTAATCTGAGCCGTAATTGGCAGGAATTACAGCTGTGCATAAGAACAGCGCCCCTGTCTCACCCGTCTGTCCTCCTGTATAATTCCGGTCAACGCAGCTGAACAGATATTTCTCGCCCTGCAGTTCACACTCCTGCAGGTCTCCTGTCTCCCAGTGAATTTTTTCCGTTCTCCCCGCATCCGGCTTTTTGAGCACAATCGCGGGCCGTATTCCATAATCACTGCCATCGGGATCCACAAGCTTTAGAGAACCGTCCAATCCAGCTCCCCACACTTTTCCCTCCCCGCTGTCACGCAGCAAAAAGGCTTCTCCTGAAATACGCTCCCGGTATTTCAGGTATTCCTCTCTGGACAGACTCATAGCGTAATCCGTCTCTCCATTTTCCGGTATCTCAATCCCCACAAGACTGCCCTGAAGGGAAATGCCATTCTGAATCCCGTCCCTGAAATACTTTCGTACCTGGCTGTCTCTGTACTCCGTTTCCCCATATCCTCCAAACCATTCGGCCTCCAGTGCCTGGTCTGACAGATAGAGCATTCCTCCATCTCTAAGTTCCGGAACATATTCCCTGTAATCCTCATCAATACAGGTAAAGGTCAGCTCCCTTCCTCCCAGGCTGACCCTGATTTTTGAGCCTGCTTCCTGATAAAAGGCTCTTGTCCTGCATCGGTCGCAGACAGAATCTCCATTTTCATCTCTGTGGCCCAGAGGAGCGGTGTAAATTTTTCTCTCCTGCCCTGTCCTCCGTCCCACGTACAGCGCAGTTCCCCTGGACAGACAGGACGCCTCTGTTTTCCATCTCAGTTCCCAGTTATCCCCTCCCGAATCTTCCCGGTCCGTCCCGCGCAAGACGCTCATTCTGGCAATATGCCACACATCTTTGCCTGTCCTCAGCTCTGCTTCCTCACAGTTCGAGTACACCGTGCCCTCTCCAAACCATTCTGCCAGGGCTGTTCCATTCGGCGAAAAATTTCTCCCGAATACATAAAAAGCAGCCTCCTTCCCCTCCTCGATCTGGGCTGCAATGCTGATAACCCGGCTGTCATTCTCCTCCTGCCCGGAAACGATAAACCGGGTGTCCGGCACAGACTCTGCCTTCTCTCCTGTAATAAGACTTTCGCACTGCCTCGCCTTTTTCAGAAACTCCGAAAACTCATCACCTTCCTCCATCGGCCCCATGTTCCGTTCCTCCTGAAAAAGCGCATTCTGCGGACTGGCTGTGCTGATTTCACCTGTCTTCAGGTCTGCTGTCAGCAAAGCCGTCTCCCTGGGGGCCTGGGCCGCCTCTGCGGCTGATGGAGGGCTCCATATGAATCCCAGAACCACTGTCAGCCCAATGCACCCTACTGCCCTGGCCGCTTTTTCTCTCACGTCTCCTGTTTCATTTTTCACCGCTGCCCCCAAAGCAGAGAGCAGCTTTAAACATTTCATGTCCGCCTTCTCTTCCTCCTCTCTCTTCTCTGCTCCATTTTCCGTTTTCCAGCACAGCTTCTCAGCGCCTGCAGGCAGATTCAAAGCTGACTGCACTCCCTCCCGGCAGAATTTTGCCGGAATTTTTTTACGCTCTTCCATGTCTCTGTTGGAAAACATCTGTTTCGATACTCTGAATTTTAGGCCAGATCTGGCCGGAACTAATCGAGAGTGAACACTCTCGGAAGTTACGTTTATATTATCACTTTTTGGATGATATTTCAACCTTATTTTAGAATTAAATGGTTAGAATTTAAAATTATTTAATATAATTTTTTATATTTGTTTTATTATACAGAATATTTTTAACATTTTACGCAAACACTGTATTTTCTTCTGCCAGGCAGGCGAGGAATCTCCATGCCAGGGAGCTGCTGTGGAAAATTTTCAGAATCCTGCCCATACACAGAAGGAGGAGGCCAGTTTCCTGTGCCCCCTCCTTCTGTTCTTTTATCTTCTTTTCTTTTATTTTCTGAGCTGTTTTCTTTTCCCTTGTATTTCCCTATTCTTCTGCTTTCTGCTCTTCTTCCTGGGAAACCTCAATTCCGAGCTCTTTCAGCTGCTTTTCGTCAACCGGAGACGGAGCCTCTGTCATCAGACAGGATGCATCCTTCACCTTCGGGAAGGCGATCACGTCGCGGATGCTGTCTGCACCAACCATGAGCATGACCATACGGTCAAGGCCGTAGGCAAGGCCGGCGTGAGGCGGAACTCCGTACTTAAAGGCCTCTAACAGGAAGCCGAACTGCTCGTTTGCCTGTTCCTTTGTGAAGCCCAGCACCTCGAACATCTTGGACTGAATGTCGCTCTGGTGGATACGGACGGAACCGCCGCCCATCTCCGTACCGTTTAACACGATGTCGTAGGCCTTTGCGCGGACAGCTCCCGGATCGGTGTCGATCAGAGCCAGATCCTCCTCCATAGGCATCGTGAACGGATGATGCATGGCCACGAAGCGGCCCTGCTCCTCCGAGTACTCGAGAAGCGGGAACTCTGTCACCCACAGGAACTTAAAGTCATCCTTCTTTAACAGGTCAAGCTGTCTTGCCAGCTCCAGACGCAGGTTTCCGAGTACGTCGAACACAACCTTGTCCTTATCTGCGGCAAATAAAAGCAGATCGCCGGGCTTTCCGTCCATAGCCTTCACCAGGGCTGCCAGCTCCTCCTCTGTCATGAATTTTGCAAAGGAGGACTTATAGGAGCCGTCCTCAAGGACAGCCAGATAAGCCAGTCCCTTGGCGCCAAAGCCTTTGGCAAACTCAACCAGGGCGTCAATCTTCTTCCTCGG
>ULXG01049273.1_pt1 | contig 11249 bp, 9 predicted proteins | sample 1961141 | NCBI WGS metagenome assembly ULXG01 (sample SAMEA4835834, study PRJEB28245) | human gut metagenome | biome: gut microbiome; material: fecal sample | place: Denmark | collected 2008 | reverse complement strand
TAAAAATCCCTGCCGCCATTCCTTCTCTCCTGTCCGGCCTGAAGGTAGCCGCCACGTACAGCATCAGCGGAGCTGTGGTCGGCGAGTGGATCGGAGCGCAGAAGGGTCTTGGCTACTATCTGCTGCGTGTTAAAAACGGCTACATGCTGGACAAGGTCTTTGCCTGCGTCCTGGTCATCGTTTTTCTCAGCCTGTGTATGAATCTGGCTATCTGGCTTATCCAGAAAACGGCTGCCCCTTACATGGGACAGAAGGGAACTGAAAAATAGGGAAAATAAAAAGTATCCGGCTGCCGGACTTTTTTGACAGTCTAAGCGCCCTGTCCCATATTTTTAATAAATACTTACTGAATGAAGGAGAATGAACATTATGAAAAAGAAACAGCTGACAGCTCTCACTCTGGCGGCCCTCATGGCCGCATCTCTCACTGCCTGCTCCGGCGCAGGCTCCGCTTCTGAAGGCGAATCCAAAGGGGACGGCACGGAATCCTCCCTGCAGGCTCCATCATCAGAGCAGACAGGTGCCCCCTCAGAAAGCGGCAGCACCTCAGAAGCTCTCGAGGATGTCACCGTCATCCTGGACTATGTGGCCAATACCAACCATACCGGAATGTACGTGGCTCTGGATCAGGGCTATTATGCTGAAGAAGGTCTGAATGTAACCATCGCAGAGCCCACAGAGGGCGCCACAGCCACTCTTGTGGCAGTGGGCAAGGGAGATTTCGGCATCAGCTACCAGGAGGATGTGACCATCGCCCTGACCTCAGAGGAGCCTCTGCCCATAAAGGCGATTGCCGCCATTATCCAGCACAATACCTCCGGCTTTGTCACCTCAGCCGACAAGAATATCACCTCACCAAAGGACTTTGAGGGAAAGACCTACGCAGGCTGGGGCGGCCCCGGAGAGTCTGCTGTGCTGGAGGCTGTGATGACACAGGCCGGTGCAGATTTCTCCAAGCTCAATATGGTTATCTCCGACGGCTCCGGCTTTGCCGCCTTAAAGGATCAGGTGGATATTATGTGGTTCTTTGAGGGATGGGACAATATCACCTGCAAGCTCAACGACTTCCCGATCAACTACATGCCTGTAAGAGAACTGGACGACCGGCTCGACTACTATACTCCGGTTATCATCGCCAACACAGACACCCTCTCCAGGCGTCCGGAGATGGTCCGCAAATTCCTGCGCGCCACAGAGAGAGGATACCTCTACGCTATCGAGCATCCTCAGGAGAGCGCCGAGATCCTTCACAAGTATGCCCCCGATTACTCTCTGGAAATGCTGACCATGTCCCAGGAATTCCTCTCCGGAAAATACATGGAGGACACAGAGGTGTGGGGAAGCATGTCCGATGAAACCTGGGACAACTACACAGACTTTATGGTGGAATACGGCGTCATCGACGAGGCAATCCCTGCCGCCGACTGCTATACCAACGAATTTCTCCCCGGTGAGGCAGAATAAACTCTGACCCTGCCTGCTTTCCGGCAGGGCAGGCCGGTTCACCGGTCACCGATGCAGTCAGCTCTGCGCTGAGAAAGGATAAATAGATGAAGTTAGAAATCTCTGACCTGGCTTTTTCCTATGAGGACAGACCTCTGTTTTCCTCCCTCTCCCTCTCCGTGAAGGAGGGAGAGTTTGTGAGCATCCTGGGCCCCTCCGGCTGCGGAAAGTCCACGATTTTAAAGCTCCTCACCGGAGTTCTTAAGAAGGAGTCCGGCTCTGTCCTGGTGGACGGAAAGGAATTGTCAGGAGCCGGCGGACATTTCGCCTACATGCCGCAGAATGATCTCCTCTTCCCCTGGAAAAACATTCTCGACAACGTATGTCTCTACGGCAGAATTCACGGCTCGATGGACAGGGCGAGAAAGGAGGCTCTGGATAATTTCCCGGCCTTCGGCCTTTCCGGTTATGAATATAAATATCCCGGTTCTCTCTCCGGCGGAATGCGGCAGAGGGCGGCTTTTTTGAGAACCGCTCTCTGTGAAGCGGACATCCTCCTGCTGGACGAGCCCTTCGGCGCCCTGGACGTCATCACCAGAGGCGAAATGCAGGACTGGCTTCTGACTATGAGGGAACGGCTGAACCGAACCGTCCTCCTGGTCACCCACGACATGGACGAGGCCATCTACCTGTCCGACAGAATTCTCATACTGAACGGTTCTCCCGCCCGCATTACCTGCGAGATCTCCGTCGAAGAGAAAAACAGGAGCCGTTCCTGGCTCTATGAGCAGGGCAGCCTTCGCCAGACCATCTACCGGGAAATCATAAAGACAGGAGGGAAAGAACATGAGACTGTTTGATGCCCATGCTCATTTGGGAGATGAGGAGGAGCTTCTCTCCAGAAAGCGGGAAAATATCTCCTCCCTCGTCTGCGCAGGAACACCTGAGGAAGCTGAGCGCCTCATGCTTCTGTGCGAACATTCTCCATTCTCCCCAATTCTTCTGCCCGCCCTGGGCCTTCATCCATGGCAGGCAGGAAATGTCTCCTTCAGGGACATGGAGCCCTGGCTTCTCAAGGCCCCCGTCATCGGTGAAATCGGCATGGACAGCGTCTGGTGCGACGTTCCTCTTTCCAAGCAGGAGAAGGTTTTCTGCGCCCAGCTGGAGCTGGCCAGCGCTCTGAAAAAACCTGTGGTTCTCCACACCAAGGGTCAGGAAAAAAAGATCGCGGGTCTTATCAGAAACTATGAAAATACCTATCTCGTCCACTGGTATTCCGGGGAGGAGGGGCTCTCAGAATTTCTGGAGCTTGACTGCTACTTTACCGTCGGCCCCGATGTCTTTTATAATCCTTCTGTGCAGAGGGCTGCCAGGCTCGCACCTGAAAACCGCCTTCTTGTGGAGACAGACGGATGTTCGGCAGTCAAATGGGCCTACGAAAACTTCTGCCGGAGCCGTTCCGTCTCAGAGCGCTCCCGGGGGGAGGTGCACTCAGAGATCCTCCCTCTTCCTGACTGGCGGGATATACGCGGGGTTCTGGAGCACAGTATCCGCAAGACGGCTCTCCTGAGAGCAGAAGCTCAGAAAGGAAGCCTTAAGGAGACTGTCCCGGACAAAGGCTTTCCTGAGCCCCTGGCAGAACGACTGGCCGGCATCATGGAGCAGAACTTTCTGCGGTTCTTATCAAAAGAGAGAGGCTAACAGCCTCTCTCTTTCAGATCATGGACCAGCTCCACATAGAATTCTCTCACGTCGAAATCAGGGATATTCTCCCGGTTCAGATCGATCATGTCTCCGTGGGAGATCCCTCTCTTTCCTCTGGCTGTCAGAAAGCGGAAGCGTTCTCCCCACGGAAAGGAGCTCTCCGCCACCAGCCCGTCATTGGGCCCGTCAAAATACCGGACCAGGGCATGGGAGAAATTGAGGGGAAATCTTCCTCCAGAGGCACGGTTCAGCTTCGAGCCCACGCTCTGGTAAAAGACTCCGGGACAGTCGGGTACCTTCTGATTGAAGTCTCTTAAGGCGGAGGCTGTCAGATCAGTGACTGCTGCCAGAAAGTCCGGCTTATCGTCTCCCAGCTTTCTGAGGGCTCTGTTGTACCCGGCCGCGACCTTATCCTTCACCGGCTTTGGAATTTCATTCAGGAGATAATCTGCAAACACACAGCCTCTGTGAGGCGTATTGATCGTGGTGAGGGATGCCGCATACTGATCCATACCGAGAACGCTCAGGGCATAGCGGCAGTCCAGGCCGCCCTTCGAGTGGGCAATGAGATTGAACTTTTCACATCCTGTCTCCCGGGAAAGCTCCCGGATTCTTTCTAAAAGCTCCCTGCCGCTGTCAGCCACCGATGCAGCTGACTGGTGATTTCCGTAATAGATGACAGCCCCGTTTTCTTCCAGCTCTTTCGGAATCCTGCCCCAGTAGTTAAAGTATTTGTAATCCCGGAAAAATACGCCGTGCACCATGAGAATCGGATATCTGGTGGCGCAGAGCCTCTCCTCCTTCCTCTCCCTGTTTCTGAGTATCCTCATACTCTCAAAATCCGTTTCCTCCCTCACGATCCGAATCAGGCGAATCAGAACCAGCAGGTTTACAACGGGAATCCATCCGCACAGGGCGCCTATGACCCTCCATTTGGCTCCAAGCTGAAAGGAAGAAAGATAGATTCTCACCATTCCATTCCAGAATACGGCTGCCTCTGCCAGAAATGCGGTAAGTATCTGCCAGAAAAACAGCCAGAAGGACTCGTCAAACATCCGCTTTGCCCCGTACAGAGTAAAGAGGACGCTGGCTGTGGCGGATATTAAAAACAATGTCAGCAGCTCACAGCCGTTCCCGCAGCGTCTGAGCCTGGACGTTGGCAGACTCCTGTTGGCAAAAGAGGGAAGAAGATTGGCCAGAAGAAAGACTGCTGCCGCCGTTGTTCTCCACAGCCCTCCCATCTCCGGCCAGAGTACTCCTGCCAGAACGGTGTTGGCTGTCAGGAAGATGCCTGCTGAGTAGAAAGCGCGGACTCCGTACTTTGTAAGCTGTTTCATGTCCCCTCCTTTTTATCTGCCTTTTCCTGTTCCCCCGGCCAGGCAGCTTCCTTTACTTCTGTCCCTCTGCCATGTACGGACCAAGAGCTTCCCTGTCCTGTACAATCAGGATCTTTGCATCCTTATCGGCAGTTGTGAGGATCGTTTTTACAAGCTCCTCCGGGATACCGATACAGCCCGCTGTGTAGGTGTCATCCTTCACTTTCGGGCAGTGGAGGAAGATGGCAGAGCCCCGTCCGGGAACACAGTCTGCATTGTAGTTTAAAACCAGCGCGTAGTTATAGCACGGCCCCTGATTTTTTAAGACCTCCGCCGAGCGCCAGTCTGCCTTAACCGCACCGGCATTTACATACTGATTGTAATATCTGCTTCCCACATCATCCACAAAGCAGTCCCCGTCCTGTACCTGCCGGTAGGGAATCTGGCTTCCCGGATCCTCCTTCAGTCCAAAAGCCATGGTAAAAGAGTAGAGGCCGGACGGTGTTTTCTTATCTCCTTCCACCTTGTCTGCCGTGATTCCGGCCCGCCCGCAGGTTCCGCGCGTTCCGAACACCTCTGAAAGCCGGCCGTCTTCTCCCCTCTCATAGTACCAGAGCGTGAGGCTGCTCTGATCTGCTCCGTCTCCCACTGCCAGAATCAGATGATCTGTCTGCTCTGCCGCAGTCAGCTGATTTACGTCAAACCCTTCCGGCAGATACTCAGCCAGAGCCGTCTCTCCTGTTTTGGTCTGTTTTTCCTCTCCCAGCCCCTCTGCCCTGCTCTCAAGAGCCGGGCCTGAGGCAGCTGCCTGTCCTGCAAAGGCCGTCATATGCCCTGTTCCCGCCGCTGCGAGAACAGCTGCGGCAAGCACAAGACCTGCACATCCTCTTCTTCTCATGTTCTGTCTGCTCCTCTCCTGTTTTATCTGTTCCTCCCACATCGGTATGGCGCATTTGCATCTCTCCCGGCCTGCCCCGCCTGCCGTCCCAGGCCTTTCCCTGTCAGAGGCTGTTTTCTCCTTCGCCGTCACAGGGGACAGGTTCTGCCGTCTTTTCCTTTTTCAGCCCTGTTTCCCTGCCCCGGGCCCGCTTCTCTCAGCTCTTCCTTCTGCAGCTCTTCTCTCTCCAGCTCTTCCCTGGCGCTTCTCCTGACCATCCAGTCTGCGATGGCAAACATCAGGGCAATGCACTTGCAGGAAACATACTCATTTCCATAGTTGATGTCCCGCCCGTGAAGAATTCCGTTTCTGTAGGGAATATAGATCGGCTCCGTATTCGTCTTCAGACGGTTCTGGTTAAACTGGAACTTTAGTTTGGAAAGCCCCTCGGTGCAGCCCACCAGACAGTCCCAGGGATCCACCGTGGTAGCCGCTGTGAAGAACCCTTTTTTTCTTGTGTAGTCATTGACCGCCCCATCAATAATGATTAAAGACAGGGGAACACTGGCATAGTATCTCCCTTCCGCATGATCCTCAAAGCACTGCCTGATCATGCCCTCGCGCATGGCAAAGGAGGGAGAGGCATTCAAAATATGCTCCACCTGCTTAGGAGCTTCTGTCTTATAGTACTCTATCAGGACGCGCTGGGCAGCCTCCATTCCCTCTTCCTCGAAGGTCTGGTTTGCCCTGTGAACCAGCTCTTCGCTGATAGTATCATAGGCACACCAGCCATAGTCGGCGAACCGCTGATTAAAAACAGGCCCCTCTTTAATCAGGCTCCCGCAGCAGCCGCAAGTTTCTTCCGTCATTACATCTCTCCTCCTCATATCCCGGGCAGGGAGAAGGCGGTGCCAAAGGCACCGTCTCCTGCGCCGTCTGGTTCTATGATAACACAGCAGGGTGGGTTTGTGAACTCCCCGGTGCAGAAGTATCTCTCCGCATCCTGATAGCCTGCATCAGCCCTTTTATCCCTTTTTTTCTCAATTCGTTTCCCCTCATGGCTTTTCTTTATTCATGAGATGCAGTAAGGCCTCCGCCTTTTCGGGGAGGCTGAGCCTTCCCTGATATTCCATAAACAGCACCTTCGTACCTTCTCTGGCAATCAGAAGCTGCATTTCTTCCTGTGCTCCCCATAAAAATGTATTAAATCCCTCCACCTGAAGTCTGGAAAATCCCTGTTCCATCTGCCTCTTCGCCTGCTCCTCAAGCTCTCTCTCCATCCCTTCTGCAAAATCTTCCATTCTGGAATTATAAAAATGCACCCTCAGCTTCGCTGTATAGGCTTTTCCCTCTTTCGGTTCAATTTCTGCAGTCTGCCTTACCTCGTACTGCTCTCGCATGAAGGGATTGTGGTAGTAAATAACATCCCCATCACAGTACTTTGCCTCTTCAGGTATCCCAGCTTCTTCCAGAAGCTCCAAAGCCACAAACGTATCTCCATAGCCTAATTCCTGGGCCACGGGGCCTCCCTGTCCGCAGGAACTAAATAGGCACACAGCAGCCAGAAGCACAAGCAATGTGAATATATATTTAGACCACCGAGGGAATTTTTTCGTTCTCACCTGCTCCTCGTCAGGACCCAGGCACACCCCTTTTTCCAGTAACCTCCTCATATTTTTTGTATAGCGCCAGTTCTCCACGACCCTCACGATCAGAAAAACTGCCAAAGGCATGAGCCCTATAAGAGCGATCATCTCCGGCTCTGCCAAAGTCAGAAATGGACTTTTCACAATACCAGCAAGAAAATCTCTTATATTAAACAAAAAGACCCCAATGCACAGCACTGTTGCCACCGCCGCCGTCATCAACCGCTTTTCCTGCCATTTCAGAGCCATCTCCTGCAGCTTAGAATTCGTGTAAAACTCTGCAGTATCAGGATCATCTGCCCGTAAAATGTGATACAGCGTCCGGTGAGTCGTTACATACCGCCAACCGTTTTTCAGGTACTCCTTCTGCCGTGCTTCATCGCATTCTCCCCTCTTTCCATCTATAGGCGCCAGACGGTATAGGACCCTAGCAGGCTCCCTCTTTTCAAAATACCACCAGCTTCCCACCGTCTCCGTAAGAAAAAAACCTTTAAGAGCCATTTGTTCCAGCCATAATTCCACATCAAAAATCTTGTGTTCATTGACTGGAAGCTTTGCCAGCTTTTCCTTCATTGTTCCCGTCCCTCCCTCATCCTCCGGACTTCCAGAGCAGAAGCGTATAAAACATTGGTTCTGCAGGAATGAATCTATGTTTCTATTTGATCATTTCTTTCATTGTTTTTATTGCATCATAGTTCAATTTATTAAATGATTTCTTAAACTGTTGCGGGAAACAGCTTCATTAAGTATAGTTTACATTAATAACTTTCATATGGCAACAATTTGCAGAAGCATTATAAACTTACAGCTGTTATATGGCAGCCGGGTGATACAGGCAGGTGATATTAACATTTGAAAAAATATTTCAGCCCCCTGAAAACCAATGAACATTGCTTGTTTCAGAACTGAGATTCTGATAGGAATACATTTTTTAATTATCCTGCAAGCGAAATTACACATATCTTATAAATCCATTGCAAAGGCAGACTTGCTTTTTCTGCCAGCAGGCCCCTTTATGTTCAATGCTCTTTTCAAAATAAGCATAATCAAATACATTTGTTATATTCTAAAAAATGGCGCAGACAATGTCTCCATTATCTACGCCATTTCTCATTTTACCTCGAAATAGTTACTCCATTTTCTTTTGCAGTATTCCAGGATATCTTACCTTTGAAAAAAGTCTGTAAACCTTGGTTTTAAGCAAACTTTTCAATATTTCAAAGCTCTCTTTTATGGAACACCAGCAATCCCATAAGCAAGTATTCTGTTGTAAAAATTTTTCTCAATTACTTTACTACTATGTTGATAATCTTGCCCGGCACATAGATCTCTTTTACGATTGTGCCTGTCAGTTTATCCTTCACTGCCTCTTTTCCTGCTGCGAGAGCGGACTCCTTGTCGGCGTCAGCCGGAAGTGTCACAAGACCTCTTGTCTTTCCGTTAATCTGAACGGCGATCTGGATCTCGTCATCCTTCATGGCCTCCTCATCGCACTCCGGCCATGTGCTGTGGAATACGCTGTCTGTTCCGCCGAGCTCTCTCCACAGCTCCTCGCCCAGGTGAGGAGCAAACGGTGCAAGGAGAACTACGAAGGTCTTTAAGGTCTCTTTGTCAATTCCTCCCTCTTTCTTGGAAAGCTCGATCAGCTTGTTATTGTACTCCATGAAGCCGGAAATAACTGTATTTAAGCTGAACTGCTCAAAGCGCTGCTCAATATCGTAAACCAGCTTATGGCGCAGCTTCACCATTTCCTTTGTCTCCTTGATGTCCTTGTCCTTGCTGCTCATAACCAGGTTGTAGAAACGGTTTAAGAAGCGGGAAACACCCTCAATTCCGCGATCGTCCCACTCTGCATCTAACTCCGGCGGTCCTACGAACAGCTCGTAGAGGCGCAGGGAGTCACAGCCGTAGTCGCGCACCAGATCGTCCGGGGAAACCACGTTGCCCTTGGACTTGCTCATCTTAATTCCGTTCTTTCCTGTGATCATTCCCTGGTTGAACAGCTTCTTGAACGGCTCGTCAAAATCGATCACGCCGATATCGTACAGGAACTTGGTGTAGAAACGGGAATACAGCAGGTGAAGCACAGCGTGCTCCACGCCTCCGATGTACATATCTACCGGAAGATATTTGTCGGCCTTCTCTCTGGAAACCAGCTCCTTGTCATTTTTGCTGTCCACATAGCGCAGGAAGTACCAGGAGGAGCCTGCCCACTGAGGCATGGTGTTTGTCTCTCTCTTGGCCGGCGCGCCGCAGCACGGACAGGTGGTGTTGACCCACTCGTCAATGGCTGCAAGAGGTGACTCTCCCGTTCCTGTCGGCTGGTAGCTGTCCACCTCCGGCAGCGTCAGCGGAAGCTGATCCTCCGGAACCGGCACGTTTCCGCAGTTCGGGCAGTGGATAATCGGGATCGGCTCTCCCCAGTATCTCTGGCGGGAGAATACCCAGTCGCGCAGCTTGTAGTTGACGGTCTTTCTTCCGATACCCATTTTTTCAATCATCAGAGGAGCTTCCTTCTTTAATACGGAGGACTCCATTCCGTTCCACTCGCCGGAGTTGATCATGGTTCCGCTTGCCTCGGTGTAGGCCTCGGTCATGTTCTCAATCTCTTTTCCGTCCTTTGCGATAACCTGGATAACCGGAATATTGAATTTCCTTGCAAACTCAAAGTCTCTGTCATCGTGGGCCGGCACGCACATAATGGCTCCCGTTCCGTAGTCTGCCAGTACATAGTCAGACAGCCAGATCGGAACCTTTGCCCCGTTTAACGGGTTGATGGCGTAGGAACCGGTGAACACGCCTGTCTTTTCCTTATCCTGGAGACGGTCCACATTGGACTTCATGGAAGAATCGAAAATGTACTTCTCGACAGCCTCCCTGGTTTCATCTGTAGCCAGGCTCTTTGCCAGCGCATGCTCCGGTGCCAGCACCATGAAGGTGGCTCCGTGGAGCGTATCAGGTCTTGTGGTATAGACGGTGATCTTTTCCTCTCTGCCCTCAACCGGGAAGTCCACCTCAGCGCCGTAGGATTTTCCAATCCACTCGCTCTGCATCTTTTTAACCTTCTCCGGCCAGTCTAACTTGTCCAGATCATTTAACAGTCTCTCTGCATAATCTGTGATCTTTAACATCCACTGGCGCAGGTTCTTCTTGGTGACAGGAGTTCCGCAGCGCTCGCAGCAGCCGTTTACAACCTCCTCATTGGCAAGGCCTGTCTTACAGGAAGGACACCAGTTGATGGGGAACTCCTTCTCATAGGCGAGGCCCTTCTTAAACATCTGCACAAAAATCCACTGAGTCCACTTGTAAAAGCTCGGATCCGTGGTGTTGACCTCCATATCCCAGTCATAGATTGCGGCAATCTCATTGATCTGGCGTTTAATATTCTTTACATTCTCTGCCGTGGATTTTGCCGGGTGAACGCCCATCTTAATGGCATAGTTCTCTGCCGGAAGGCCGAATGCGTCCCATCCCATGGGATGAATCACATACTTGCCCCGCAGAAGCTGGTAACGGCTCCACACATCAGAGATTACATATCCTCTCCAGTGTCCTACGTGCAGTCCGCTGCCTGACGGATATGGGAACATATCCAGGCAGTAATATTTCTCTTTCTTCCCGTCATTTACATTAATCGGGTTCTTTGCCCAGTTTTCCCGCCATTTTTTCTCAATGGCGGTATGGTTGTACTGTGCCATCTGAATTTTCCTCCTTTTGTTTTATGTGCAGAACCTGACCGGTCAGAGCCTCGGCAGCCATTCCTGCCATCTTTTTCTTTCATGGAAATACAAACATCCATTTCCTGTGAAATACAAAAAGCCCTGCCTCTCTCTGCTGGTTCTGCATAGAGACGCAAGGCTTGATCCTCTCGCGCGGTACCACTCTATTTCATGCTGTCTGCATGCTCTTACGGGGGAATCTGCCTGTCTGCTGTCCTGATCCATCCGGTCAAGGGGCAAACTGAAACGGCATTTTCTCCTCACCGCGTAACGGGCGGCTCCCGGCTCTGCCTACACAGGGAACAGACAAACTCCCCTTCAACAGGCTACTCCAAGGCGAGTTCAGCTCCCTTTGCCAACTGCCTCGCACCCTCCGGCAGCTCTCTGATGATTCCAGAAGCCTACTACTCCTCTTCACGGTATTTTTGCTGTTTCTAAATGTAGCACACTTGCCCCGTCCTGTCAAGGCTTTGGTCGCCCCGTCTATCCCTCCATCACATGCATATTTCTGAGCTGTCCGTCCCGTATCCGCTCCATCACACAG
>ULXG01006562.1_pt1 | contig 11405 bp, 6 predicted proteins | sample 1961141 | NCBI WGS metagenome assembly ULXG01 (sample SAMEA4835834, study PRJEB28245) | human gut metagenome | biome: gut microbiome; material: fecal sample | place: Denmark | collected 2008 | reverse complement strand
CCGCCCTCCGGCCCGAATGAAAGTTGTGCCGGTTCGACAGCGATACCGGTATCGCCGGCCGCCTGCTGCGTAACCTCCAGTACCGCGAAGGCCCCTTCCGCATTGGTGACCGTGACCTCTCCGCGGCGTTCGCCGCCGTCATTGACGGTTGCCGTCACAAGGAGTTGTTTCTCCACTATCTCCGCCGAGAGCCATTCGGCCTGGTCGGACGTCACCAAAGCGGCGGGAACACTTCCTTGTGTTACGACGGAGACGGTTTTGGTCAGCCCGTCGCCCGAGGAGGCGAAAGTCAGCGAAGCGGGTTCGAGGGTGATTCCGTAAGCGGCGGGAATTCCGGCCTGCCGGATGGTCAGCACGGCTTCACCGCCTTCGGCATTCGTGACCGTTGCTGCTCCTTCCCGTGCCTCGGCGGAGGAGTTGGGCGCGGCCGTTACGATGAGCCGCTGTTTTTCGATGCGCACCTCGTACCACGTATCCCCGGCGGCCCGTTCCGCCCGGAAGCCGCTGCCGGCGGAGATGATTTCCGCCTCTTCCGTCAGGGTACCGTAGGCGGGAAGTTCGAGGCTGTCCGGCGACAGTACGACGGCATAGTCCGTCCCTTCCCCCTCGCTACCCTGCGTGACGACGACGGTACGGGAAGCCGCCCGGTCGGCACTTACCGTGAGGGTCGCCCGGCGTTCGCCGTCGGAAGCATTCCGGCTTGCGGCCGATACCGTGATACATGTTTCTTCCTGTGCCGTTTCCAGCCAGTCGGTCTCCTGGCCGGAGTAGCTCACCGAAAAACTGAAAGACGGAGCATCCGTTTCGACGTCTATCCGTTTGGATATGCCGGTTTCATCGAATGCGAACGACAGGACGGCAGGGGCAACTTCGAGCGTATGGGTGACGAGTCGGGGTTCCCGGTTTTTGCATCCGGCGGCGAGCAGAAGCACTGCCGAAAGGCAAAGAAGACGTATCGGACGGTTTGTGCGCATGGTATGGAGAAGGGTTATGATTTGCAGTTTCGGCATTTGTCGGGCAGGTTCCGCTTCCCGGTTACAAAAAGAACGGTTCATCCTATGGACGGATGTTCCGGCCACCGGTCCATTCGCCTCTTTTGTCCTGTCGGATGCGGGCGGCAGCGGCTTGCGGTGGACAACCCTTTTCCTTCTGGAGACGGGAGCGTGTCGCCGCCTGTTTCGGCTCCTCGTCCGGAGGAGCCGGTTATCGCGGTTCGGAGACTTCGGGGCGGGTCCCCTGCTCTTCCCTCTGTTCCTCCGGCTCTTCCGTCGGCGGAGGCGTCGTGTCCCATCCGCCGCCCAGTGCCTTGTAGAGTTGTACGAGCGCGATGTATTCATCCCGGATGGCATTGCTGAGTCCTATCTGTGCATCGAAATACTGGCGCTGTGCGTCCAGCACGTCGAGGTAGTTGATGACGCCGTTGATGTATTGCAGCCGGGCGAGCTCCACGTATTTGCGCGAGGCCTGTTCGAGATTCCGTTTCAGGACGCACGCTTCGCGGGCGCTGTTGTAGCCCACGATGGCGTCGTTCACCTCCTGAAAGACCGTGAGTACCTTCTTTTCGTACCGTGCGCACTCCTGTTCGTAGGCGTGCTGCTGGGCCCGGTATTTGGCGCGTTTGGCGTTGAATGAGAAGATGGGAGTGGTCAGCGTCCCATTCAGCAGACCGTAGGGGGACTGAAGGATGCTCTGTATGGCGTCGCCTTCGAGTCCGTAGGCTCCCGTGAGGCGTATCCGCGGGAAGCGGTCGGTGTAGGCCATGCCTACCGCGGCGTTGGCCGCTATGAGCGCCTGTTCCGCAGCCCGGACATCCGGGCGCCGGAGCAGTAGTTCGGAAGGCAGTCCCACCGGCAGCTCCTGCGGTAGTTTCATGGCGTTGTCGAGCGACGAACGTTCCACGGGCCCCGGATACCTGCCTGCCAGCAGTGCGATTTCATTCTCTTTGGCGGCCACTTTCCGTTCCAGCTCCGGGACGAGGGTGGCGGTACTCGCAAGTTCTACCTGCGACTGCTGGTAAGAGGTTTCGGAGGTCAGGCCCCCCTCGAAACGTATCTTGGCCTGCCGTACCCCCTCCTGCCGGGTGGCGAGCGTCCGGCGGACAATGGCCAGTTCGTTGTCCAGAGCGGCCAGTTCGTAGTATGCCTGTGCCACTTCCGCAATCAGCGTCATTTGCAGTGCCCGCTGCGCCTCCACCGATTCGAGGTATTCCGCCACTCCCTTGCGGCGTGCCCAGCGGAGATTGCCCCAGAGGTCGAGCTCCCAGCCCAGCGTGAGTTTGGCTCCGAATTCGGGGCTGACGTCGGGATTGTTGCCTCCGTAATTCTCCCACTCCCGTTCGCCGTAGGCCGTCCCTCCTATCTGCGGAAGCATGGCGGCGTTGTCTATCCGGCGCAGTTGGGCAAGTTCCTGTACCCTTTCGGCCGCGATGCGCATATCCTTGTTGTTGGCGAGCGTGGCGGATATGAGATTCCGGAGAGTAGTGTCGGAATATACTTCCCACCACCGCATGTCGGCGAACAGCAGCGAATCGTTGTCGGGGGCCGAGTCGGAGAGGCGGTCAGGAAGGTTGAGCTCGGGACTCTGGTATTTTCTGCCGAGTACGCACGACCCCATTGCCGCCGCTACGGCGACGAGCAGCAAGGCCCGGAGGATGTGTTTTACGGTCTGCTTCATGCCCTCTTCTTTTTAAGCCTGTCGGTGAACTTGTGTATCATGACGAAGAAGAACGGTACCAGAACGATACCCACGATGATGGCGACTATCATCCCGAAGAAAACACCCGTGCCGATGTCCTGCCGGCTCGAAGAACCGGGGCCGCTCGCAAGCACGAGGGGTACCATGCCGAGGATGAAGGCCAGCGAGGTCATGAGGATGGGGCGGAAACGGAGCCTTGCGGCGTGTATGGCCGCCGTGGTGACGTTCACGCCGCGCTTGACTTCGGCCTGGGCGAATTCCACGATGAGGATGGCGTTCTTGGCCACGAGGCCCATGAGCATCACCAGGCCAATCTGGAAGTAGGCGTTGTTCTCCAGGCCGCATATCCATACCCCCAGATAGGCGCCGAGGACGGCTACCGGCAGCGAAAGCATGATGGCTATCGGTATCGACCAGCTTTCGTACTGTGCGGCGAGAAAGAGGAATACGAAGACGAACACCAGTCCGAGGATGTAACCCGTCTGACCGCCCGCCTTCTTCTCCTGATAGGAGAGCCCGCTCCAGTCGATGCCGATGTTTTCCGGCAGCTTCTCCCGTGCGATTTCCTCTATCACCTCCATGGCCTGTCCGGAGCTCTGTCCCTGTGCCGCTTCGCCGGTAATGGTGGCCGAGTTGAACATGTTGAACCGCTTGATTACCCCCGGCCCCGTGGTGTAGTAGGCCGTGCCGAGGGCGGTGAGCGGTATCATCACTCCTCCCGTGCCGCGCACGTAGAACATGTTGATATCGTCCTTGTGCGCCCTGTAAGTCCCTTCGGCCTGTATGTAAACGCGGTAGATACGGTTGAACATGTTGAAGTCATTGACGTACACCGAACCGGTAAAGGTCTTCATGGTGGAGAAGACGTCGGCCAGCGGGACGCCCGACAGTTTGACCTGGTCGCGGTCCACGTCGAAGTAGAGTTGTGGGATTTCGGGCTGCAGCGAGGAGGATACCTCGTTCAGCCTGCGGTCGCGGCCCACATAGTAGATGAGGGTGTCCGACGCCTGCCGCAGGTTGTCGAGCGTGGCTTCGCCCCTTGCTTCCAGTACCATTTCAAAACCGCCCGACGTACCGAGCCCCGGGATGACGGGAGGGGTACGGAGCACCACCTTGGCCTCCGGATAGCGCGACAGTTCGCTGCGTACCTCGTCCATGATTTTGTCCAGTTTCCCTTTCTTGCGCTCTTTCCACGGTTTCAGAATGACCGTCAGCTCGCTGCGCGACTGGCTCGTTCCCACTCTGGAACTCGACCCCGCGACGCTCTGCACGTATTCGACGTCGGGGCGGGCCATGAGGTAGGCGATGGCGCGGTCGGTCACTTCGCGTGTCCGCTGCAGCGTGGCTCCTTCGGGCAGTTCGAGCTCCACGGTGAAATAGCCCTGGTCCTCTTCGGGGAGGAAGCTGCCCGGCACGGCATAGTTCAGCAGCCAGATGCCTATCACGATGATACCCAGCCCCGCGAATACACGTTTGGGTACGGTCAGACTCTTTTTAATCATCTTCTCGTAAGTCCGGTTTCCACGGGCGAGGAAGATGTTGATGTATCGGAAGACGATATTCTTTTTACGGCCGTTATCCGGTTTGAGCAGCCGGGCGCACATGGCCGGACTCAACGTGAGGGCCACGACGGTGGAGATGAGTACCGACGCTACGATGGTGACGGTGAACTGGCGGTAGAGCATGCCGGTGATGCCCGAAAGGAAACTCACGGGGACGAATACCGCGCAGAGTACGAGCGAGGTGGTAATCAGCGCTCCGCTGATGCCGTGCATGGCCTCTTTCGTCGCTTCGTAGGCTCCGATTTTCTTCTCCTCCATGATGCGTGTGACGTTCTCCACCACTACGATGGCGTCGTCCACCACGATACCGATGGCGAGGATGAGGCCCAGCAGGGTGAGCATGTTGAGCGAGAAGCCGAATATCAGCATCACGCCGAAGGTACCTATCAGCGAGATGGGGACGGCGATGATGGGGATGAGCGTCGCCCGCCAGCTCTGCAGCGAGAGGAAGACGATGAGGATGACGAGGAAGAGCGCTTCGAAAAGTGCCTTGTAGACCTCGTGGATGGATTCGGAAATGTAGGTGGTGATGTCGAACGGGATGAGGTACGAGATGCCCTCCGGGAAGGAGGCGCTTATCTCTTTCATCGACTCCCGGACGAGCTTGGAGACCTCCATCGCATTCGCACCGGGCAGCAGACGGATGTTCATCACGGCCGCATTGCCGCCGTTCAGCCCGCTCTCGGTGTTGTAGCTCTGTGCTTCGAGCGATACGCGGGCCACGTCCTTGAGGCGGATTATCGAACCGTTCGGGTTGGCGCGTACGACGATGTTCTCGAACTCCTCCACGGAAGAGAGCCTGCCCTGCGTGGAGATGGGGATGGAAATATCCACACCTTCGATGGGCTGCTGGCCGAGCACGCCGGCGGCCGATTCGCGGTTCTGGTCCTTCAGTGCGCTCTGCAAGTCCTGAACGGTTACACCGAAACTGGCCAGCTTGTCGGGCTGTACCCAAATCTGCATGGCGTAGTAGCGGCTGCCCACGTTCGATACGCCGCCCACGCCCGGTATTCTTCGCAGGATGTCCACCACGTTGAGTGTTGCGAAGTTGCTCAGGTATATTTCGTCGAATTTGTCGTCCGAAGAGAGCAGGCAGACGGTCATGAGTTGGTTGGAGGCCTGTTTCTCGACGCTGATGCCGTTCTGCACCACTTCGGCGGGGAGGCGGGCCTCCGCCTGTTTCACGCGGTTCTGTATCTCTACGGCCGCGAGGTCGGGATTGACCGATATGTCGAACGTCACCGTGGCACTGAAACTGCCGGTATTCGTGCTGCTCGATTCCATGTAGAGCATGCCGGGCGTACCGTTGAGTTCCTGTTCGATGGGCGTCGCCACGGCCTGGCTGACGGTCAGTGCGCTGGCACCGGGATAGCTCGCGCTCACCTTGACCGTCGGCGGTGTGATTTGCGGATACTGGTCGATGGGGAGCATCGTGAGCCCGATGAAGCCCACGATGACGATAACGATGGAGATGACCGCCGAGAAAACCGGTCTGTCTATGAAGAAATCGGCTTTCATGGGCTATTCCTCCGCATTGTTGTCCATGCCCTCCGCGGCGGCTTCCCCGGCGACAGGTTCCACGATTTCGACCGTCATGCCGGGCATCAGTTTATGATATCCCTCCACGACAATCCGTTCCCCGGGGATGAGCCCGCGCTCCACTATCATCATGTTGTCGGTTTCGGGACCGAGCTCGATGAATCGTCTTTCGGCTACATTGTCGGGTCTGATGACGTAGATGAATGCGCCGCCCTTCTCGATGATGACGGCCTTCGAGGGTACCACCACGGCTCCCTCGCGCACGTCGAGCAGCAGCTTGACCTTGGTGAACTGTCCCGGCAGCAGCACATGGTCGGGATTGGGCATCTCGGCACGTACGGAGAAAGTACCCGTCTGCGGGTCTACCTGCGGGTCGGCGAAATCCACCAGTCCTTCGTAGGGATATACGGAGTCGTCGGCCAACGTGACGGTGATGTAGGGGTTCCATCCGCGTGTCGGGTCCTGATGGCCGAGGTTTACGTTGCGTTCCTTGCTCCGGAGGTAGTCGAGGGCGGTCATGCTGAAGTCCACCCGTACGGTGTCGCTTTTGACGATGGTGGCCAGCAGCGATTTGCCGCCCGGGCCGACGAGCGTGCCGATATCCACGTTGCGTTCGCTGATGTATCCCGAAATAGGCGAGCGTACCGTCGTATAGCCGAGCGCCAGTTCCGCCTGTGCGAGGTCGGCTTCGCTCATGATTACCGCCGACACGGCGCTTTCGTACGAGGCGATGGCATTGTCCAGGTCGAGCTGGCTGGCCGCATTCTGCTCGAAGAGCGGACGGATGCGGTCCAGGTCGCGTTTGGCCTTGAGTTCGAGGGCCTTGTCTTTCTGCAACTGGGCACGTGCGCCATCCACGCGCGCCTTATAGAGTTTCGGGTCTATGACGAAGAGCACCTGGTCTTTCTTGATATAGGTACCCTCTTCGAAAAGCATCTCTTCGAGGTATCCCTCCACGCGGGCGCGTATCTCGACGAACTGTTGGGCCCGTATCCGGCCTACATATTCGCCGTAAATCTCCATGTCGTCCGTGGTTACGGTCTCCACTACGACGGTCGGATGGACCTCGGGCTGGGGACGTTTACGGAAAATGAAATAGAGGGCTACCGCTATTATTGCCAGTACGACGGCTCCTGCAATGGCCTGGCGTTTCGTGAGTCTGAGTCTCTTCCTTTCCTTTTTTGCCATGGTTGGGCGTGTTTGTTGTTGCCGGTCATCTGACGTCCGGTCGGATTTTAAAACATACAAATATAGGGATTGGGGCGTAATTCCCCTCTTTCCCCCGCTCAAAATCTGTTTTCGCGACCGGGACTGTCCCGTTCCGGCGGGCTTCCTTTCCCGCGGACGAATATGTATCCATCTCTCTTCCAGCGGATATTGGTCAAAAGGAACGGACATCTGCCGTTCGTCGCGATTTTTTGTCGCACCGGGTTTTTCCGCTCTTCCCCGGACCGCAGAAGGGGATATGCCTTGCAGACTAATGATTATAACGTGAGTTCGAGTGCTTTATTTTGCGGGTTGGACGTTATCGGCCGGGGCACAACCTCTTTTCCGGCCGTTCGGCTGCGGCCCTTCTTTCCGAAACGGTCCGATTTCGGAAAAACTCTTCTATCTTTGCCAAATCTTTTGCGGCGGGTAGATGGATTTTGCAGCGATATGGGACGCACCGACAATTTTAAAGGGATAGTTTACGCGATACTTTCATCTTCGACGTTCGGTTTCGCACCGTTTTTCACGCTGATGCTGATAGGGGGCGGCCTCTCCTCGTTCGAGGTGTTGTTTTACCGTTGGGGTGTCGCTTCGCTGGCACTCGGATGTTTTGGACTCGCCGTGCGGCAGAACTTTCGCATCGGGTGGCGCGACCTCGGGACGGTATGCCTGCTGGGAACGGCCCGGGCCATGACCTCCCTGAGCCTCGTGATAGCCTACCAGAACATAGCTACCGGGGTGGCTTCTTCCATCCACTTCCTCTATCCGCTCGCCGTGGCGTGCGGCATGGCCCTTTTCTTTAGGGAGCGTATCTCGTGGCAGGTCGTCGTGGCGATACTCGTATCGCTGCTGGGTGCTGTCCTGCTTTCGGCGGACGACCTGAATGCCGGCGGGCGACACGCTTTGGTCGGCATCGGGGCGGCCTGCCTTTCGGTGGTCTGTTACAGCACTTATATCATAGGGGTACGTAAGACCCGTGCCGCCCGGATAGATTCGGCGGCCCTGACGTTTTATGTGACCGCTTTCGGGGCGCTGCTTTTCGGCTGCTGCGGATTGCTGTTCGACGGCGGCATACGCCTCGTCACCGGCTGGAAGATGTGGCTTTGCGTACTGGGCATCGCCCTTCCCGCCACGGCCATCTCCAACATCACCCTCGTGCAGGCCATCAAGTATATCGGGCCGACGACCACGTCGCTTTTCGGCGCCATGGAGCCGCTGACGGCCATGGTTATCGGCATACTCGCTTTCGGAGAGCCGTTTACGTGGATGACTGCCGCAGGAATGGTGCTCGTCATAGCCGCTGTCAGTTGGGTGGTGCTCAACAATGCTTCCGGCAGCGGTGTCCGCAGGCGGGCCGGAGCTGCAGGAGACCGGTAGGGGCACTGTTTCGCTATCCGTTCGGCGGTACCGCGGTAGGACGGACGTTCGGCCTTGTCAGTATCGGTTGCGGCCGTATATCTCTTCGAACGGCTTGCGGACTTTCTGCCGTACCGGGGCATCGGAATAGCCGAGCGTTATCAGCAGCGGTATCCGGCGCTTTTTGTCCACTCCGAGAAGTCGTTTTACCTTGTTTTCGTCGAACCATCCCACCATGCAGGTGCCGAGTCCGAGCGCGGCCGCCTGCAGGCAGAGCTGGTTGGCGGCTATGCCTATGTCCAGCAGCCTGTACTCCTTGTCCTGTATGACGCTTCCGACAGCCGAAAGCATGTTCTGTTTTTCGAGTACGACGGCAATGATGACGGGGGCTTGCCGGACGAATTTGTTCATCCCCATTCCCGCTGCCGCATCGGCGATGCGGTCTCTGAGTTCCGGTTCGTCCACGACGACGAACCTCCATGGCTGGGAGTTGTTGGCCGAGGGCGACAGACGTGCGGTTTCGATGCATTGCATCAGTTTCTCCTCTTCGACGGCCTTTCCCGAATAGCTTCTTACACTCTGGCGTATTCCGGCCAGTTCTGCGAATTCCATCATAGTGTCGTTAAGTTTTCATTTTTGCCGGGCGGACGAAGGGGCGGCCCGGTTGCCGGCGCTCCTTCGTCCGCGGTGCAGGTAAAGGTAGGGACAATTTTTTAAAAGCGAAATCACTTCGTATTTGCGCTTCCGGTTTTTCGGACCTGCAGGGAGAGATACGCGCGTAACAATCTTTTAACCTCGCCTTAACGCTTCGTTAAAGTCGCCGCGGTTCTTTTGCGGCGTATTATTCAAGAACGATGCAATGAAGAAATTTACGCTATTGGTGATATGGACCGCTTTTTCGTGCTTCGCAGGTTTCGCACAGGAGGATATGCCTGCCCGCGCTTCGTTTCGCAACGGCAAACTGACGTTCGAGACGCGCGACAGGGCGTTCAGACTCTGGTTCGACAACCGCATCTATGTGGATGCGGCCGCCTATCTCCCCTCGGAGGATGTCTCCGGACTGATGTCCAAGCCCAACAAGGACCTCGAGTACGACGACGGGGCGTTCCGTTTCAGCAACGGCATGTCGATACGGCGGGCCCGGTTCGCAGTCAAGGCCATGCTCTATGAGAAATGGTTCGGCGAGCTCGACCTCGATTTCGCGTACAACGAGGTGGAGTTGAAGGATATGTTCATCGGGTACCGTTTTTCCGACCGGGTTTCGGTCAAAGTCGGTCATTTCAAGGAACCGATGAGCATGGAACGCCTGACGAGTTCCAAATATCTCATCAACATGGAGCGTCCGATGGCTGTCGAGGCGTTCGCCGGCGGGCGGCGGCTCGGGGCTGCGGCCACCGCATGGGGGAACCATTGGTGGGTGTCGGGAGGCATCTTCGGTCGGCAGGTGGACATCATCCAGAAGGAGAAGAACCGTGGCGGCGACGGTTACGGCTTTACGGCGCGGGTGGCTTTTTCGCCGCTGGCCGACAGGGACTTGACGCTCCATATCGGCGGTTACGGTACCTGGCGAGTCCCGGAGATGAGCGGCAAAACGGAGCGTTTCGTCGAATTCAGAACCTTCCCGGAGAGCCGCACGGACCGCAGGCGTTTCGTGAGGGCCGAGATATTCAATGTGAAGAGTTACTATACGGTGGGTGCCGAGCTCGCTTTCAGATGGCGCAAGCTGCTCGTCTACGGCGAATACATCTTCACCGAACTCTCCCGCTACGGGCTTTCGGGCGGGGAGCGGATACCGCTGAAGAACGCCTCCTTTAACGGCTGGTATGCCACGGCCTCCTACATGCTGCGCGGCGAACAGCGTCGTTATGCACCCGAAGATGCCGAATTCGGGCCCATGGAGGTGCGTCGGGGCGGGAACCTCGAACTGGCTGTCCGGGCGAGCAACATCAACATGAACGATTTCCATGATGCACGGGCGGTCATTACCGGCGGAGCGGCCACGAGCTATTCCGCGTCGCTGAACTGGTACCCGAACCGGAACGTGCTGATAGGATTGAATTATACCTACATGGACAACGACAAGTATGCCGACGACAAGGGACACATCACTCTCGACGGGAAACCGCTCAGTCAGATGCTTCCTTCGGGGCTCGACTTCAGTATCCTGCAGCTGCGTCTGTTGCTGTCGTTCTGATACGGAAAATTTTATAAACAGACAGATAAGAGCATGAGAAAGATTGTTTTCGCGGCGCTTTGCGCATTCGCGGCGGTGGCGGTATCCTGTAAGAACGACAGGGAGAGCGATGTGAACCCCGGCGATTCGGATATCGACGGGCTCTACATCAATGAAGTGTATTCCTGCAATCCCGACTGGGTGGAGCTTTACAATGCGGGGAATGAGGAGCTGCATATCGGCGGCTTCATCTTGCAGGACGACAAGGGGGCGGAAGAGGAGTACGTCATACCGGAAGGTACGACGATAGGTGCTGGGGAGTTCCTCGTATTGGAGGAGTTCTCGTTCGGCATCAGCTCCTCCAAAGGCGACCGGGTGACGCTGCTCGACGCATCGCGTAACGTGGTGGACGACGTGATGCTTCCCGTAATGGAGGATGGCAGTTCCTATGGGCGCAGGAGCGACGGCGGTTCGGAATTCGCCGCTTTCACTGCGCCTACGAAAGGGCGGAGCAATACGGGCGGCGGCGACCCCCTTCCGGAACCGGAACCTTCGGATGCGAAGGTGTATATCAACGAGGTGCTGTCGGCTCCCGCGGGCGATGACATGGATTTCATCGAGCTCTATAACGGCGGCGAGGCGGATGCCGATATCGGCGGATTCGTTCTGCAGGACGATAAGGGGGCTGCCGAAGAGTTCGTGATTCCGGCCGGAACGGTCATCCCGGCGGGCGGATTCCTGGTGTACGAACAGGTGTCGCCGGGCCAGGGCGAAAGTTTTACCTTTGGTCTGAGCTCCAAGGGAGACAAGGTGGTGCTGCTCGATTCCGAGCGCAAGGTGGCGGACGAGGTGGATACGCCCGATTTCGGCGA
>ULXG01025069.1_pt1 | contig 11470 bp, 12 predicted proteins | sample 1961141 | NCBI WGS metagenome assembly ULXG01 (sample SAMEA4835834, study PRJEB28245) | human gut metagenome | biome: gut microbiome; material: fecal sample | place: Denmark | collected 2008 | reverse complement strand
GCTCGGCCTATGCCAGACGGCGGCTACGAGCTTGTTTCAGGTCACCGGCGCAAGCGCGCGTGTGAGCTAGCGGGGCTGGAGACTATGCCTGTCATCGTCCGCGAGCTGGACGACGACGCAGCGGCGATACTCGTCGTGGACAGCAATTTGCAGCGCGAAGGCCTGCTTCCGAGCGAGAGAGCGTTTGCGTACAAGCTAAAGCTGGAGGCGCTGCGTCATCAGGGTAAGAGGACAGATTTAACTTCGCGCCAAGTTGTCGACAAGTTAAAAGCCGCAGATAGAGTTGGAGAGGATGTAGGGGAAAGTGCAAGGCAAGTCCAGCGCTACATCCGTCTCACAGAGCTGATCCCTCCGCTGCTGGACACGGTGGACGAGCGCAAAATTGCGTTCAATCCTGCCTACGAGCTGTCCTTTCTCACCAAGGACGAACAGACTATGCTACTCGACGCTATGGACAGCGAGCAGGCGACGCCGTCGCTGTCGCAGGCGCAGAGGTTCAAGCAGTTCTCACAGCGCGGCGAGCTGACTGCCGAGGTCATGCGGGCGATCATGTCCGAGGAGAAAAAAGAAACGGAGCGCGTCACCCTCAAGGGCGATACACTCCGTAAATACTTCCCCGCCAGCTACACGCCGAAGCGCATGGAGGAGACTATCATAAAGCTGCTGGAACAATGGCAGAAGCAGCAAAAGCGTCGGCGGGAGGCTGAACGCTAATTAAGTACCATACTACAAGCCGGGATCCTTCCCGGCTTTTTTCATTGGAGGTGAAAACATCGTACCACTACAAACCTGCTGACGTAGTCTGCGAATACTGCGTCGAGTGGCGGCATCGGCGGTGTCAGGCTGTTGGCTGTCCATGGCTCACCGAACGCATTGAGGCGGGCGTGGTCAGCTATGCTGCCGCTGTGCGTGAGTTGTTTGGGGCGCTACATGTGCCGGAGCTGCGCTGGAGGCTGGAATGGCTCATTAAGAGCTACAATGGTTCATTCTGGCTAAACACCAAACACGAATACAATACCCGCCTGCTGCTGAGGAGCGTGGGCTATCAAGCGTGGAGAAATCCGCGCTTTTTTGCTGTGCTGTACCTGTTTGGCTCCAACGGTTTGCTTATGAAACGTGTGTGGAATGCCTGTATGCCTCAGGGTTTTGAGCCTCTCTACATGGTCATACGCGGCGTTTCAGCGCACGACTACACACTCATCCAGGCGGCGAAAGCGCTCATGTGCGGCGGGCTGGGGCTGACGCTCTACGACCTTGCCGACCGCGAGGTCGTGGACGATGAGGCATTTGGGCTCATTGTAAACGCCCTGCTCATAGCCAACTACGGCTCCGACGTTTTGAAGCTAGGAGGAACAGAGCTTGAATACTGACGCTCTCCATGTCGTCTCCCTCTCGGGCGGCAAGGACTCAACCGCCATGCTCTTTCTCATGCTGGAACGCGGATGGCCTATCGACGCCGTGCTCAACGCGGACACCGGCATGGAGTTCCCGGAGATGTACGAGCATCTGCGCAGGCTGGACGAGCACCTTTTCCGCAAGCGCGGGCTGCACATCACGACGCTGAAAAGCGACAAGAGCTTCGAGTACATGATGTTCGACGAACCGAAACATAGGCCGTCGTGCATTGCCAACCGGCAGAGCCTCGGAGTCCCCTGCAAGGGAAACGGCTGGCCAGGCATCCGTGTGCGCTGGTGCACTGGTCAGCTCAAGACGCACCTCATTGGGCGGGAGATAAACCGGCTGAAGCAAGGCCGTGAAGTTGTGCAGTACATAGGCATCGCCGCAGATGAGGCCAAGCGTTGCAAGCCGGACAAGCGCTATCCGCTGGTCGAGTGGGGCATTACCGAAGCCGAGGCGCTGAGGGTCTGCTATGACCGGGGATTCACATTCGGCGGGCTGTACGAGATTTACCGGCGCGCTTCCTGCTGGTGCTGTCCATTCCAGCGCGTAGGCGAGCTGCGCAACCTGCGCCGGCACCACCCGGAGCTGTGGGCGCGGCTGCTGGACATGGACGAACGGGCTATAGCGCAGTTCGGAGACTCACCGCTGGGGCGGTTTAAGGACAACTGGAGCGTAGCGGCGCTTGACGAGCGCTTTGCGCGTGAAGAAGGAGGAAACACAAATGGCGGTATTCCGCATTGAGAAAAACAGCGACTTCACCATCATGCCAAACTATCCGTTCCGGGATATGCGACTCTCGTTCAAGGGGCGCGGTCTGCTTGGGACGATGCTCACGCTGCGCGATGATTGGGACTACACCCTCGCCGGCCTGACCGCGATCTCACCGCACGGCAAGAGCTAGTAGTTCCGGGCATCGATGAACAGCACTTTGTCCAGCAGTTCTGCTTTCTTCCCTTTATCGAAAAACCACAGGGAGCAAGGCAGGCTCTTGGTGTAAAAGAAGTTGTTGCCCACCGAGATCATCACGTCCACATGGCCGGTGCGCACCAGCTTTTCCCGGATGTCCTTGTCTTTGCTCTGGCTGTCGGTGGCAGAAGATGCCATGACAAAACCGGCCCGGCCGTGCTCGTTCAGGTAGGCGTAAAAGTAGGAGATCCACAGGTAGTTGGCATTGCTGACCTCCTTGTTCTTGTTGACGGCGGGCATTCCAAAGGGTAACCGCCCGGCGCTCTGGGCCGACTCCGCCTTCACCTTGTCCACATTGAAAGGGGGATTGGCCATCACATAGTCACAGCAGCCGGCCAGGTTGTGGGCGTCGTGGTAAAATGTGTTGGCCTCGTCCCCGGACTTGATGACCCCGGACAGGCCGTGAACCGCCAGATTCATCAGGCACAGCTGGGCGTTATACTCCACCTTCTCCTGGCCGTAAAAGGTCATGGTGTTGTTGGCAAGCATCCCGGCGCGCTCCACAAAGTCTCCGGTCTGGACGAACATTCCGCCGCTGCCGCAGGCCGGGTCCAGCAGGATGCCCTCTTTGGGTTCCAGAATGTTGACAATCATCTTGACCAGTGATTTAGGGGTGAAGAACACCCCGTCATCCTGGGCGATATTCTTGGCGAATTTGTTGAGGAAGTATTCATAAATGCGGCCGATTACATCGCCGCCTACATCGTCTAGGGCGCTGTTGTTGAAGATCCGCAGCAGCTCGGCCAGCAACCCATCAGAGAAGATGGTGTAATCCTTGGGTAGAACGCCGGCGAGATGCTCACTCTGCTCCTCCACCAGTTCCATAGCGTTGTTGACCACTTCGCCCAAACTGTTCATGACCTGGCCGCTACGATTGGTCAGCCCCGCAGCGGCGATGTTCTCCGGCAGATCCACCAGATAGGCGTACTGGGCTTCTTTAGGGAGGAACAGCGCGCTGCGGGAGGCAAAGTCGCTTTTCTCCACCGGCAGCACCTGGCCATTACGCACGGGGCGGTCTTTGAGGATCTCGGCCTCCACCAACTTGAAGCGGCTGTAGGCATAGCGCAGGAAAATCAGGCCCAGAACGGGCATGCAGTATTGGTTGGATGTCAGCTTGGAGCCGGCCCGCAGCAGGTCGGCAGACTCCCATAGCTCTGTTTCCAGTTTGCGGATGTTAATCATGTTTTTCCTCCGGTTGCGATCGAACTGCCAACTGAGTTTTGAATAATTAATCTTGTCCATCGGTTTATCAATTAATTATACCAGCTATGAGTATTTTCAGCAAGATAGACCCCGGCTCGATTGCAACAGGTGTACCGACATTTGCCTTTTTCCAGCGCAACTAAACAAGACCATATAGACTCGTGGAAATAAAGCCGTCATAATATGAAAACTTAGATTTTTTCTGCCGTGGTGCGTTCCAAAATGGAACGCACCACGGTTTTTTAATACCACCAAGGCAGCTCGAGCCGCAGGTTGTCCAGCGCCTGCTTATCAAGCGCACGCGCCCGGTTCTCGCTCAGGTGGAAGTGCCGTGCGGCGGCGGTGAGCGGGTGCTCTGTGCCGTCGGTGAAGCCGTGGCGGTAGAGCAGCCATGTCTGTTCGCGGGCGGTCAACCTGTCCAGCCCGGCGTACAACTCCGCGAGCTGCTCCCGCCTCAGGACGACCTGCTCCGGCGTCTGCGTATTGGGGTCGGCGACTGCCTCAATCCGCAGCAGCCGTTCATCGGCGCCGAGCACGTCGTCGAGGTACACGCGATGAAAGCCGTCGCCCTCGAGCCGTCGTTCAAACTGTGAGAGCGCTGTTCGGACGCAGTCCGTCATGGCGTTGCGTATTGCCGGGGCGGCGTAGGTTAGGAATTTCATGCCGCGCCCGGCGTCAAACCGGTCAATCGCGCCCAGCAGCCCGATGCAGCCCTCCTGCACAAGGTCGTCCGCGTCGAGGCCGCTTTCACCGGCTTTGCCGTACACCTCAAGCGCCAGCTTGCGAATGAAGCCCATGTTGCGCGCCAACAGTTGCTCCCGCGCGGCGGAGTTTCCCGCTTGTGCGAGCGCGCAGAGCCGTTCATTGTCCGGCATCCCGCTTCTCCTTCGCGTAGTCCATAGTGGCCTGCGCAAACTCCGCGAGCGCCTTTCCGAGCTTTTTGAGCGCCTCAGGCTGCGCGCCCTCCATGCCAGCGACGCTCTGCGTGACGGCCGACGCGAACAGTTCGGGCGTCACCTGTGCCTTTTGTACGTCCCCGCCCTTGGTCAGCGAGGCGTACATCTGCTGCGTGACCTCTTTGGTCAGCTTCTGCGCCGCCGTGAGATCGTTGCCCAGCTCGCGCTTGACCTCTTTGAGCGCCGCCATGAAGCTGTTTTGTATTGTGGTGAGGTCGGCTTGGTACACAGGTACGCGCTGCCGGTTCGCGTCCCGCGCGGCCTGCACGGCGGCGTCTGTCTTTACGTCGCGTCGCAGCATGGCGCTGATGGTGGCGTACATCTGGTTCTGCGCGGCGAAGCCCTCCGCGAGCGTGTCGTTGAAGTACTGCTCAATCATGTATGTGACCTCGGCAAAGCGCGGGCTTTCCAGCAGCCGGTTTACAATCTCCGCGTTGACCCGCCCGGTGTAGAGGTTGCGTGCCGCTTGCACTGACAGTCCCAGTTCTTCGACATCGTAGTTCTTCCGGTCGGGGATGTTGACCACGCCGAGCAAGAAGTCCGTGGAGACGTTGAAAGCCCTGGCGATGCGGATAATGTGCTCTGCGTTTATCTTGTCCGTTTTGCCGGAGATGAAGCGGCTGACGGCGCTCTCGGTGCTGCCGATGCGCTCTGCGAGCTGCGCCTGAGTTATTTTACGCTCGTGGAGCAGCTCCTGTATGCGCTCCCGGACGTTTCCGGGCAAGTATTCGCGCTCCATGTACGGCACCTCTTTCTGGTAAACTTTCTCCGGATATTATACTCGAATACGCCGTCGCTGGCAATGCTTTGCCGTCCCTCATTCTTGCACTTTTGCAAGAGTGAGGGGCGGCTTTTTTCTTTTCTTGCAGTTTTGCGGGATTTCAAGGCTAAGGGGCATTTTCTCCGTATATTCAGGCAGACGGGCAAAATCCCGTCAATCTTTTTCAGGAGGTCATGCCTTTGAATCTGTATGAAACCGTAAAGACATCAGTAAGTGTGCCGGAGGCCGCTGAGCGCTATGGGCTGGATGTGGGGCGCTCAGGCATGGCGCGCTGCGCCTTTCACGACGACCGGCATCCGAGCATGAAGCTCTACGACGACCACCTCCATTGTTTTGGCTGCGGCGAGCACGGCGACGTGATCGACCTAACGGCTCGGCTGCTTGGCCTGAGCAACTATGAGGCGGCGCGGATACTTGCCTATGACTTTGGCCTGTCCGCGGACAGGCCGCCGCAGAATAAGCCTCGCTCGAAAATGGACGAGCTGCGCCAACGCCGGAGTCAGCTGCGGCGGTGGAAAGCCGAGTTTGCTCCGCGCTCGCCGATGGACGAGCCCGATGAGCGCTATGTCGAGGCGTGCAAGGATCTGGACTACATTGAATACCTGATGAAGGAGGCGCGTTGGAATGGCGAAGGGCAAAAGGTCGGCTGAGGCGCCCTTTTGGTTTGACGGCAAGAGCATCAACGAGGCTCTCTTTTGCGACGACTTCCTCAGCCGTAACAGGCTTGTCTACATGAACGGCGCGTTTTTCACGCCTGATGGGCGCGTCACGGATGAACTGCCTTTGCGCGGCGAAATCTTTGAGGAACTGCGCTGCTGCGCCGTGAGCAACATTCCGCGCAAGATAAGCAACATCATAGAGCTTATGAAGCTCGCGGCGCGTGTTGAGGACTTGGCGCCGGAGTCAGACCGCATCCACCTTGCTAACGGAACGTTGTTTCTGGACGGCACGTTCACCGAGGGCAAAAGCAAAATTGTGCGCAGCCGCCTGCCGGTTGCCTACACCCCCAACGCTCCAAAACCCGAGCGCTGGTTGAAATTCCTCGGCGAGCTGCTCTACCCGGAGGACATACCCACCTTGCAGGAGTTCATCGGCTACTGCCTCATACCCAGCAACAAGGGGCAGCGCATGATGGTCATTAAAGGCAGCGGCGGCGAGGGTAAGAGCCAGATTGGCGTGGTGCTCTCTACCCTGTTCGGCAGCAACATGAAGGACGGCAGCATCGGCAAAATCTCTGAAAACCGCTTTGCCCGCGCCGACCTCGAACACGTCCTTCTGTGCGTCGATGATGATATGCGCATGGAAGCACTGCGCCAGACCAACTACGTCAAGTCCATCGTTACGGCGCAGGGCAAGATGGACTTGGAGCGCAAGGGCAAACAGAGCTACCAGGGCTGGATGTTCGCCCGGCTGCTGGCATTCAGCAACGGCGACTTGCAGGCGCTCTTTGACCGCAGCGACGGTTTTTACAGGCGTCAGCTCGTCTTGACCACTAAGGAAAAGGCCGCTGACCGTGTGGACGACCCCGACCTTGCCGAGAAAATGAAAGCCGAGGTTGAGGGCATCTTCCTCTGGGCTTTTGAGGGTCTCAAACGGCTCGCGGCGAACAATTTCAAGTTCACTGAGAGCGCACGGACGAGAGAAAACCGCGAGACTGTGAAGCGCGACAACAACAATGTCTACGACTTCCTCGAATCCGAGGGCTACATCCGGTTGAAAGCGGATGCGTCCATAAGCTCGAAGGATTGCTACGAGATATACCGGATGTGGTGCGAGGAAAACAGTCTGACCGCGCTAAAACCGCGCAGCTTCAGCGACGCGCTTGTGGCGGCGTCAGGCAAATACAATCTCGAGCACTGTAACAACGTTACCAACTCTGCGGGGCGGCGCGTGTGGGGCTTCATGGGTATTGAAGCCATAGTGCGACCGCATATAAATGAGTTTTGCAGCGATTCGCAACGTACATACGTACACGAGCGTTGAGTCTCGGTACGTACGTACGCAGCGTTTGAGCGCAAAACTCATATATGCAGCTGCAATATTTGCGGCTGCATATATTGCTGGCCAACAGGAAACATCTGCCTGTTTTCTGTTGGCCAGTGCGCCCACCGCAGTGGGCGCAATACCCCGCTCGGAGAGCCCACGGCACTTTGCAGCCCTTGGGATGAAAGTGTCATAGTGGGTTATTACGCTTTCCGCAGAAAGCGCATCCCCGACCCTCGCGTCCCCAATTTCGCAGGAAGGAGTGTAGCCATGGCGAGAAATGATGGCGTCAGCCGCACCATTGTCCGAAACCACGACCTGAAAGCTCCCGGCGACGTGGCGAAGATACAGGAGCACAACGAGCGCGAAAAGAAGTATTACTCCAATCAGGACATAGTAGCTGAGCGCACGGCGATGAACGTACACTTCAAGGCTCCGACCGCGAGCTATACCGAAATGTTTGACCGAATGGAGCAGGAGAAAGTTATCTCCACCCGCGGCCTCAAACCCGACGCCGTGAAATTCGGCGAGCTGGTCTTTGACGTGAACTCTGCGTACTTCTACAACCACGGCGGCTACGAGTTTGCCAAACAATTCTATGCCGACGCCTACAGAGCCGCTGTGGAGATTGTGGGCGGCGAGCAATACATCCTCTCCGCTGTCATGCACGCCGACGAGCGAAACCGCGCGATGTCCGAAGCGCTGGGCGAGGACGTCTACCACTACCACCTCCACGTTGTCTACATCCCCGTCGTGGAGAAGCAGGTGCTCTGGTCGAAGCGGTGTAAGGACAAGAGCCTCGTCGGTACGGTGAAAGAGACGCTCATGCAGGTCAGCCGGAGCAAGAAATGGGCGTCGAAGCCCGCGCTCGACGCCGATGGTAAGCCCATGCTGAACGCAAAGGGCAAGCAGATTCTGAAGTCATCCTACAGTGTATTGCAGGATGACTTTTTTCATTTCATGCGCTCAGCCGGCTACGACGACATTGAGCGAGGCGAGCGCGGCAGCACTGAAGAGCACCTGACCGTGACGCAGTTCAAGGTCAAAGCCGAGCAGCAGCGGCTGGAGGCCGTGAGCGAACGGGTGACACAAGCTGAGCAGGCATTGGTGGACGCGAGTGCCGCAGCCGAGAAGCAGGAGCAACGGCTGCACGCGCTGCAAAAGGAAACGAAAACTGCCAAAGTTGCCGCGCTCACGGCGCGCGAGATAAAGGCGATGGGCAAGCGCAACCCTCTTACCGGCAACGTCACGCTAACGCCGCAGGAGTGCACGGAGCTGAAAAAGCACGCCGTCAACGGACTCTCTGCCAGAGCGGAAATTGCAAAGCTGCGCGAGCAGCTCGCCGCCGCCGAACAAGCCGCCGCCGTCTGGAAGCGGCGCTTCGACACGTTGCACGAAAAATATGAAGCACTCAAGAAAAAATCTCAGCCCTACCTTGCCGCGCTCAAAACCGCGCCCGAAAAGGTCAGGGCTTTTATCTCAGACATACTCGCGCGGGCGCGCGGGGAGCAGGAACGCAAGCAGCCCCGCCACGAGCGCGGGCGGGACGCAGAACTTTAATCTTTAAGGAGTGTTGCCTATGGTAAAAGAACCCGAGCAGTTTAACGACAGGTACGATATTCCTATATGGAGGAAGTACACGCTGAGCGTGCAGGAGGCCTCAAGGTACTTCCACATTGGAGATAAGAAACTGAGAAAGCTTATAGATGAAAACCCGCAGGCAGACTTTGTTTTGTGGAACGGGACCAGGCCGCAGATAAAGCGGCGTGTCTTCGAGCGCTATGTCGATGAAAAGCTGTCTGCCATATAAGAGCGGCACATAATTGTGGCAAAAGAGCCGGGCCTGTGATACAATATGCGTGTCATAGCCTGGCTCTTTTCAATCATTAGAAAGGAGCAACAATGTCTGAAATAAGGCGAGATAAAAAAGGACGAAGATTATTGACCGGAGAGAGCCAGCGAAAAGATGGTAAGTATGAATATAAGTATCAGGACGCATTTGGCAAAAGGAAAACCGTTTACAGCTGGAGGCTGACCGAAGCCGACTCAGTACCCAAAGGCAAGCGCGGCGATATTCCGCTGAGGGAAAAAGAAAGGCAGATACAGCTGGATTTAAGCCGCGGCATAGCCTGCGCCGGGGATTTGACCGTGCTGGAGCTTGTCGAAATGTATGTTGCCCAGAAGCGCGGTGTGCGCCACAACACCATAGCCAACTATAACTTTGTGCTCAATATTATCAGGAAAGAGGAGTTTGGACTAAAGCGCATCGATAAGATAAAAATCTTTGACGCAAAGGCGTGGCTGATTAAGCTCCAGGCTGATGGGCGCGGCTACAGTACGATTCACTCCATACGCGGCGTTCTGAGGCCGGCATTTCAGATGGCTGTCGATAACGACCTGCTGAACAAAAACCCATTCGAGTTTCAGCTGAGCACGGTAGTTGTGAACGACAGCGTAACCCGCGAGGCACTCACGCGCAAGCAGGAACGCGCCTTTTTGGAGTTCGTCAGAAACGACAAGCACTTTAGCCGCTACTATGACGGCATCTATATTCTCTTCAAAACCGGGCTGCGCATTTCGGAGTTTGTGGGCTTGACGGCCGGTAACATTGATTTTGAGAACAGCCGGATTGTCGTGGATCACCAGCTCCAGAGAACACGAAGCATGGAGTACGTGATAGAAGACCCCAAAACCGGCTGTGGCATCAGAATGGTGCCCATGACGCCCGAGGTAAAGGAGTGCTTTGCCCGCATACTTGCCAACAGGAAACCGCCAAAGGTGGAGCCGGTGGTGCAGGGGTACAGCGGATTTCTCTTTCTCGACAAGAACGGGCGCCCGATGGTGGCTCTCCACTGGGAAAAGTACTTCCAGCACATCTGCGCCAAGTACAACAGCATATACAAGGTGCAGATGCCCAAGATTACGCCGCACGTCTGCCGTCACACGTTTTGCTCCAACATGGCGAAGTCCGGGATGAACCCAAAGACGCTGCAATACATAATGGGTCACAGCGATATTGGCGTAACGCTCAATACCTACACGCATCTTGGCTTCGAGGATGCAAAGGCAGAAATGCTGGAGCTGAATGCCGCCTCGGGCAAACAGGCGGGGCGGCGCGAAAAACGTGTGTCGTAAGTTTTCCGGATTTACGACAGATTTACGACAGTCGAAAGCAAAGCTGCGCCAAATTATATCAAGTTATGCCGGAAAAGTGATTCTTAAATCAGCCGCAAAAGTGTTGACAAACACGCGAAATACGGTATAATTTCGTATATTTCAGCACAGTCAGGAGAATGAGATAGATGACAAAAATCCTATTCGTCTGCCACGGCAATATATGCAGGAGTCCGATGGCGGAGTTTATGTTTAGGGACATGGTTGAAAAGGCCGGGCTTGACGGGGAGTTTAAGATTGCGTCAGCGGCGACGTCGTACGAGGAGGTGGGCAACGGCGTATACCCGCCGGCGCGCAGGAAACTCGCTGAGCACGGCATCGGCTGCGCCGGGCACGCGGCCCACCGCATGACCCGCGAGGAGTACGACGAGTACGACCTCATCATCTGCATGGACACCGCCAACCTGCGCAACCTGCGCCGCATGACGGACGGCGACAGCGAGGGCAAGATCTCCCTCGTACTCGACCACTGCGGCCGCGCCGGGCAGGAGGTGGCCGACCCGTGGTACACCGGCGACTTTGAGAGCACCTGGCAGGACTTGAGCCAGGGGCTGAGCGGTCTGCTGGAAGAACTCACCGGCAAAAAGCTTTAAAAATGACCCGTCCACTGCTGTGTGGACGGGTCATTTGCACGTTTTAAGCTATTTCGCCAGCAATCTCGCCAGCAGCGGCCGGTGCACGGTGACCGCGCCCTTGGGGCAGAACTCCTGACAACAGAAACAGCGTATACACTTTTTGGCCTCTATCCTCGCCCTGCCCTCGACCACCTGAGCGGCCTTGGGCGGACAGACCTCGGCGCACTTGCCGCAGCCGATGCACTTGGCAGCATCCACTTTCGGCCGGGCGCTGAACGCGCGGCGCATGAACGCCCCGCCGAAGGGTATCTTGGTGCCGAACTCGGTGCTGCCGTTCACGGGCAGCTTTTCAAAGTCCGGGATGGCAAAGCGCTCCACGTCGCCCGCTATGCCGAGATCGCGCCAGTCGGCCGGGCACAGCCCGCGCCTGA
>ULXG01051369.1_pt1 | contig 11510 bp, 14 predicted proteins | sample 1961141 | NCBI WGS metagenome assembly ULXG01 (sample SAMEA4835834, study PRJEB28245) | human gut metagenome | biome: gut microbiome; material: fecal sample | place: Denmark | collected 2008 | reverse complement strand
TGGGTGCCGCGGGGACTTTTTGCGCCGGCCTTCGTCAGGTGACTGCGGGCATCTCGCTGCCGTGCGCCGGAGTGTGCGTGGCCGTGTGGACCGTCGTCGGCACGGGTGCGTCGGTGACCGCGCCGTCTCCGCCATCGCCGCAGCCGGCAAGAGAGGCTATGAGCGCCGCAGCCGCCAGCGCGATTGCAAGCTTCTTTTTCATGCTATCCCTCCGTAATTGTTCTCCCGGCCAGTATGTGCAGTTAGGCGTGAAAAATTCACATTTTTCACTTGCTTTTTTAAAAAAATGATATAAGATGTAGATACCAACTTAATAGGAGGTATACACATATGGAACTCAAAGGCAGCAAAACCTGGACAAACCTCGAGACCGCATTTGCGGGCGAGAGCCAGGCGCGCGTAAAGTACGAATACTATTCCAGCCAGGCCAAGAAGGACGGCTACGAGCAGATCGCCGCCATCTTCGCCGAGACTTCAGCCAACGAGAAGGAGCACGCCAAGCTCTGGTACAAGCACCTGCACGGCGGCAAGGTCGGCCCCACCACCGAGAACCTCAAGCTCGCCGCCGAGGGCGAGAACTACGAGTGGACCGACATGTACGCCGGCTTCGCCAAGACCGCCCGTGAGGAGGGCTTCGAGGCTCTGGCCAAGCAGTTCGAGGGCGTCGCCGCCATCGAGAAGCTGCACGAGGAGCGCTACCTCGCCCTGCTCAAGAACATTGAGGAGGCCAGGTGCTTCTCCCGCATAGGCGAGCAGGTCTGGGTCTGCCGCAACTGCGGCCACGTCCACGTCGGCGCCACCGCCCCGGCTGTATGCCCCGTGTGCGCCCATCCGCAGGCCTACTTCGAACTCCGCGCCGAGAACTATTGATTGCACAGTCACAAATCCCGCCCGGGAAATCCGGGCGGGATTTGTGTCTGTAAAAAAGGCCTCGACGGCCTTTTTTACAGCAAAGTCCCCCGGCCGCGAGCGGCCGATGGAGACCTGCGCTACACTCTGCGCCTCGGTTGTCCGCCGTTTGGCGGACAATTCGACGCTCGCTGCGCGAGAAGTATTTTCGGCGACGTACACGCCGCCGCCGAAAATGATCCCAGTCCCTTTCGCGCCCATAGGGCGCGAAACTCTGCGAGGCTTTTACCAGCTGTAATCCCGCCCGGGAAATCCGGGCGGGATTTATTCATTCTATATGGTTTTTCAGCAGCGCCGCCATTTCTTCGGCGGATTCGGTCATTCCCCTGGCGAACCACTCCTCTATCCAGCCGTATATCCCGGAGCTGAGGAAGGCGAGAGTGTAGGCCAGCTTATTGTCGTGCTCCGGCTTGGGTCCCATGACCTCGTATAAGATGCCCTTGACCACACCCAGCAGCCCGCGGCTGTACAGCAGCGAGTAGAAATCTCGGTAGTAGTTAAAATACCCGAACAGTCCGGCCAGCTTTTCCTCGTCCGAAAGCTGCGACGTATCGCCCGCTGCGCGTTCCCACTCTGCGTTCAGCTCCAGAATATACCCGCGCAGGATGTCCTCCTTCCCGCTGTAGTTGCGGTAGAAGGAGTTCCGGCTGACCTCCGCGCGCTCGCACAGCGCGCTCACCGTGATGCCGCGCCAGTCCCCCTCGCGCAGCATATCCAGCAGCGCCGACGTGAGCCGGCGCTTTACATAGCTGTTTCTGGCCGTATTGTCCATGGTACACTTTTCCCCTTTTGCGCCATTTTTGCCCGGACGCTTGACACAGCTCTCCGCGCGATGGTACACTTGTCACGCCCTGATGGTACAATTGTTGCAACGTTTTGTCAAGGGAAGAATATAAATTCAGGAGAACGATATGAGAAAAGCTATACTCACCCTTGTGCCGCTTGCACTGCTGGGCTTTGCCGCCGGGCGGATGGCCGTGCGTCTGTCGCTGAACGCCCTGCTCGGCGGGAGCGCGTTTGGAGGAAATATACTGTGAAGGCCGCATACGCCGCCGCCTTTGGAGCGGCGTTTTTGGCCGGAGCAGCGTCGCGGCTGAAGCTCGGACACGCCGGCAGCGGCCAGTCTGTGGACGAACGCGCCATAAAAAGCATACGGCGGGATATGCGCTACGGGTCAGGCGAAGCCCAGACCTTCGATCTCTATCTGCCCGCTGAGGAGCGAGACAGCTATGGCCTTGTGGTATATATCCACGCCGGAGGCTTCACCGGCGGAGACAAGCGTGAAGACGCCCCGATGCTGAAGTCCTTTGCCGCTAAAGGCTATGTGGCCGCCGGCGTCAACTACACACTGCACACGTCCGCTCACCCCGAGGCGAGCGTGACGTCCATGTCCCGCGAGATCGCCGCGAGCATACCCGTAATAGCCGGTGAGGCGGCCAAACTGGGCTATAAGCTCTCCGGCATGGCCATAGGCGGGGGTTCGGCCGGCGGCTGCCTGGCACTGATATACGCATATCGCGACGCCAGATCCGCTGCGCCGCCCCTGAGGTTTGTGTTTGAAGCCGTCGGCCCGGCGGGATTCGACGCACAGGACTGGCTCGGCTCTGATGTGGATGACGAGGCAGCCGCCGGTTTTGCCGCGGTCATGACCGGCCGGGACGCCGCAGAGCTGCTCTCGGACAGGGCGGCGTATCTGGAGGCTCTGTGTGAAATAAGCGCCTACATGCTGGTCGACGGCGAAAGCCCGCCCACCCTCTGCGCTTACGGCGCGCTCGACAAGGTCGTGCCCTTTGTAACGGCGGAGAAGCTGCGCTCGGCGCTGCAAACGCACGGAGTAGCGCACGACTTCATAGTCCTGCCGCACTCGGGACACGGACTGCAAAACGACGACCGGCTCTACAGGCTCTATCTAAGCAAGCTCGACGAGTATCTGGAGCGTTACCTTTGACGCGCTTTCCGCATAAAATAAAAAGCCCGCCCGGACTCATGTCCGGGCGGGCTTTTCACGTATTACACAAAGTGCAGAGCCAGCGTGAGCAGCACGAAAGCCAGCGCCACCCACTTGGTGGCCTTGGCCAGCTTGGCGTCCCAGGTCTTGGCCTTGCCCTTGCTCAGGAAGGTGTCCGCGCCGCCGGCTATGGCGCCGGAGAGGCCGGAACGCTTGCCCGACTGGGACAGGACAATGACGGTGACAGCGATAGCGCTGAGCAGCTGCAGAATGGTGAGTACGAGCTCCATACTATATCGACCCTTTCAGTTTCATACGCAGTGAACAATAATATACCACAAGATATGGAGGTTTGCAAGAGCAAATTGCGATTTTTCGCGCGAGTCACGCCTTTTTCTTCATGCTCACCCACGCCCTGCGGTAGAACCGCGCGTACATGATGAACGAAAAGAGCGTTATCCCAAGCTGTACGCAGATAAGCGCCACGCGGATATTCTCCGGCATCATAGGCAGGATCAGCAGCAGGAACACCACGCCGTAGGTCACGGCAGTACATACCTTGCCGTACCACATGGCGCCGTCCATGCGGAAGCCGCGGCGCAGCATGATAAAGCCCATGACGACCATAAACCCCTCCTTGACCACGTAGAGCACGAAGACAAGGATCATGAGCGGGAAGCGGAAGGCCAGGCTGAGGGCGACGGCCGCCATCGTGAGCTTGTCCGCCACCGGATCTATAAGCTTGCCCCACTCGGTTATCATGTTGAAGTGCCTGGCTATCTTGCCGTCGAGCATGTCCGTCAGCCCGGAGAGTACGATAACCAGCGCCGCCCAGTAGTAGCCGCGCTCGTCCTTGGCGCTGAAGTACACAACCAGGTACACGGGTATGAGTATCAGCCTGAAATAGCTCAGGATATTCGGTATAGAAAAGTATTCGTGCAGCTTGTCCTTTTTCACTTGCTATGTCCCCTAGTTACCCCTAATGAGCCCCGTCACGGCGTCGCTTATGCGTTCAGCCGCGCCGTGCGGGAAATATATCTCCATCTTTTCACGCATCCTGTCTATGCGCTCCGGCGCCGTCAGGAGGTTCAGCGCCATGTCCGGTATGCTCTCCGTTGCCGCCGAAACGGCGCAGCCGCGCCCGGTGAGATACTCCAGGTTCTTTGTCTCGCAGCCCGGCACGGCGTCGATGATTATCATGGGCAGTCTCTTTGTCATAGTCTCCGTGCTGGTAGAGCCTCCCGGCTTGGAAATCATCAGATCGGCCGCGTCCATCCAGACGGCGACACGCTTGGTGAAGCCCACCGCGCGCACGTTTGGCAGCGCGCTCTTGGATATTGCCTCGTGCAGACGGGTGTTTGTTCCGCACATCACGGCAAGAGTCCCGTCCGAACCCAGTGCGCGGCTGAGCGCATCCGTCAGCTCCTCCATAGGACCGCAGCCCATGGAGCCGCACATGAGTATAACCAGCCTGCCCTCCTCCGGCAGTCCGAGCACAGCCCTGGCGAGCTTTCTCGGCGTCCGCTCGGAGAACTCCCGGGCGACCGGTATCCCCGTCTCCATCACGCGCTCTCGCGTGAGGCCGCAGCCCACGAACTCATCCATCAGGTCGTGCGGAACGAAGTTCAAATCCAGCCCGCTCTCCGCAAAGCCCGGGCTGCAGGTGTAGTCCGTGGCCACGCTGGCCGCCGGTATGTCCAGCTTGCCCCGCTCCCGGAGCGCCGCAAGCATGAACGAGGCAAATACATGCACGCTGACCACGGCGTCGTATCCGCCGTCCGCGATGTACAGCCCCAACGCAGCCGCGCCGCGCGAGCACTCTACCTGGAATATCCTTGCGCCGCCCCTTTTCTGCTCGTAGCGGTAGCCTACGCCGAAAAGCGACGGCAGGTGCCTGTAAACAAAGGTGTGACCGTGGCTTATGACCTTTCCGTCGAAGCCCGGCAGGAATCGCAGCGCGTCCTCTATCCGGCACTCTGCTCCGGCCTCGGTAGCGGCCTGAGCTATCGCCTTTGCGGCGGAGGTGTGTCCGCCGCCCGTGCTGCAGGTGAGAATCAACAGCTTCATGGAACCTCCAAAGTGAGATAGTCATTTCTACCGGTATTTTAAACCTAATCCCTGAAATTCAACAAAGTTTCAACTCAGCCAGAGAATGTTACCGGATTCGACCTCAGCAGCCGGCTCACGCATACACGTGCGCTTTTTGCGGAAAGCCCCGGGGCAAAGCCTCGGGGCTATATCGCCTATTGTCTGCCGTATCCATCGGGAGCCATGCTCCGCCGCTGACAGGTATCGGCGCAAACTGCTCAGCTCCTTTTCGCATTTCCTGAGCAATTATATAACAATTTGTCGTCCATAGCAAGTCCGACAATCTTAATATTGTTTTAACTTCATGTTAATTCCGGCTCAGATCGTCCACGAAGCGCTCTCTCGCTGCAGTGCGCTCATGCGCGCGTACTCGCCGTTTTCGGCCATAAGCGCGGCGGGCGTCCCCTGCTCGGCCACGGCTCCGTCCTTGAGCACCACTATCTTGTCAGCCCCGGCCACGGTGCGCATCCGGTGGGCTATCACCAGAACGGTCTTGTTCTTTATGAGCCGCGACAGCGCGCTCTGTATCAGCGTTTCGTTCTCGACGTCCAGGCTGGCAGTGGCCTCGTCGAGCAGGATGATGGGCGCGTCCTTGAGGAACGCCCGGGCTATGGATATCCTCTGCCGCTCGCCGCCGGACAGGGTGCAGCCGTTCTCGCCTATATTGCTGTTGTAGCCCTCCGGCAGCCTGAGCGCGAACTCCTCGCAGTTGGCGAGCCTTGCGGCGGCGATAACCTCCTCGTCGGTGGCGTCCTTCCGGCCTATGCGTATATTCTCCATGATGGTATTGTCAAAAAGCGTGACATCCTGGAACACGATGGAGTACAGCGCCAGCAGCGCTTCGGGGTCGGTGAGCGTGACGTCCATGCCGCCCACGGTTATCCTGCCGCGCGTAGCGTCCCAAAAACGTGCGGCGAGGCGGCTGACCGTTGTCTTTCCGCCTCCGGACGGTCCGACCAGCGCCGTCACCTCGCCCTGCCTGGCGGTGAAGGAGACGTCGCGCAGCACGGTCTCTCCGCTGTTATACTCGAATCCCACGTGGTCGAAAACTATGTCGCAGCCGTCGTTGGTGAGGGTCTTGGAGCCTGTCTGCACGGGGCAGTCGAGTATCTCGTTCATGCGCGCTATATTGGTTCTGGTGGAGATGATGGCCGCCAGGTTTTGCAGCGCGCTCTGCAGCGGGTCATAGAAGCGCGATACAACCAGCAGATACATGAAGAACGTCAGCACGTCCAGCGACCCGTCCACCAGCAGCACAGCCCCGACAAGGGCGCAGGTGGCTATACCGAGCTTCAAAATGAGCGAGGCGGAGACGACGAACACGGCAGTGCCGAACTCGCTTATTACCGCGCGGCGCTCCACGGCCTTTATTTTTTCGGCCAGTCCCTTCATGTACTCGGTCTCCGCGTTGCAGCTTTTCAAATCGCGCACGGACTCTATGCACTCCTGTATGCCGTCGGCGCAGGCCATCTTGGCGTCCATCGACCTGCGGGACAGCCCCTCCTGCGCCTTCGCGCTCAGCCAGACAATGGCGAAGGACACGGGCAGCACCCACAGGCAGGCAAGGCCCATGCGCCAGTCGAAGCACAGCAGGCTCACCGCAACAAGCAGCGTTGAGACTATCGACCCGGCAAACTCGGGGATATAGTGGGAAAACACCTGCTCAAGATTTGTGCAGTCGGCCATTATCGTGCTGGTCAGGTCAGCCAGGTCGCGCTCTCCGAAAAACGAGAGCGGTATCTCACGCAGCTTCTCCGCCAGGCTTATCCTCCTCACGCCGCTCTCGCGGTAGGTCGCAAAGTATGTGGCGTTGTATTGGAACCAGGTCGCCGTGAAAATCAACGCGGCGCTCAGTATGCACCCGGCTATATACAGCGCCGTGTGCTCGAGGACGGTGCCTCCCATCAGGTCGCCCACCAGCATGAACAGCAGGCAGACCGGGAACATAAACGTGAGGTTCTGCACCGCGCAGGCGATGCAGCCGAGGATGAGATCCTTTGCGCCCCGCTCGCTCAGGGCGTATTTCTTCTGGAGCTTTTTGACCATGTCAGTCTCCCTCCTTTTCAACCTTCCAGCGTGCGGAGCGCTCGTACTCCGCCCACATGCCTGCGAACACGCCGCCGCGGCTCACAAGCTCGTCGAAGCCTCCGCTTTCGGCGATTTTGCCGTCTCTCAGCACGTATATCCTGTCAGCGTCCTTCACCGTGGACAGGCGGTGAGCTATCATGATCACCGTCTTCCCCGCGGACATCCGCGTGAAGGCCTCCTGCACGCGGCTCTCGTTGTCGGGATCTGCGAACGCTGTGGCCTCGTCAAGAATTATCACGGGCGAATCCTTGAGTATCACCCGCGCTATGGCTATGCGCTGCTGCTCGCCGCCGGAGAGGTAGACGCCCTTTGCTCCTATTACCGTGTCCACCCCGTTGGGAAGCTTGGCGATGATGTCCGAGCACTGGGCGGCCTCCAGCGCGGCCATTACCTCCTCCCTGCCGGCCGACGGCCTGGCCAGGCGTACGTTTTCCAGCACGCTGGCTTTTATCAGCCTGCTGTTCTGGAACACAAAGGACACCGTGTCCATCAGCTCGCGCTTTGCAACGTCACGTACGTCAGCTCCTCCGACGAGTATCCGGCCGCTTTTCACGTCCCAGAAGCGCGCAATAAGGCTGGCAAGCGTGGTTTTGCCGCCGCCGCTGGGTCCCACCAGCGCTATGGTCTCGCCCGGCCTGGCCTCTATGCTCACGCCGTCGAGGGCATTGTTCTCGTTGTCATAGCTGAACACGACGTCCTCTACCTTGACCGAGCCGTCGGCCGGATGTACGGGTCTGCCGCTCTCGGCGAGGGGCTTTGCGTCCATTATCTGGTCTATACGGCGCAGGGCGTCGTCCACTATCATGGCGTTCTCGCTCTGGAACATTATCCGCGTCAGCGTCACCGAGATGACCGGCGTAATGATTATGTAGAACAGCATGTTCAGCAGGAACTCCGCCTCCCCGCCTCCGTGCGAAAGCAGAAGCGCGCCGGCAATCAGGAACACAAAAACCCCGTTGACCGCCGTGGTGTAGAACATCATCGGGAGCCGCAGCTGCTTGGTGTAGGCGATCACCCAGACCCCATAGCGGTCTATGCTGTCCTTGAAGCGCTTGAACGAAAACACGGTCTGGCCGAAGGTCTTTACAACCGCGATGCCGCGCACATACTCCACGGCCTCGTTCGACATGTCCTCCAGGGCGTTGTTGTACTCCGCCATCTTCTGCTGCATGCTCTTGCCCGTCATGGCCATCATGATCGCAAACGCCAGAGCCACGGGCACGAGGCTCAGCAGCCCGAGCCGCCAGTCGAACACCATGAGCAGCACCAGCATCCCCACCGGCGTCGCGATCGCGCCCCACTTGTCGGGGAGCTGGTGCGCCAGATAGGTCTCCGTCGCGGCGCTGGACTCGTTCACTATCTTGCGCAGCCTGCCGGAGCCGAAGCTCTCCGCAAAGCTCAGCGGAAGCTCCACTATGTGCTCCATCGCCTCCATGCGTATGTTCGTTGCGATCCTGAATGCGGCCACGTGCGAGCACATCAGCCCGGCTATATATACCAGCACGCTGAGCACGGCGAACAAAACGGCCATCCAGCCGAGCCGCTCCAGCCCCACGGCCTGGGAAAAGTCCGGCTGCACGCGCAGCACCTCGCGGATGATGCGCCATATGTACCAGAACGGCACGAGCGCAATCAGCGCGCTCAGCGCGCTGAGCACCCACGAAGCGTAGGTGAAGTACCTGTAGCCTCCCGCATAGCCCATGAGCCGCGAGAGGTTGGACTGCTTTTTCATCATGATCCCCTCCTGGATAACGAAATGGTTAGTTGTTACTAACCTATAAACGTAAAATAATGGGGACTCTGCCCCATTATACGTCTACTTGGTTTCAAGGCCGAGCAGCTTGAGCCAGCCGGCCATAAAGAAATCCCTGAGCTGCCGCGAATAAGTTATTGCAGCCTCAGGCTCCATATCGTGTATGACTATCTCGAACATACCGGTGAACATTGAGCTGACGAGGATGTGCTCGAGCATCGGCGACATGCCGTCCGGGGCGCGGCCCAGGCTGTCCAGGACGCGCATGAACCTGTCCGTCGCCTCTACCTCGACGCGCACCATTTCGTCCACCATCCCGGAGAACCTCGTCCCCTCGCTGCACGTGAGCAGCAGCCGGAATTCGTCGCGGTGTTCGAGCATGAACGTCACCGCCCAGTCCAGATAGTGGCTGCTGGCCGTCCCGACGTTGTCCGGCTGCTGAGCCTCGGGTATGTCGGTAAAGCTGTTCTGAGCGGCCATGTAGTTGCGCATGAAAAGCTCGTAGGTTCCGCCGACAAGCGCGTCGAAAAGCTCCTGCTTGCTCCCGAAGCAGCCGTATATGGCGCCGGTCGTCACGCCGGCCACGGCAGCGATTCGCCGCAGAGAGGCGCCGCGGTAGCCGTATTTGAGAAACTCGTCCTTCGCCGCTGCAAGCAGGCGCTCGCGTGTGCCGTCCATCCCGAGCCTCCGTTTCATATAACGCTGTTATATTGATACCACTGCCTGCCCGCTTAGTCAAGTCGGAATCGGACAAATAGATTTTGGCTCCGGGACAGCCTTGGCGCGGCGTCCCGGAGCCAACGGATGACTCCTTTTAAATTATGCCCTGCAGGCTCAGCGCAAAGAGCACAAAGGTTGCGAACACAAAGAGGATGACTATCGTGATGCCGGTCTTTTTCTTGCCGGCCACGGGCGCGGCGTGGCTCTCGGACTCGGGGATGAGCTTGGCCGAGCGCAGCGCGCCGACAACAGGCTTGTAGAGCAGCAGAGTGGCGGTCATGTTCAGCCCGCCCTTGACGGCGTTGAAGGGCAGGAATATGGGCAGGAGCATGTCGGCTATGGCCTCGCGGGGCTGCCCCTGATATATGGGCGTCAGGAAGTAGTTCCAGGCCAGCATGACGGCAATGAGCAGCACCACGCCGGTCAGCAGGCCGATCACGGCGCCCTTCATGGTGTGGTCTTTCTTGTAGATCCAGCAGGCCGGGCAGCAGAAAGCGGCGGTGGCGACTATGTTCATGATGCAGCCGATGATGCCCGTGTCGCTGAACGGGGAAAACATCTCTATAAAAGCCACGACGACTATCATGCCGAAGGCGCTCAGCGGGCCGTAGATAAATCCGGCTATACATATCACGACGTCTTTGAAGTCGAAGTCGAGGAACCCGTGCACGCTGGGCAGCAGCTTGCTGAGCGCCATGACCACAAAGGCCAGGGCTGACATCATCGCAAGCGTCGCAAGCTTCTTGGTGTCAATTTTCTTTTGAGTTACGGCACGTCCGGCATCCATTTTACATTACCTCCGAAAAATGAGAATACGCCCGAAAGAGGTCTTCTTCCGGGCGCAATTTTTTCGCAGGCGCAAAAAACAGCGCGTCTCCTTCCATCCAGACTGTACTGTCGGTATCGGAATCACACCGATTCGGCCTCGTGAGAGGTTCGCGGACTATACCGCCGGTCGGGAATTTCACCCTGCCCCGAAGACTGCTCTATTGGGTTTGGCAGTATTATAACACTCCTTCCGGCGCATTGCAATACCTCCGCAAATATTTCCTGGCTTGTATGAGCAAAAGCAAAAAGCGCCCGGTCATCGGGCGCCTTTTGTGGAGAGAGAGAAATAAGATCAAAAATGAGAGGAGACAGTGAACCGTGAGATGTGTCACACATTTCACAATCCTTGTGTATAATATCACAAGCATTATAATTTGTAAAGTGGCAAAGGGCAAAAAATTGTGAAAATAATATTAATAATTTTTTGACACAATGACCAAGTCCCCTCCCTGCTAACCATAAATCGGCGAAAATGTGCAGCTCGCCCCGGCGTTCCAGGAAAAATCGGAACGTCGGGGCGAGTGTTTTTCCTCGATTTAAAATCGCTTACAGCAGCTTTTCAGCCATTTCGCAGCCGGCGAGGATGTGGAAATGCAGGTGGGGCACGGTCTGCCCCGCTGCGGCTCCGGAGTTCGTGATCACGCGGAAGCCGTCCTTGAGCCCCTCGCGGGCGGCGATCTTGGCGACGGCCTCGAAGCACTTGGCAACCACGGCGCTGTTGCCGGAGGTTATCTGCGCCGCGCTGTCGGCGACGTGCTCCTTGGGTATCACAAGTATGTGTGTGGGCGCCTGGGGGTTGATGTCACGGAAAGCGAGAACGTCGTCGTCTTCATAGACCTTGTTGGATGGGATCTCCCCCGCCGCTATTTTGCAAAACAGGCAGTCTGTCATTCTGGCTCCTCCTTTATTCTTTGCTCAGTCCGAGCTTGAGCGCCACGAAGTTGTCCACCATGGCGAGGGCGTTGTCCAGCATCATTATGTCGCTGCCGCCTCCCATGGCGCTGTCAGGCTTGCCGCCGCCCTTGCCGCCGGTGATGGCGGTGACCTGGCGGATGATGTCGCCTGCCTTGACTCCGGCGGCAACCGCCTCCTTGCCGCAGACGGCGAGGAAGGTTATCTTGCCCTCGTTGACCGCAGCCAGCACGGCCACGACGTTGGCGGCGCGCTCGCGCAGGA
>ULXG01040975.1_pt1 | contig 11640 bp, 10 predicted proteins | sample 1961141 | NCBI WGS metagenome assembly ULXG01 (sample SAMEA4835834, study PRJEB28245) | human gut metagenome | biome: gut microbiome; material: fecal sample | place: Denmark | collected 2008 | reverse complement strand
TTTAAGAGATCCATCGAAGAAGAAAATAATGGGTATGCCTATGATATGATGGGACTTTGTCTGTTTTTGGGCATTGGAATTTCCCAGGACCGAGCCAAGGCCTTTGAGTATTTTTCCGCGGCTAGGCAGCTCCTGAAGGGCAATACCTTCGGCTACCAATTTCTGTCCCACTGTTATCTGGATGGCCTCGGCACGGCGCAGGACTATCAGGAGGCATACCGGCTAGCCTGGGAAACCAAAGATAAACCCCGCAGTCTTTACGTGCTGGGCCGCATCTACTGCGAGGGCTTAGGAATGCCCCAGGATATTGCCATGGGCGTGGAATTTTTAGACCGGTCCGGTATTGACGATGCCAAGGAAGAGCGCAAGCACTACAAAAAATCTCTCTTTGGACGGTGGAAGCGGGTAAATTAAGAGAAACTCTTAAGGCCGCGGAACTTTCCTTTTGGTTATACCTCAATCTGGCTCTTAAAAGGAAAAGAAAAATCCATGCTTTACAGCAAACGCTGTGAAAACATCCTTCAGCAGTTTGTATACAGTTTCGTCTAAATAAATTATAAAGGGCATGACAAAAGCAGATATTCCAGTTTCGTCATGCCCTCTCTTCTATTCTTTCACCGTTTTAAACGACCTTTACCTTTAGCAGTACCTTTCCAATCACCGCCACCAGCACCGCCGCCGCGATGGCCTCCGGTATTCCGGACGCCGTAACGGTTCCCATAATCAGACCAAAAACCGCCTCAAAGGCTACCTGCCTTGCCTGGGCGTATTCTCTGGCAAACATCACATAGATGCTTCCCATCACCGTCCCCGTATTGATCATGGAACCTGCAAAACCAGTGATCGCCAGGGAAATTCCGTCATTTACCTTCAGCTTCCGAAGGAGAATCCACAGCCATCCGGCTCCCAATCCGATGAGAATACGGCAGCCTACGGAAATCCAAACCGCTTTCAGAGCACCGATGATCCCTGTCATGCTCATAAAAGGCGAAAAAGCGAAGGACGTCAGAGTCGGCGCAATGGTATTGCTCACCAGGGAGCAGATCCCAAAGGTGGCTCCCAAAATCACTCCGGCCCAGGGTCCAAGCAGGATAGCCCCCAGAATCACCGGGATGTGCACGGTTGTCGCCTTAATAATAGGGAGCTGGATCATCCCCAGAGGCGTGTTGGCCAGCAAAATGACCACAGCCATCATAAGTGCGACACTTGCAAGATAACGGGTGTCTTTCTTTTTCTTATTCAATTTTTCTTCCTCCTTGCTACTGTTCTTTTTCCAAGATACAATGCAATTTTGTCAGGACGGCGTGTCTTCTTGCCCGGCAGGCACCATCCTGAACTTATACGTCTTGATTATAAACACTATCCACACTCTGGTCAACTTGATTTTTGTTAATTTACATAAGTTTATCCACAATTTGTGGATAAATTGTGGATAAGTGGGGATAAGCGGCCGTTATTTCCACAAAGCATCGGAAAAAAGCTTGATTTTACAGCAAATTTTCCGCTGTGTATAAGTTATTTTCGTAAACACCGCTTTTCTGTGGATAAAATCTCTGTCCACAGTCCGCCCACAGCCCATCCACAAGGATTCCACAACGTCCTCCACACGGTTTTCTACATAGTTCTCAGACTTATCCACAATTCCTCTCCGGAAGGAATTTCACTATTTTCATTGAAAATATTCCCTCTTTAGTATAAAATAGATTTAGATTGGGATTTTCTGCAATATAGTTTTAGGAGACTGAAAATGATCGATAAAATAAAAGAAAACTGGGATCAGATCTTATTAAATTTGAAGGAAGAGCATGAAATCATGGACGTTTCATTTAAGACATGGCTTCTGCCCTTAAAACCCTACTCCTTCAAAAACAATACACTGACCATCATTGTTCCGGAACAGACCTTCCTTACCTTTGTAAAACGAAAATACGGCCTTCCCCTGATGGTCACGGTTTCCGAATTTCTCGGAGTCGAGTGTAAGATCGACTTTCAGCTGAAGGACACCGTAGAGGAAGACTCTCCCGCCGAACAGCCGCAGCTGATTGAAAAAAATATGAACGTAGTAAGCCCCCAGGTCATCCAGAGCGCCAACTTAAATCCGAAGTATACCTTTGATACCTTTGTCGTTGGCTCCAACAACAATCTGGCTCACGCGGCGGCCCTGGCAGTAGCGGAATCTCCCGGTGAGATCTACAACCCTCTCTTCATATATGGAGGCGTGGGACTTGGCAAAACCCACCTGATGCACGCCATCGCTCACTTCATTTTAAAAAATACCCCGGATGCGAAAATCCTTTATGTCACTTCGGAAACCTTTACCAACGAGCTGATCGACGCCATCCGGAACAAAAATAATACTACAACCACGGAATTTCGCGAGAAATACCGCAACAACGATGTTCTGCTCATTGATGATATCCAGTTCATCATCGGAAAGGAAAGTACCCAGGAAGAATTCTTCCATACCTTCAATACCCTTTATGAATCCAAAAAGCAGATCATCATATCCTCCGATAAACCGCCGAAGGAGATTGAAACCCTGGAGGAACGGCTCCGCTCCCGCTTTGAGTGGGGTCTGACCGTAGATATCCAGTCTCCGGACTATGAAACGAGAATGGCCATCCTGCGGAAAAAGGAGGAATTGGAAGGATACAACATCGACAATGAGGTCATCACCTACATTGCCACCAATATTAAATCCAACATCCGTGAGCTGGAGGGCGCTCTGACCAAGGTCATGGCCTACTCCCGGCTGAACAAATGCGAAATCAATTTAAAGATGGCTGAAGAAGCCTTAAAGGACATTATCTCTCCCGGAGCTCAGAGAGAAGTGACGCCGGAGCTGATCATCCAGATCGTAGCCGAACATTTCGGACTGACTCCTCAGGATATCGCATCCCAGAAGAGGACCAAGGAAATCGTCTACCCCAGACAGATTGCCATGTACCTTTGCCGGGACATGCTTGCCACTCCTCTCCAGACCATCGGAAGTTATCTGGGCGGCAGGGACCATACCACCATCATCCATGGGGCGGACAAGATCTCCTCTGACCTCAAAAAGGATGAGACCTTGAGAAATACCATTGAGATCCTGAAAAAGAAAATTAATCCACAATAGCCTGTTTATACCATGTGGACGAACTGTGGATAAGAAGGGGGACCGTGGAACCTTCACAGTTTTTTTTAAGTCTCTGTGGACAACCCTCCGGTTTTCCCTTTTTTCCGCCGGGACTTTCCACATATTTTTTAACAGGTTCAAATCCTTTATTTTTCAGGTTCAGAAGGACTTTTACACAAACCCACAGCCCCTACGGCGGTTGCTACGAAAATTTACTATTTATTTCTATCTCACAAACATCCGGAATCCACATCAATTGAGAAAGGAAGTTATCAACAATCATGAAGCTGAAATTTCAAAAAGACGCTTTAGTCAACGGCATTAATATTGTAATGAAGGCAGTTCCGTCCAAGACCACCATGTCTATATTAGAATGCATCCTGGTAGACGCCAGCGGAAGTGAGATCAAGCTGACAGGAAACGATATGGAACTTGGCATTGAGACAAAGGTGGAAGGCGATATTTTAGAGCACGGGCGGATTGCCCTGGATGCGAAACTCTTTTCCGAGATTACCAGGAGACTTTCCAGCGAAAGCGCTGCTGAGGTGATCATCGAATCCGACAGCCAGTTTAACACCACCATCCGATGCGAAAATTCCGTTTTCAAGATTCAGGGGCGGGACGGGGAAGAATTCGCCTATCTTCCTTATATTGAGAAAGACCGTTATATCTGTCTTTCCCAGTTTACATTAAGAGAAGTCATTCAGCAGACCATTTTTTCCATCTCCCCAAATGACAGCAACAAGATGATGTCCGGTGAACTCTTTGAAGTCAATGAAAATCAGCTTCAGGTAGTCTCCCTGGACGGACACCGCATTTCCATCCGCCGTGTTCGTCTGAAAGACCACTACGATGACATGAAGGTGATCGTGCCCGGAAAAACATTGAGCGAAGTCAGCAAGATCCTGAGCGGTGACAATGAAAAAGAAGTTCTGATTTACTTCAGCGAAAATCACATTCTCTTTGAATTTGACAATACAGTCGTGATCTCACGTCTCATCGAGGGAGAATATTTTCGCATCAGCCAGATGCTCTCCAGCGATTATGAGACAAAGGTAACCATCAATAAGAAAGAATTTCTGGATTCCATTGAGCGGGCTACCATCCTGATTCGGGAAAATGACAAAAAACCGCTGATCATCAATATTACCGAGCATACCATGGAGCTGAAGCTGAACTCCAGCTTTGGTTCCATGAATGCAGAGCTGTTTATTCATAAAACAGGCAAGGACATTATGATTGGCTTTAACCCCAAGTTCCTCATCGATGCCCTGAGGGCCATCGACGGGGAGGAGATCAGCATTTATCTGATGAATCCAAAGTCCCCCTGCTTTATTAAAGATGATGAGGAAACCTACATTTATCTGATCCTGCCGGTAAATTTTAACGCGGCAGCCGTTTAATGGGAGGAACAATGGAAACAATTAAGCTTAGAGGCGAATATATTAAGCTGGGCCAGGCGCTGAAAGCTGCCGGCCTGGCTGAAACCGGCGTGGATGCGAAATATGCTGTGGAGGACGGCCTGGTTCAGGTAAACGGGCAGGTGGTTCTCCAGAGAGGAAAAAAGCTGGTGGACGGCGATGTAGTGACCTTTCAGGGAGAAACCATTCAAATTGTAAAGTAGGCAAGGGACATTCCATGATCATTGAATCCATAGACCTTCAGAATTACAGAAATTACCAGGAACTACATATGGAATTAAATGAGGGTACCAATATTCTCTACGGGGACAATGCACAGGGAAAGACCAATATCCTGGAAGCCATTTACGTCTGCTGTACTTCCAAATCCCATCGGAGCGTCCGGGACCGGGATATGATTCGGTTCGGCCAGGATGAAGCCCATCTGCGGCTCATGGTCCGCAAGGGAAATGTTCCGTACCGGATCGATATGCATCTGAAAAAAAACAAGCCCAAGGGAATTGCCATCAATGGACTTCCCATCCGGCGCGCAAGCGAGCTCTTCGGCATTGCCAATGTGGTATTTTTCTCTCCGGAGGACTTAAATCTGATCAAAAACGGTCCTGCCGAGCGGAGAAGGTTTATCGACCTGGAGCTTTGCCAGCTGAACAAGCTTTACGTTCATTCCCTGGTTCAGTACAATCGTGTTCTGGCCCAGAGGAACCGTCTGTTGAAGGAGCTTGTCTTTCATCCGGAGTATGGAGAAACCCTGGATGTGTGGGACATACAATTAGTAAAATATGGAAAAGAAGTAATGAGATTCCGGGAAGAATTTATCCATCAGCTGAACGGCATGATTCGCGATATCCACCACAGTCTTTCCGGGGAGCGGGAGGAGCTGGTTTTAACTTATGAGCCCCACACTCCCGAAAAGGAGCTGGAGGGAGCTTTAAAGAGGAGCAGGCCTCAGGATGAGAAGCAGAAAACCACTCTTTGCGGACCTCACCGGGATGATATCAGTTTTGTGGTCAACGGAATTGATATCCGAAGATTCGGCTCTCAGGGACAGCAGAGGACGGCAGCCCTTTCCTTAAAGCTATCGGAGCTGAAGCTGGTGGAGCTTCTGACAAGGGATAAGCCCATCCTGCTTTTGGATGATGTGCTTTCCGAGCTGGACGGAAACAGACAGAACCATCTGTTAAATGCCATCAGCCGGATTCAGACGGTGATCACCTGCACCGGTCTGGATGATTTTGTAAATAACCGATTTAAAATCGATAAAATATTTAAAGTAATTGACGGAACCGTAACCAGTGAAAACTGACCGGTTCTTCACTGTGTTTTTAGAACAAGAAAGGAAGATTATAAGAATGGGAGAGCAGTACGGAGCAGATCAGATTCAGATTTTGGAGGGACTGGAAGCAGTACGGAAGCGTCCGGGCATGTACATTGGAAGCACATCATCCAGGGGACTTCATCATCTGGTCTATGAGATTGTAGACAATTCGGTAGATGAGGCATTGGCAGGGTACTGTGATTCCATCGAAGTGACCATCAATTCAGACAATTCCATCACCGTAGTAGATGACGGCCGCGGCATTCCTGTGGACATTCAGAAAAAGGCAGGAAAGCCGGCAGTTGAGGTGGTCTTTACCATCCTTCATGCAGGCGGAAAGTTTGGAAACGGCGGGTACAAGGTATCCGGAGGTCTTCACGGCGTAGGAGCATCCGTGGTGAATGCTCTTTCCGAGTGGCTGGAGGTTCAGGTTCTCCATGAGGGAAATGTCTACCAGCAGCGCTACGAGCGGGGCAAAGCCGTGTATCCATTAAAAATCGTGGGAAAATGCGGCCCGAATGAGCATGGGACCAGAGTGACCTTCCTTCCGGATAAAGAAATTTTTGAGGATACCATTTTCGATTATGATACCCTGAAGATTCGTCTTCAGGAAACGGCATTTTTGACAAAGAACCTGAGGATCACCCTGAAAGATGAGCGGGAGGAAAAGCAGGAGAGAACCTTCCATTACGAGGGGGGCATCCGGGAATTTGTGACCTACTTAAACAAGGGAAAGGTTCCCCTGTATGAACAGGTGATTTACTGTGAGGGAAAGAAGGATGGGGTCTATGTGGAGGTTTCCATGCAGCACAACGACTCCTACACGGAAAATGTCTACAGCTTTGTAAACAACATCAATACCCCTGAGGGCGGAACCCATCTGACCGGCTTTAAGAACGCCCTGACCAAGACATTCAACGACTATGCCAGAAAAAATAAACTGTTGAAGGAAAATGAGGACAGCCTTTCAGGAGAGGATATCCGTGAAGGTTTGACGGCCATTATCAGCGTAAAAATTGAGAATCCTCAGTTTGAGGGACAGACCAAGCAGAAGCTGGGTAACAGCGAGGCCAGAACTGCCGTGGACAATATTGTCAGCGAGCAGCTGACCTACTTTTTGGAGCAGAATCCGTCTGTGGCCAAGGCCATGTGTGAGAAGTCTATTCTGGCCCAGCGGGCAAGGGCTGCAGCCAGAAAGGCCAGGGACCTGACCAGAAGAAAATCCGCCCTGGACGGGATGGCTCTTCCCGGAAAGCTGGCAGACTGCTCGGACAAGAATCCGGAAAACTGCGAGATTTACATCGTTGAGGGAGATTCCGCCGGCGGCTCCGCAAAGACCGCCCGCTCCAGAGCGACCCAGGCGATCCTTCCTTTAAGAGGAAAAATTTTAAACGTGGAAAAAGCCCGTCTGGACAAGATCTATGCCAATGCGGAGATTAAGGCTATGATTACTGCCTTCGGAACGGGAATTCACGATGATTTCGACATTACCAAGCTGCGTTACCACAAGATCATCATCATGACCGATGCGGATGTGGACGGCGCCCATATCAGTACCCTGCTCTTAACCTTCCTGTACCGGTTCATGCCGGAGCTGATCAAGCAGGGCTATGTATACCTGGCTCAGCCGCCGCTCTATAAGATTGAGAAGAACAAGAGAGTCTGGTACGCCTACAGCGATGAGGAGTTAAATTCCATCCTTACGGAAATCGGCCGTGACAACAACAATAAGATCCAGCGCTATAAAGGTCTTGGAGAGATGGACGCAGAGCAGCTTTGGGAGACTACCATGGACCCGGAGAGGAGAATCCTTTTGCGTGTAACCATGGATGAGGAAACCACCTCTGAGGTGGATCTGACATTTACCACCCTGATGGGAGACCAGGTAGAGCCCAGAAGAGAATTTATTGAGGCCAACGCCAAACGTGTTCAAAATCTGGATATTTAGTTTGCAAAGGTAAAGGAGATAAAATATGGAACCAAATGTATTTGACAAGGTTCATGACGTAGATTTGAAAAAGACTATGGAGCAATCCTACATCGACTACGCCATGAGCGTAATCAGTGCCCGGGCGCTTCCGGATGTAAGGGACGGATTAAAGCCGGTTCAGCGCCGGGTGCTCTACTCAATGATCGAATTGAACAACGGACCGGATAAGCCTCATCGTAAATGTGCCCGTATCGTGGGAGATACCATGGGTAAATATCATCCCCACGGCGACAGCTCCATCTACGGAGCGCTGGTCAATATGGCTCAGGACTGGTCTACCCGCTATCCGCTGGTAGACGGACACGGAAACTTTGGCTCCGTAGATGGAGACGGGGCAGCGGCCATGCGTTATACCGAGGCGCGTTTAAGCCGGATTTCCATGGAAATGCTGGCGGATATCGGCAAGGATACGGTGGACTTTGTTCCAAACTTTGATGAGACGGAGAAGGAACCCACGGTGCTTCCCTCCCGCTATCCCAACCTTCTGGTAAACGGAACCTCCGGAATCGCTGTAGGAATGGCCACCAATATTCCGCCCCACAATCTGCGGGAGACGATCGGAGCAGTGGTCAAAATGATCGACAACCGGGTGGAGAATGACCGGGATACCACCATCGAGGAGATCATGGAAATCGTAAAAGGCCCGGATTTCCCCACAGGAGCTACTATTCTAGGCCGCAGGGGCATCGAGGAAGCCTACCGTACCGGCCGTTCCAAGATCAAAGTACGGGCAGTGACCAATATTGAGACCATGGCCAACGGAAAGTCCAGAATCATTGTGACGGAGCTGCCCTACATGGTCAATAAAGCCCGGCTGATTAAGAAGATTGCCGATTTGGTGAAGGAGAAGAAGATTGACGGAATCACCTACATCGGAGATGAATCCAACCGGGAAGGCATGCGCATCAACATCGAGCTGAGAAGAGACGTCAATGCCAATGTAATCTTAAATCAGCTTTTTAAACATACGCAGCTCCAGGATACCTTCGGCGTGATCATGCTGGCCCTGGTGGACAACCAGCCCAAGATCTTAAATCTCCATCAGATGCTGGAATACTACTTAAAGCATCAGGAGGACGTCGTACGCAGAAGAACCAAATATGATTTAAACAAGGCGGAGGAGAGAGCCCATATCCTGCAGGGCCTGCTCATTGCCCTGGACAATATTGACGAGGTTATCCAAATCATCCGCGGTTCGGAAAGCGTAGCTCAGGCCAAGGCGCAGTTGATGGAGCGTTTCGGACTTTCGGACGCCCAGTCCCAGGCCATTGTGGACATGCGTCTGCGCGCGCTCACCGGTTTGGAGCGGGAAAAGATTGAAAATGAATATAAGGAGCTGCAGATTCGCATCGCTGAATTAAAGGCAATCCTGGCAGATGAGAAGAAGCTTCTGGGAGTCATTAAGGAAGAAATCTCGCTGATTGCCCAGAAGTATGGAGATGACCGCCGTACTTCCATCGGCTATGACGATGATGTTTCCGTAGAAGATCTGATTCCCGATGAGGACACTGTGGTGGCTATGACCCATCTGGGATATATCAAGCGTATGTCCGTGGACAATTTCAAGAGCCAGAACCGCGGAGGAAAGGGCATCAAGGGAATGCAGACCATTGAGGAGGACTACATTGAGGACCTTCTTATGACCACCAACCATCATTATATGATGTTCTTTACCAATACGGGCCGTGTGTACCGTCTGAAGGCCTATGAGATTCCGGAAGCCGGGCGTACTGCCAGGGGAACGGCCATTGTCAATCTGCTTCAGCTTTTGCCTGGAGAGAAGATCACGGCTATTATTCCCATGCGGGAGTACAATGAGGACAAGTATCTGTTTATGGCCACCAAGGGCGGCATGGTCAAGAAGACCCCTATGTGCGAATATGAAAATGTGCGCAAGAATGGTCTTCAGGCTATTGTATTAAAAGAACAGGATGAGCTGATTGAAGTAAAAGCTACGGACAACACCGAGGACATTTTCTTGATCAGCAAGAATGGAATGTGTATCCGTTTCCACGAAACCGACGTCCGCGTTACCGGAAGAGTTTCTATGGGTGTAATCGGAATGAGACTGGATGAAGGAGACGAAGTAATCGGCATGCAGATGGCCAGCCAGGGCGATACGCTGCTGGTGGTTTCCGAGAATGGCATGGGCAAGCGGACCGTGATTACTGACTTTAATGTTCAGTACAGGGGAGGAAAAGGCGTTCTCTGCTATAAGATTACGGAAAAAACCGGCTGCCTGGTAGGAGCCAAGCTGGTAAATGACGGCCGTGAGATCATGCTGATCACTACGGAAGGCATCATTATCCGCATGTCCGTGGATGACATTTCCGTTATTGGGCGCAATACCTCCGGCGTGAAACTGATGAGCATTGACCATGATTCCGATATCAAGGTGGCCAGCATTGCCAAGGTAAGGGAGAGCGTCACCAAGGACAGCAATATTTACAACGAGGAATATATTGAAGAAGACTCTGAAGAGGAAGAAGGCTCCGATGGAGAAGATGAAAATGATGATGAGCCGGAAGATGAAGAGTCTTAAAGGATAATCCGTACAGGAAGCTCTCTCCGGATGAAATAGAAGATCATCCATCCGGAGAGAGACTGCGATCAATTTACATTCAGAGGAGTTATTATGGAACGGATTATCTATATGGTATTTATGAACCTGTTTTGGGCCCCGATCTGGATGTTTACCATTCATCGGATGGGAAGAGAGGAGGATACCCATACCAAACAGGAACGGTATGATTATATTGTGCGCATGGTAAAGCGGATTATCCGTTATGGGCGCGTCAATTTGATCATTAAGGGGCAGGAGCATATTCCCGCAGAAGACGGATTTATGCTCTTTCCCAATCATCAGGGACTTTTCGATATGCTGGCCCTTTTCGCATCCTGCCCCCGCCCTCTTTCCGTAGTGATCAAGAAAGAAGCATCCGGGTGGATTCTGGTTAAAGATGTACTGGCAGCTACCAGAAGCCTTTCTATGGACCGGGAAGATATTAAGGATCAGGTCCGCATCATTGGAGAGGTAGGAAAGCGGGTAAAAAGCGGAGATAATTTCGTGATTTTCGCTGAGGGGCATCGCAGCCGCAGGGGCAATGAAATTCTGGAGTTTAAAAGCGGTACGTTTAAGAGCGCTGTAAAGGCAGGCTGCCCCATTGTGCCGGTAGCTCTGATTAACAGCTTCCGCCCCTTTGATGTCAATTCCCTGAAGCGGGAAACCGTCGAAATTCACTATTTAAAACCCATACTGCCGGAAGAATACGGCGGCATGAAAACCTCCCAGATCGCCCAGATGGTCCATGACCGGATTGAGGAGGAGATAAGGTGCAGTATTTCATGATATAATTTATGTAACAGTTCTGGTCTTCCCATCGTCCTGAACCGTTATATAATTTCTTCGATTTTCTGCGAAAAAAATAGGAAAAACGGGTTGACAACCGGAAAAGCATCTGGTAAAATACACAATGCGTCTGATGACGAAAGTCCAGGACACAATCATATGGAAGATATGAATTCGGAGAAATACTCAAGAGGCCGAAGAGGCGCCCCTGCTAAGGGTGTAGGTCGGGAAACCGGCGCGAGGGTTCAAATCCCTCTTTCTCCGCTCATTTTTCCAAATGATTATTTTTTTGCCCTTCGGGTAAGAAAATAAAAATTAATCATAAAAAGTTATTTACAAACAAAGATGACTGTGATATGATTAATACCCGCTGGAGCGAATAAAGCTCAGCAAAATAAAAAACTTGTTTAAAAAAGTTGTTGACAGATCGAAAGAAATGTGGTAACA
>ULXG01038399.1_pt1 | contig 11649 bp, 10 predicted proteins | sample 1961141 | NCBI WGS metagenome assembly ULXG01 (sample SAMEA4835834, study PRJEB28245) | human gut metagenome | biome: gut microbiome; material: fecal sample | place: Denmark | collected 2008 | reverse complement strand
TGTCCGGTAGACGCAGTAGCAAACCACTGTGATGAGTCCAATGATATTCTGAACAAAAAAATCGCCGAGTACACGCTGGCCGTGCTCAAGGGACGCCCCCACTTCCACGTCAGCCTTGTAGTGGACGTATCTCCATACTGCGACTGCCACGCAGAAAATGACGTGCCCATCGTGCCGAATGTGGGCATGTTCGCATCCTTCGATCCGGTTGCCCTGGATATGGCCTGTGCAGATGCAGTCAACAGGCAGCCGGTTATGGCGGGAAGCGTGCTGAGCGAGAGGGAACACTGCCACCACGATCACTTTACAGACGTGCACCCTGAAACCAACTGGATGGTGGCATTAGAGCATGCCGAAAAGCTCGGAATCGGTACGAGAGAGTACAATCTCATTACTATCTGATAACGGTCCGGCAAAAACAGCGGAGTGCCGCGGACATAAAACAGAGACAAAGACGGAGAAAATCAATCTTTCTCTGCAGCACACGGAATGGCCGGTTCCGGCTATTCCGTGTGCCCGGCATTCCCCGCCGGCATTCTCACCTGCTTCCAGGCTCTGTATATCTCATTCTTAAAGGCCCTCTCCTCCCGGATAGCCGGAAGATTTAACAGGCACTTCTTTTTTCTCTCCCTTTTATCTTCCTCTGCCCTGCTTTTGCAGTCCCCGGTGTTTTCTTCTGTTTCCATTCCTTCCCTTCTTAAATATCCGGTTTTCAAATCCCCGGCTGAAAGGCAGAATGTTTCCCGGCTGTCCTCAAACAGCTCCGGGCGCATCAGGTAGACAGCCGCCGTCACGTCCCAGTTGTAAAATCCCTGTATCCCGTAGTCTTCCTCATTATACTGAAACCAGTAATCTGTCTTTTTTCTGATGTATTCTGCCGCGCCCTCTGCCTCCAGAAACAGATTGTCCCGGTAATCCTCTTTTGTAAACAACACCTTCAGACAGTTATTCCCGGTTATGACAGACACCCGCTTCCCTTCCGTCAGAACGAGAAAAGCAGCCTGGGGGTCGCAGGAAAAGTTCAGCTCATCCATTTTCTTTTTCTCAAACAGAAGAGGCTCTGTGATCCCTCCCATCAGCACAATCTCTCCCGCCTTTTCAAAAAATCCGGGATCCCGCTTCCACGCTCCCATCAGATTTGTAAGGGAGCCGGTTGCAAGAACTGATACCTCCCCCGGATAGCGGTTCACCGTCTCGGCCAGGAAATCGGCAGCCTCACTGCCGCTGCAGCCGGCTGTCTCTGCCCCCCTCCTGACCGGAATTCCGGTCAGACCAGTCTCTCTCACCACGGTTCCTATTGTGTCCCATACCACATCCATCCTGCTGTTTCCGTAGGAAGCTGTAATTCCAAGCAGCTCTGCCTCCGGACATCCCAGCAGATAGAGAAGAGCCAGGCCGTCGTCCACATCACATCCTTCAACTCCCATGGTACAGTCACAGTCAAATACAATACGCTTCTTCAATTTCTATCCCTGCCCTGCTTCCTTTTTTTAAACCGAGCCGCTCAAACTCCCGGCTCATCATCTGACTGCGGATCTCCCCCTGAGGCGTGTCAAGGAGAATTTCCGCCGTCTCTCCCATAAAAATAATCTCGCGAATAAGGAAATCCCCCTGCCCTGTCAGCTTAATTGAGAAGGGCCGGACCATTGCCTCGCACTCCCCTTCCCTGCCGGAAGCAGACAAAGGGGCCTTTAAAAAGCCGCAGTCAAAGATTCCTCCCTGCGCAGTTCCCCTCAGATAATTTGCCCGTCCGAAGTATTCTGCCGCTTCCCGGGACGCCGGGCGCCAGAAAAGCTCTTCAGGGGTACCACACTGAAGGACACTCCCTTCTTTCATCAGCACGATTCTGTCTGACATCTGGAGAGCCTCCCTGCTGTCATGGGTAACGAGGATGGTCGTAATTTTCCTTTCCCGGTGGATCCTTCTGACCAGGCTTCCCATCTCGGCTCTCAGCCTCTCGTCCAGACCGGAAAAGGGTTCGTCCAGGAGTAGAACGGACGGCTCCGCTGCCAGCGCCCGCGCCAGAGCTACCCGCTGCATCTGCCCGCCGGAAAGTTCCCTGATCTTTCTCTTCCCATACCCGGTAAGCTGCACCTCATCTAACAGCCTCTCAGCCTCCTTCTTCCGCTGTTCTCTCGAAAGGCCGCGAAGCTCCATGGGAAAGGCGATGTTTTTCTCCACCGTCATGTGTGGAAACAGTCTTAAATCCTGAAATACAATTACCGTTCCCCGCTTTTCAGGGGAGACAGTGAGAAGGGATCTTCCGTCCAGCCGTATTTCCCCTGACGCGGCCTCTATAAGACCGGCGATGCTCTTTAAAAGCGTACTTTTCCCACAGCCGGACTCGCCTAACAGAGAAACAAAGGCGCCCCTCTCCGCCCTCAGGCTGAGTCCGTGGAGAATTTCCTCTCCCTGAAGGCTGACCCTGAGCTGTTCCACCGACAGCCCGCTGTCTTCTCTATTCATAAAAACCTCCCTCCATGTCTCCTGCCATCCGTCTGGCAATCCGCTCAAACAGCCCGAACACGAGAAGCGTCACTGCCAGAAACAGCGCGCTGTAGATGGCGGCCATATTCCGGTCCCCGCTCTGCAGATAGGGGACCATGACAACTGAAAAAGTCCTGACCTGACCGCCTCCAATCAGCAGTGTGAGAAAATACTGGCTGAAGGAAACAATGTAAGCCATGCCGGCTGCAGACAGGATCACCGGGGCCATAACCGGCAGAGAGATCCGCCGGAATGCCTGCCAGGGCGATGCCCCGAGAGTCCGCGCCTGCTCTTCCAGGGAACGCCCTGCGGCCTTTGTCCCCTCTGCAATCAGACGCACTGCATAGGGCAGGGAACAGATCAGATGGGAGATGGCCACCCCTGCAGCAGTATTGTTCAGTCCCATTCGGATAAACAGGAGCTGAACACCCATGGCGAACACCGTAGACGGTACCATAAACGGCAGAACTGTCAGAAAGCTCACCAGAGCCTTGCCGCGAAAGCTGTAAAATACAAGGGCTCTGGCCGTCATAGTCCCTATGACGGCTGACAGAAAGGCCACTGATGCCGACAGGAGGACACTGGAGAGCATCAGACGCCCCAGCTCTCCTCCGCGTCCAAAGACCTCTCTCACAGACCGGAGAGAAAATACCTGAGGAACCAGGTCAGGCCAGGCCCACCGCTCTGCAAAAATCCAGACAGGAAGCGTCAGAGCCGGAATCAGAATCACTGCCATTAGAACTGCAGTCAGGCTGTTCGTGACAATTCCCGGCCTCTTTTTCATCTGTGTTTTATCCATCTGTATTTTATTTATCTGGGCTTTATCCATCTGCTCCTCCCCCCTCTCCCTTTTTTTCTGAGCGGCCTCTCCCGCCTGAAGTCCTTCTCTGTTCCCCCGAGAGCTTCAGTCTTCGCATCTGCCCGTTCATCAAAGCATAATACAGAGCTGCGCTCAAAAGTGAGATAACGATAATAATCCCGTTCAGCGCCATGGCATAGGGGCGGTTTCTCAGATCCGGGTGAAGATACTGCTGATAGGCCAGTACAGGCAGAGCCCTGGGCTTTGTGGCTCCAAGCAGCATAGGCAGCTCATAGGCTCCCAGAGCGAACACAAAGATAATCAGAAATCCGCTCAGGATCGTATTCCTGCACAGCGGAAGGGTAATTTTGAAAAAGGCAGTCCAGGGCGCCGCTCCCAGGTTGACGGCAGCCTCTCCAAGACTCCTGTTGATATTTGCCATCAGTGAGATAACAAAATAGATCATAAACGGGAGTTCCTTCCACAGATATCCCAGAATAATGCCTGCTCCGTTCTGGTCATAGATCAGGGCGGGAAACTGCTGCTGGTTTTCTATCCACCCGAAACTGTATAAGATGCGGGCCGCAATGCCGTTTTTCGACAGAAGGCTTATGAGAAACAGCGCCGTCACTGCATGGGGGACAATGATGGGAAGCTCTATCACCCTCATGGAAAATCCTCTGGTTTTCCCTCCCATCACACAGAGCCCGCAGAAAAACACGCCTCCTGCAGTTGCAAGAAGCGCAGAAAGCCCGGCAGTTTTCAGGCTGAAGAGGACAGACTCCATCAGATCCGGCCTCAGAAAGATCTCCCGGTAATACCGAAGTGTCGGCTCCGTCAACCCAAAAGCTGGAATCACCCCAAAACTCTGGGTGATTCCAGCTATCAGGCCTGCCACAAACAGTATGGCAAGCAGGATCTGCGGAGCCAGCAATAAATATGGTGCCAGCTTGTTTTTCATTACTTTCCTACTACTTCCTCCATCCAGATTTCCTCAATAATGGGAACCAGCTGCGCCGGCATTTCCGGAAGCCGCCTTGACAAGAGCTCATCCTGGGGAATGATCCCCTCTCCCAGCTCTGCCCCGTCTAAGGCAGCCCTCTGCTCCTCTGACAGCTTTTCGTAATCCAGAACCGGAATCACCCTCAGCGTTTCATAGCGATCCGCCTGTATTTCAGGAGAAAGCATCTCGTTAATGGCGACCATGGCCCCGGCCTTATTGCCAGAATTGGCGGCAATGGCCATAAAGTTTGTGTTTCCGATGGTTCCCCCGTCAAACAGAAAGCTCTTTGTCGTCTCTGTGTAGGTGCCGTCCTCAATTTTCAGCGCTGTGCTGTAGGCGTCATAGGTCATGCTCAGGACAACCTCCCCATCGGCAAACATGTTGTCGAGGGTGGTAGAGGAGTCGGGGAAGGTCTGACCCTGATTCCACAGCCAGGGATTCAGCTCCCTCAAATATTCCATCGCCGGCCTGACAGCCTCCCGCACCGTTTCCTTATCTGCCTCCATGGTGAGAAAAGGTTCATAGCCACAGATTTCATAGATGATGTTTCTGACGAACACGCTGCCCGTAAAGTCGGGAAGGGCGGGATATGTCACCATACCCGGATATTTCTGGACAAATTCTTTAAACTCCCTGGCATTCCCCGGCAAATCAGGGGTTACCGCCGTGTCGGCAATCAGCACCATCTGCGCTTTCCCGTAGGGGGCTTCATATCCTTCCACAGGGTAAGCAAAATCAAGGGTCACATCCTTGGATGTTTCGTCCACATATTCGCAGAAATTAGGCAGTCTGTCCGTAAAGGGGCCGTACAGCAGATTGTTTTCCCTTGCTGACTGGAAGTTTTCTCCGTTAATCCAGATCATGTCAATGCTTCCGTTTTCCCCGCCTGCCTGGATTTCTCCGGCAAGCTGGCTCAGCACCTGATCAATGTCCATGGGGACACGCTCCATGGTGATGTCGTATTTCTCCTTCATCACAGGGGCAAAGGAATGGTCCAGCCAGTCGTTGAGTTTTTCATCTCCGCCCCATCCATAAAAGGTGACGGTTGTGCCTCTGGCAGCCTCCTTCATTTCTTCAAAGCTCATGTCCTCAGGAGCCGGAAGGCTCTCTTCCCCCGACGCTTTTACTGCTGCCTCTGTGCCTGCTTTGCCGCTGTCTGCAAGCTCTGTTTTCCCTGTCCCTGAACAGCCCGTAAGCGCCAGAAGTCCCAGGGCGGCAGTCAGAATCCATCCTGCAGCAGTCTTTTTCATTTCCGTTGTTTTTTTCATTTCCGCTGTCTCATCTTATTCTGTCACAAAGGCTGCCTGTACATCGGCATCCTTCGCGCCATTTTCGATAATAAACAGATTATTTGTGTCAAAACCTGCATCCTTCATGACAGAGACAGCTGTCTTGGCGCAGTTATTTCCACTGTAGCAGAGCAGATAAACTGGTTTTTCCTTGTTCATCTCATTTACTGCCAGCTCATACATCTCTGTCTGAGCCTTGGAATCCTCGATCTCCTTTAATCCAACCTGAAGGGAGCCCTCCAGATGTCCTTTTGCATAGGTATCATCATCGCGGACGTCGAGAATCTGAATATCAGAATTTCCCACAGCCTCCACTGCTTCCTTTCCTGTCACATACTGCCAGTCGATGCTTTCCTCTGTGCGGTTTGTGGTAAGCGCGTCCTTCTCCTTAGCCAGAGCCTTAGCGCCTCCCTCTACCGTATAGATCAGAGAAGCGTCAATTCCTGCATCCTCCAGAACTCCTGTGGCTTTCTGAGCGCCCCTCTGTCCGCTGTTGCAGATAATATAAATCTCTTTTCCGTCAGACAGATTCTCCTTGGCGTAGGCAGTCATATTCTCAGCAAGGGATTCATCCTCAAGCGGGAAAATCGGGCACCATTCGGAGCCTGCCACTCTGCCTTCCACATAATTTCCCCATTCCCTGACATCAAGAACATGGGTTTCTCCCGTCTTTGCAGCCTCCACTGCATCAGCCGGAGCGACAAACTGGTATTCGCTGCCCTCTGCTGTCTTTTCCTCTCCTGCCGCCTCTGACTGTGCTTCGCTCTCCGGTGCCTTTAAAGCTGTCTGGGCCGCTGTTTCCGCCGCGGAGGCTGCCTGCGTACTCTGGGCATCCTTAGAGCCGCAGCCTGTGGCCAGCATTGCTGCCGCTGCAGACGCGAATAAAACTGCTGTTAATTTCTTTCTCATGATACAGTTCCTCCTGAATTTCATCCTCATTGATTATACGGGCTATCCGTTTCACCTTCAAGCCCGTCCCTATTGAAATATCTGATATAGCTATAGACCGTTTCAATAGGTATTTCTTTACTCCGCAATAAAGAACTCCTGAGGCTCCTGCTCCGGCGCATCCTCCGGAAGGCCCTTCTCCTTTACAGGGCTTCCAGGTCTTTTATGCCACTCGTACCAGCCTCCATCATACATATGGATATCCTCCCAGCCCATTGCGCAGGCATAAAAATACGTCTCACTTGCACGCCAGCCTGTTCCGCAGTGGAATACCACCGTCTTATCCGGCGTAATTCCCCAGCGCTCCCATCTGTCTTCCATCATCTCGTAATTAAACATCGTATTGTCCACGTTGCGGAAGTCTTCCATGCTGTACGGATCAGAACCGGCATAGCCAAATCTGGAGCCTGCAATGTCGCCTGCCTCTCCGATATAGGTGTAGCCGCTTATATTTCCCAGATATTCCTCCCAGCTTCTGATAGAAGCGATCACTGAATTTTCATCATTCACCGCCTGAAGCTCCTCCTCATAATCGAAGATGATGTCAGGGTTAGCCGGAACCTCTGTGCCGAAATCTGCCTGTTCCGGCTGATGTGCCTCAGTATCCCAGGCCCGGCCTTCCAGGGCCCAGAGCGTCTTTCCACCGTTTAACAGGCGCACATCCTCCACTCCTGCGTATTTCATAAGCAGTCCGGCTCTTGCAGCAGCTGTCGTCGCTGCCGTTGTTCCGTAGAGCACGACTGTGGTATCTTTTGTGATTCCCAGTCCCTCGAGGATGTTCTGAAGATCCTCGTCAGAGGGGCGGTTCCAGAACTTGAGCTGCTCCTCCATGGGAATTACCTCATAATCGGCAAGAGCTCTCGGGCCGGGAATATGATTGATCTCATCTGCATTCACATTAATTGCTCCCGGGATATGGCCCTTGTCATACTCTCCCTCCTCACTGGCCAGCGATACCTCTACAATCTGGAAGTCTCCTCCGTCAAAGGTTTCCGGCGTTTTTCCGTCTGCCAGATCCTGCACCCACTGAGGATGTACGTACATCTCATAATGCTCCAGGCTCTCTGTTTCGCCTCCGGCCTCCACATAAGCCTCATATCCGCCCTCCAGGACAGACAGATTCTCAAAACCGATTTCCCTGTACTTTTGGACAGTCTCCTCAGATACAGCAGAATTGCTGTACAGAACCGTCTCTTTTGCCGGATCCAGTCCGCGGCGCTCCAGCTCCCTGTCCATAGTTGTCCCTATAGCGGAATCCTTCTCCAGATCAATGGAAAGCCATGATTCAGGGAAGTCCACAGCACCCCTAATATGTCCTCCGGGCCCTTCTTCTGTCGTCCAGCCGATATACTGCTCCTCTGAACGGATGTCAATAATCTGAGCCTCCGTGTCTTTCAGTTCCTCAGCTGTAACCGTTCCTGTCTCTGCCTGGGCCTCTTCTTCTCCCAAGGCCCTTTGTGTCTCCTCCTGGGCCTCTTTCGTCTCCTGCGCCTGTGTCTGGGAATCCGGCGCCGGAGCAGAGCATGCTGCCGTCACAAGTGCCGAAGCTGCTGCTGCCATCAATACTCTCCACTTTCTCATCGTTTCCTAACTCCTTTCATTTTTCGTTTTGTTCCTTTTTTCAAAAGTGTTATCTATGAGTAATTTTAACAGGTATCCCGTTAAAAGTCCCGTCGCGTACAAAAGAAGGGTATCTGTCCATCCTGTCCTCAGATAATTCTCATAGCTTCCCGCCATATATTCGCCGAGGCTGAGTCCTCCCAGAAACTGCCTGTTAAACCCGTAATAGAGCAGAAAGGAAAGGGGCTTAAGCAGAAAAGTCCCTCCCAGAACGGTCAGCAGGTACCGGACAATGTGGAATCTTTTTCCGTGCCATAGGATGCCCACTGCCGCCGCTTCCGCCATCTGAAATAAAAGTACATAGGGAATCACGCCGCTTCCCATACCGATGTTGTTGAGCACAGCGCTGGCTGCCGCTGCGTAGCATGCACCTCCCACCGGCCCAAGCCCCATACTCACTAAAACCACCGCAACATTATTGGCATAGATCAGCTTTCCCACAGATGCCACCATCGGCAAAATCGCTGTAACTGCCGTAATCACTGACGCAGCCGCCACAAACACGGCCGCCCGCATAAAGCGGATTCTGTCTCTCTGTTTTGTTGTATTCTTTTCCATGTCCTTACCTCGCTGCCTGTACCAGACGCTCAATCTGTTCCAGAAAGCCATCGTCCAGATACGCCTCCAGTTTTTTTGCCGTAGTTTCATTTACAATGGCCTTTCCCGGCTGTCTGTACTGTACCCAGGCCATTGCGCACCAGGAAATGCCGCGAAGGCAGGTCACCGGAATGTACACCCTCGTCCTCTCCCGGATTCCTTCTGTGTCGAACCGCCCGTTTACCCGGCGGATATACCCGGATACAAAGTCTTCCATCTCACGGCTTTCCAGGATCACATCCGTCTTCCAGAAGGTGGTGGTAGGCGCCAGAAAATGTCCCAGATCCTGGGCCGGATCGCCGTACAGAGGCTTTTCCCAGTCAATCAGATACGTCTCTTCTCCGTCTTCCCCCACAAGGAAGTTTGTCGAATTCAGCTCTGTGTTAATACAGCACCGGACAGGCGGTTCTCCCAAAGCGTCAGCACTCTTCCATCCCAAATCCAGGAGCCTTCTTATCTTCTTCTTTTTATCCTCCGGGGCCAGCGAAGATTCCATGAAAATCCGGGCCATCTCCTCACATTCGTCAAGAATGGCCCTGAGAGGCTGTTTCGGTGCAATCAGCCCATGGTCAGCCGGGATGGCTGTGCTGTGAACATCTGCCAGGCATTCAGCTGCCTGCAGCAGATGTCTTCTGTAATCCAGCGCTTTGCCCGGAAGATATTCCATCACCATCACTCCGTTTGAGAGAACACTCCGGCTTGCGTCTGCATAGAGAGGCTTTGGCGTACGCCCCGAGGAGCTTAAAAGCTCAAGAGCATGGGCCTCATATTCTATCTGGCGCTCCAGATGCATCTGGCTTCCAAAGTTAATGCGGAATACCAGACGTTTTCCCGTAACCGGATGGATAAACCAATAGTTTTTATTGTACTCTCCCTGAGCTAAAGGCCTGTACCGCTCCGTCACCTCCCCAGGAAGTCCCAGAGCGTTCCGATAGTTCGCCCTCTTTACATAGGCAGACAGCTGAGGAGCCAGTGCCTCCTGCAAAGGCCACAGAGGTTCCCCGCAAGGCGGCCTGTACTGTTCCTCTGCCCCAGTTTCCTTTGGTTTCTTTTCTTTTTCCTGTTCTTCTTTCGTCTCTTCCACTGTCGTTTCTTCTAATCTCTTCATCATCTGATTCTTCTGCTGTTTTCCTGCTGTTCTCTTGTTGTTTTCCTGCTGTTCTCTTGCTGTTTTTTCGCTGTTCTTCTGCTGTCTTTGGTTGTTTTTTTCTGCTGCCCCCGTTTTTTTCTTACCTCACATCCCGGTACAGCCTGGCTATTTCCTCTATGGGCACCTGCTCCCGGTACATTTTTCGCAGACGGTTCATGCTCCACATCACGCGCAGTTTCGGAATCGTTCCCTTGGGAAATCTTCTGTCAGAGGTGTAAATTCGTTTTCCTGCCATCCCCAGGCGGACTCCCTTTTCCTTTAAGGTCAGAGAAAACTGATAGTCTTCCATAATCGGGATCTCCGGGAACATTCCCACCTCAAAAAACAGATCTCTGTCTACAAATATTCCCTGATCCCCAAACATCACCTTTCTGTCCTTTACCCGGTGGTTGGAGATCACGCGGCAGGTAAACATGAAAAAATTCCTGGAATGAAAGGCAATGCCGAAGCATCCTGCCCGGTAATCCCTCATCACCCGCCGTATCTCCTCCAACGGCTTTTCAGGAAGCTCGCTGTCGCAGTGAAGGAAAAACAAAATATCGCCGCTGCTCTTTTTCGCCCCCTCATTCATCTGGGCGGCCCGCCCTTTTTTGGAGCAAAGCACAGTAAATTCCGGCCAGATCATCTCTGCAGTACCGTCTGTGCTCCCACCGTCTACAAAAAGGATTTCACAGCTGTTCCTATACGGCCACAGCTCCTTCTGCAGCCTCTCTATGGTCTTTCTCTCATTGTAAACAGGAACGATAACAGAAATTTTGCTGATCTTTGCAAGATAACGCCCTGTCACACTTTTTTTCAGCCTTTCCTCCCTGCGCATTCTCTCCCTGAAGCCCCGCAAATCATCAGGAGTATCCAAATCGTGCAGCGTTTCCGTGAACCCGGCGCTCAGCCCTGCGCTCCTTAATTCTCTCAGTGTTTCCTCAAGCACCCTGCCGTGGCCGTACTCTCCAAGCCCAAACGCCTCCCTGTGAGGTTTTTTCATCCCCACCAGATAATATCCCCCATCGGCCGTCCTGCCGAATACAAGATCCTTTTCCTGAAGAGTCCAGAATGCCTTTCTTATACAGCTCTCCCCGATCTCCGGCACATCTGTGCCAATCAGTACAGCCGCCTGTGCTCCTCTCTCAAACACATCCTCAAAGGCGTGAAGCATCCTCTCCCCCAGAGTTTTTCCGCGCTGTACAAGATACTCCTTCTTCTTACCCATCAGTTTCTGAAGCCTCAGGACCTCCCCATCCTCCGGCGCATAGCTCACAAAGATTTCAGCATTTCCAGACTCGCACACCCTGACAATATCTCTGAGAAAGCAGGAGTGGAGCATGGCACACTGTTCCGGTGTCAGATGAGGCATCATCCGGGTCTTCGTCTTTCCCCGCACTGGGATTCTCGTGAAAATAATAATTGCCTGTCTCATGCCTGTTCTCTTTTCTGCCTGTCCATATAGATATTGCGGGCCAGCACAATCAGAGCTGACAGGGCAAACAGAATGAACAGCCCTGTGACAAACAGCTTTGCCCCTCCGGTCAGCATTCCCCCTACATAGGAATAGACAAGAGTCGCCGGAAGCTGCCCGATTCCGGTGGCAATAAAAAACGCTCCGAAAGACATGGAGGTAAGCCCCGCTGCATAGCTCACAATGTCAAAGGACATAAAAGGCAGCAGGCGGCAGATGAGAACGGTATTTTTTCCATATTTCTCAAAAAAAGTGTCAATCTGCCTGAGGCCTGTCCGGCTTGTCAGCCTTTCAGCCGCGTCT
>ULXG01031636.1_pt1 | contig 11655 bp, 10 predicted proteins | sample 1961141 | NCBI WGS metagenome assembly ULXG01 (sample SAMEA4835834, study PRJEB28245) | human gut metagenome | biome: gut microbiome; material: fecal sample | place: Denmark | collected 2008 | reverse complement strand
GCGTCGATTAAGCGGTGAACGTGAACCGGAAAGTAGCCTTGTATCCGGTCATGCATCAAAGGCTACCAATGCAAAAAGCCTGCCCGTGGGCGTTTTGCGGCGGGAATTTAAAAACACCGGCTACACTCGTAGAAAGCCTTGGTAAGCGATTTTCGGACAGGGGTTCGATTCCCCTCATCTCCACCACACCAATATTACACAAAACCCTATTGCTTTACAGGCGGTTTTGCCGTGACGGTTTGGTTGTAATATGATAAAAAGCAGAGGGCTTTATGCTCTCTGCTTTTTATTATCAATCAATATACGTTGTTTATATTACTTAGCCTCAACAGATTTTAATTATCTGTTGGGGCTTTTTTATTTGAGCAATCCACTTTTAAATAAACTATCTGCGTGTGGATTCGGCTGCAAATGAATTGCGTTGTCCAGTAATTCATCAAACGAAATTTTTGTTTTCAGACCATTGAACATCATACAATACTGATCTAAGTATTTGGCAATATTATCTGTTTGTTGTAAAGTGCGAAGCCATTTTTCTACATTTAAACAAACCTTTTTAGCAGATGGAAAATCATACATAACAGCACGTTTTCCATATTTATAGCCGCTTTTTATTAGTTTATCAGAACCACTCCAATTTGCACCAATGATGATACTTTCTGATTGAATGCAGTTTTTACAAAACGAGTTTAATTCCTCAAGACTAAAACTGCTAATACTACTAATTCGAATTTTTCCTATTTGTTTGTTATCATTTTCCATAGCAATAATAATCGGTATATTTTTTCTATATGGTCTTATCGTTGTACGATATATTTCGACTGTTCCTTGTAGCTCGTCTAACACAAAACGAATTCTTGCGCGATTTATTTTATTTAGTAAGGCCAATGCAGTTCGATTACTTCCTAATTTCAACTCTTTTTGTAAACTGGTCGCAGATACCAGGTTGTTTTGTGATACATACCACATTGCACGAAACCACAGAACTAAAGGTATATGGGTATCTTGAAACAATGTACCAGAAATGACGGTGGTTTGGTATCCACAGTTTTTGCATTTGTATTTGTAACTCCTAATTGCCCACATTTCATTACATTGACAGCGGGGACAGCGAAACCCATATTTCCAACGTAATTGAAATAAGTAATCCAGACACTTGTTTTCCGTATCAAATCTATTTTCTATTTCTTGTAAATCCATTTTAAACACCTCATATATGAACATATCATACTTGCGTTGGTTCGTCAAGTGAACTTTTAACGTAGCAATGGTTAAGTTCTTTGAAATTAAATTTCAAAGGAGTGTTAATTCATGTTAACCGTTGAGATGAGTCAAAAGCAAGCCAGAATGTTTGCGCATGAGATTTTTTCTGACATTAAGAAGTATGTCGAAACTCACCGTCAAGAATTTGAGGAGTTTCTAAAGGAAGAAGCAAAGTCAGAGAGGGGGGATCAATAATGAATTTCAATAAAATCCCTGATAAATTGAAAACGCAAGCTCTTTGGTGTGTTTGGAAACAAGGAAAAATCCCGTGTAATCCTCGCACCGGAAAAAATGCTCAATCTAATATTCCGGAAACTTTTTCAGATTTTGAAACCGCCTGCAATGCTTTAGAAAAAGGCCAATACGAGGGTCTAGGAATTAATATTCATAATGGTTTCAGTGCCATTGATATAGACCATTGTATTGGTGAAAAAGGAGAATTATCTGACATGGCAAAGGATATTATTACAAAAATGGGAAGTTATACGGAGACAAGCCCCAGTGGCACAGGTATTCATATTATTTTCACTACGCATGATTTTCTATTTGATAAAGAAGCATATTACATCAATAATCAAAAAATTGGATTAGAAGTATATATAGCGGGAGCCACAAAGAAGTTTATAACAATCACTGGTAATGCCATAAATAATAATGGTATTGTCGATAATCCTCCCGCTTTACAAGAGATACTGGATAAATATATGCAGAGACATCAATCGTTGCCTTTAAAGAGTGATTCGTTAGCTTCATCTTCTGTTTTTTCTGATAGAGAATATTTACGAATTGGACTGAAAAAAGATACAAAATTAATTGATTATTGGAATGGTAATCGGCCTTTGAAAAGTGAAAGTGAAAATGACATGGGTTTTATGGCCAAATTACTGTTTTGGACTAATGGTAATGCTGATGAAGCAATTAATGCCTTTCGTAACAGCCCATATACCAGTCAGAAAGACTCCGCACACCAAAAAAAGATACAAAGGTCAGATTATTTACAAAGACTTATTCAAGAGGCTATGCCATCCAAGACTGCCGCACAATCCAATGCTGAATATCAAGCCCAGCAACAGCAACAGAGAAATCAAAATATTTCACCAAAAGAACCTAGTGCCGGCTTGAAAATTATCTCCGCCAAAAAACTTCAAGAAACCAAATTGCCGCCTGTCGAATATTTAATAGAAGATATTTTACCACAGGGGACAAGCATTTTGACCGCAGCTTCAAAAATTGGAAAAAGCTGGTTAGTTCTGGATATGGGGTTAAAAATTGCGGCTGGTGAAAGGGTTTTCAATAAGAAGACCAAACAAACAGATGTTCTGTATCTTGCCCTTGAAGATAGCTACACAAGATTACAGGATAGAATGAACAAAGCACTAAATGATAATCCTCCACCTGAAAATTTTTACTTTTTAACCGAAGTCCCTAACCTTGAAAATGATCTTTTGGCTGAACTTGAAGCGATTCTAACAAAGTATCCTGAAATAAAATTGATTATCATTGATACCCTACAAAAAATAAGAGGTCAAGCTTTGCTTCGTGAAAGTGCTTATCAGCAGGATTATAGGGAAATGGGAATGATAAAAAAATTTGCAGACAAGCACGGAATAAGTATCTTCCTTGTTCATCATAATCGGAAACTGGTAGATGATAGTGACCCTTTCAACATGATTTCTGGAACAAATGGAATTATGGGGAGTGCAGACACTATATTTGTAATTACTAAAAAATCTCGAAATGATAAAAAAGCGGTGTTGCATATCACTGGACGTGATGTTTTACAAAATGATATAGTGATATGTTTTAATGAAATTACTAGTAGATGGGATATTATCGGATATAAAGAAAAAATAAATAGGGAGGAATATGAAAGGAATCCTATTGTAAGAACGGTTCGAGAATTACTAAAATTAAAGGGCACTTGGGAGGGAACTGCAAGCATGTTAATAGAAAAAGGGAAAGAACTGAATATTTATATTGAGAAAGATGCACAAGGAGTAGGATATGAACTAAATAAATTAGAAAAATTATTCTTTGACTATGATCGGATTACGTATTTTTGTAAGCCGAATGGAAATGCGGGGCGAATTCATCATTTTCATAAAATTGGAATGCTTCCACATAGAAAAAGTTAACTGTGAAGAACTGTAAATAACACTCCTAAAAAGCCATTGAAGCCATTGAAAGCTATTGATTGTATAATTTTCAATAGCTTTCAATGGCTTCAATGGCTTTTTTCATATTATGATGTTTTCTCTCCCGTTATTCTTCCAAACGGTCATAATCTATCTCATAGGTATCTTCAACGTACTCTCCTTCGGGCAAGTCATATTCCAGCGTGTTCACCAGTTGAAACGCTTCTTTCAGAGAACTAGCGGACACAGGAATAATCGCCCTCATTTGCCAAGTCACGGGGATCCTATAAATAACTTCTTCATTCGCATAAACTGGGCTGTATACTTTTCTTCTTATCATAAATTATACCACCTTTATATCCGTGTAAAATTTGTTTTTAAGGCCGGTTTCATACTATCCGATAAATTTAGCAGATAACCGTTGTTCACACACCCAGGTTAGATGTCTCCCCGTTTTAAAAGGCAGTTTGACGGTTTCAAAATACCTTTGTAAAACAAAAAGCGGAACAATTTTTCCTCTTGTTTAAAATTAAGGTTTCCGACATAAAAATACCATCGCCCATTTATCATAGGCAATGGTATCATTCATCAATCCGGTTTTCTAAAATCAATTATGATGATTTTGCTTCTTTTTCTTGATGATGGTTCATGCGGACGAATACCCGACACTGTTCAAGGCAAATGGCTTTTTGTTCATCGGAAAGAGAACGAAAAATACGCAGTAATTCTGCCTCTTGATGGCTGGAAATTTTTTTAGTGAAATTATCCAGAAGATAATCGGTTGATACATCAAAATAGTTAGCAAGCAGTTTTAAAGTAGCAAAATCCGGTTCTCGTGTATTTTGAACATAACTCCCCATAGTTGATGGAGCAATATTTAACTGTATAGCGAGTTCCTTTTGGGTCATTTCCCTTTCTTCAAGCAAAACACGCAAATTCTCTCCAAAACTCATTTTATCACCCCTTTCTCAATTTTAAAAGAAGGAAGTGAAATAGTAGGAAATAATCTACTATTAGAGTTGACAAAACGCGATAAGAGTTTTATAATGAGTATGAATATCAGATTAGAAAAGAAGGAAAAATCATGTGTTCTGAAAACTGCAAAATCATCTCCGATGATGGCATGATTCAGGCGTTTTCAAAAGAGCGGATTCCCTATCAGCCGCAAGACTGGCGAAAAGAATTCCGTAATGCTTTGCGGTGTGCCCTGTCGCAATTAAAAATAACCGCAGAAGGTCAATATCTGATGGCTTGCTACTATGGGACGGGGATTGGCTCTTTTGATTTGGAAAACGTTTTGTTTTACAATATTGGCTCTGCGCCTTTTCGTCCGTTTGCCGCCAATCGAATCTTTGCGGAAAACTGTTCGCATCAGGGAACAGAAACAACTGATGAAGGAGCGAAATTCCCCCATAGGTATGTCTATAAAATCTGTGATTCAGAAAATCAGACGGATTTTTGGGGAAAGCACACTTTAGCGGCAGAATGGGAATCCCTATCGGTTCCGGTTTCTTTGAGTAGCAATAAGGCTGTTGTTTATTGGCGGGCGCTCAGGGAGAACCCCGGAAAAGTTCATTCTTATCATAATCTACAAGGCAGTAACTTTGGGGTAAAAATCAAGCTGTCTGTTCCGAAAACAAAAACTGTGAATCTTACCACAGTTGTAAAACCTATGCTTGACGGAGTGATTTGTGCTTTTCACAGCGCAGATCAATGTCTGCAAAAAGAATCCAGCCTGATTGCTTCCCGTCTTGGAGTTCCAAAGCAACAGCTTCTTAGCACGGACAATGATATTTTGGGAGCGTGCAGGTTTATCTACCCTTATCGGGAAAACAGCGTAAAATGGAACCCACAGGACAATCGTTGTTTTGCATTTGAAATTGAAGCGGAACACAACAACGATGGGAGTTGCCGCTTTTCTGGTGGGATTTATGACCTGTTTTGAATGAATGAAACGATAGTCAGCTATGTGCAAAATATCAAACGTGTTGTTTTTTTCAAAAATTAGTAGAGTACCAACAAAAAGGGGTTGATAGAATGAAAAGGATAGTTTCGTTAATCCTAATCGCTATTGTTACGGTATCAATGATACCAAATTTTGTGTATGCCTCTGTCTCTGAAGAACAGAGTTGTCCCCGTTGTTACGGTAAAGGATTTACTTATGGCGACGGATACGAATCATGTGACAACTGTTATGGACTGGGCTACACCGGAACATATAACCAAATGTTTGCATGTGAAAAATGTCATGGTAGCGGTGAGCAACGTGTAGAAAATCCTTGTACTCTGTGCAATGGGAAAGGAACTATTTCAGGCTACATTGTAAGCTATGATGCTAACGGCGGAGTTGATGGGCCGACTTATCAGATAAAATCATCAGAGGAAATTTTAAAATTAAGCAATATTACCCCTAATAGAACAGGATATAAATTTATGGGCTGGTCTGTAAAGCCCAATGGAGATATTTGTTATCTGCCGGGATCAGACTATTTGGAAAACGCAAATATTACACTATATGCTATATGGGAACCAGAATGCCATAATTGTGATGGGAAAGGCTTTATACAATCTTCAAAAACTTGTCAAAAGTGTCAAGGACATGGTTATTTTAGCACAAAGATTGATTGTGACCATTGCATGGGAACAGGGATAAATATGCAAACAACTGCTACAAAATGTCCTAGGTGCCTTGGCGGTGCAATAGGGATTATTGTAAAGGATTGCTATATTTGTTCAGGTAAAGGATATCTGTATTCCACGAATGGTGTTCCTTGTTCTAATTGTAAAGGAACAGGAGATATATTAACTGACATAAAGTGTCAAGAATGTACTGACGGAAAGGTTTATCAAGATACAACATGTCCTGCCTGTGGTGGGAATGGAATTTTGTGTGGAAATGGTCATACAGAAGTAATTGATACAGCCAAATTACCTACATGTACAAACTCTGGCTTAACAGAGGGAAAACATTGTTCTGTATGTAATAAAGTTTTGGTCGAGCAAAAAATCATTCCAGCTACCGGGCATAGTTATTCCAGTAAAATAGTTGATCCTACTTGTTCAGAAATGGGATATACTTTGCATATTTGCTCGAAGTGTCAAAGTTCTTATAAAGACAATTATACAGACGCTACGGGACATAATTATAGCACTTGGACGACTATTGTATCGCCGACTTGTACGACTGATGGTATAGAATCGAGGGAATGTTCTATTTGTGGAGCCACTCAAACACATACCATATTACACAACGGGCACGATTACAAAACGGAAATTATCTCTCCTACTTGTACAGAAAAAGGATATACTTTACATGTATGTTCTAAATGCGATTCAAGCTACAAAGACACATACATTGATGCCGCAGGACATCAGTTTGGAGAGTGGGTCGTTGAAAGACCAGCTTCCGAGCAAAAAGATGGACTGGAAATTCGTGTTTGTTCTGTTTGTCACGAAAAAGAAACCCGTGTGATTCCTGCATATATTCTAGGCGATATTGACAATAACGGGACAATCAACCTGAAAGATGTAACACAGTTGCAAAAATATCTGGCAGGCTGGGACGTGGAAGTTGCAACGGAATATTGTGACGTCAATGCAGATGGTGAAATTAACCTGAAAGATGTAACCCATCTACAAAAATATTTGGCTGGCTGGGAGGTGGAACTCGGCCAATCATAAAGCAAAATTAAACCAATCGAAACAGATGGAATTGTCAGGCGCATAGAAGCCTGTCAGTCAAAAAATCGAAACGGAGGAAAAAACATGAAGAAGTTTATTGCAATGATAACTTCCATTTGTCTTTGTGCAGTCGCTTTTCTTTCTACTCCTGCCCTTGTATCTGCGGTAGGCAACGATGAAGCGGCGTTTGTCGTTGAGGAAGTAAGCGGCTATGCAGGAGACGAGGTAACAGTCAACATCAACGTCAACAATAATCCGGGAATCTGTGCTGCGGGTGTAACCGTGAGCTATGATGGAAATACGCTGGAACTCAAATCAGTGACAAATGGTTCAGTGCTTGGAGGAAATATATTTGGGCCTGTAAGCAACAATCCCATAAAACTGACATGGTCAACCACAGAGAACTCTACAGCAAGCGGTGTCCTTGCAACTTTGACTTTCGCCGTCAAAGAAAATGCAGATTCGGGAAAATCAGCGATTATACTGACTTATGACCCGGACGAGGTATATAACATTGATATGACAAATGTTGCCTTTGCAGTAGAAAATGGTTCTGTTACGGTAAACTGCAACCATGTAGCTGGCGCTTGGGAAGAAGAAAATCCGGCCAGTTGCACGGAGAAAGGAACCGAAGTACAGAAATGTACCAAATGCGGTACAGTTTTGAACAGACGGGACACCGATGCTTTAGGGCATAGTTTTGGGGAATGGGAAACCGTGACATCTCCCGACTGTACCAATAAAGGAAGCGAAAAGCATACCTGCTCTGTCTGCCAGTATACAGAAACCCGTGATATTGACCCCTTGGGTCATAGCTGGGAATCCGACTATACGATTGATAAAGAAGCCACCTGCACAGAAGATGGCAGTCAGTCTATCCACTGTTCCAGATGTGACGCTGTAAAAGACAGTCAGGTAATCCCGAAAGGCCACAAATACGGAGAATGGATTGTGGATAAGGAAGCTACCTGTACCGAAGATGGAAGCCGTCACCGTGTCTGCTCTGTCTGCAATGAAGAAGAAAACGAATCTATTCCTGCGGCACATCAGTTTGGCGAATGGGAAACCATCACAGCGCCTACCTGCACGGAAAAAGGCAGTGAACAGCGTACATGTTCTGTTTGCAAGGAAGTTGAAACCCGGGATATAGACGCAACTGGCCATAGCTGGGAAACCGAGTTCACCATTGACAAAGAACCGACTGCAACCGAAGATGGGAGCAAGTCAATCCACTGCAAAAACTGCGACGCTGTGAAGGACGTTACAGTGATTCCGGCAGGAACAACAGCAACAGATCCGACGGAACCATCTAGTCCCTCGGATTCTTCCGAAAGCGATGTACCCCAAACGGGCGACAGCTTCCCCGTTGCGGTTCTGATCGTGTTCTTTGTTGCCGCTGGAGCCTTGACGGTTCTTTTAGTGGTCAACAAAAAGCGTGTTCGCTCAAAATAACATCAGGATAACACCCCATAGGGCAGGACTTTGATAGTTCTGCCCTTTTTCTATAAAATCAAAGAGTTCATTTTCTTTATAGTTTTGCAGTCCTGTTAAATAACCAAAATTCCCTGAAAAATTAGGTAAAAATATAAAAGAAACTATTTACCTCTTTTCGTTTATATATTATAATATTATTATAGAAAAACGAAAAGAGGCATTTCTATATGATTTACGGATATGCGAGATGTTCCACCAATGAATCTATGCAAGATATTAACAGACAGATTCGGGAACTGAAACAACAGGGCGCAGAAGATAAAACCATCTATCGGGAATATGAGAGCGGGACAAAGACCAATCGGGCAGAACTGCAAAAGCTGCTCGATATTGTGAACCCCGGAGACACCATTTTAGCAACAGAAGTCAGCCGAATTACCCGCAGCACCAAACAGCTTTGTGATATCATAGAGTTGGCAAAAAGCCGGAAAATAAAGCTTGTTTTAGGCTCCTTTGTGGTGGATTGCCGGAAAGAGCTAGACCCCATGACAGAGGGAATGCTCAAAATGATGGGTGTATTTGCCGAATTGGAGCGGAACATGATAAGCCAGCGAGTAAAAAGCGGTATGGAGAATGCTAAATCCAAAGGAAAAACGATTGGGCGGCCTGCGGTCACAGCCGATGATATTCCCGCTATTTTTTATCGGCATTATCCGAAATACCAAAAGGGCGAAATTAACAAGAAAGAGTTTTCCAGGCTCTGTTCCCTGTCTTATCCGACCATTTACAAATATCTGAGGATTGTTGAGGGTTAAAGTATTAGGAAGGTGCGAAAATGAAAGTTGCAGTTTATGCTCGCTATAGTTCGAGTTCACAAAGAGAAGCTAGTATTGAAGAACAAATTAAAATATGCACGGAATATGCTGAAAGGAATCATTACTCGATAGTTAAAATTTATAAGGATAGTGCTTTAACAGGTAAAACTGATAACCGGCCTGCATTACAAAGATTATTAAACGATTGCTCAAAAAAATTATTTGATGTTGTAATTGTATATTCGATTGACCGTTTTGGAAGAAATCTAAAGCAATCACTTACGAACGCAGATAAAATTGAACAGGACAATGGTATCATGTTGGTGTCTGCTACTGAAAACTTTACCAACGATCCATCTGGAAGATTTTTCCGAAATATTATGATGGCTTATGCTCAATATTATAGTGATGAAATGGCAGTGAAAATTAAAAGGGGGATGGATTATAATGCGGAAAATTGTTTGTATAATGGTGGTGGAGTTCCTTTAGGATATAAAATCGTTAACAAACGATTTGAAATAGACACGGATATTGCCCCTATTGTCAGAAGTATTTTTGAAATGTATGCGCAGGGAACAACTGCGACAGAAATTATTAATATGTTGAATGCGCAGGGGATAAAAACATCTAAAGGGAATCGCTTTAATAAAAATTCACTCCACCATATTCTACTGAATAAACGTTATTTGGGTTATTATATTCATAGTGGGGTGGAAATTGCTGGTGGTATTCCTCAAATTATACCAAATGACTTATTTGAGAAAGTAAAAGAAATCGCCCAAAAAAATAAAAAAGCACCAGCACGTGCAAAAGCAAAAGTCGAATACCTTCTTACTACAAAGTTATTCTGCGGCCATTGTAAAGAGATGATGACCGGATTTTCCGGAACAGGAAAACAAGGAAAAGTGTATAACTACTACATTTGTAATGGTAGAAAGAAAAAATCATGTAGTAAGAAAATGGTGGATAAAAACTATATTGAAAATCTTGTGATTTCAGAATGCCGCCGTCTTCTATCTACTGAAAACATTCGACGTATAGCCAAGGAAATTGTCGCAATATGCGAATCAGAAAAGGACACATCAAATTTAAAAAGGTTACAAAAACTTCTGTCTGAAAACGAACGGAAACAGCAAAACACAATTAATGCGATTATGGAAAGCGATATTGAAAGTGTTCGGAAGCGATTGGAGATTCAAATACCAATACTGGAGGCTGAACATACAGAAATTGAAAAACAAATTACTAAGGAGCAGGCAGTCTATGGGTCCATTACAGAGCCACAAATCAGATTCTTTTTAACTTCCTTGAGAAAAGGTAAGGTTGATGATATAAAATACCGAAAAACTATTATAAATGTTTTTGTCAATCGCATATATCTATATGACGACAGAGTAACTATTACTTACAACTCTGGTGACAATCCTGTTACAATCAGTGATCGACTTCTTTCAGAACTGGAAGAAAAAGATGAAAATGAAAAGGTTTTGTTTTTTAATAGGAGTGAGCCACCACGTCGCTGCGGACGGCATATCGTTCGCAGCGACTTTTTTGCAAAAGTCACTTCTCACTCATTCTGTCGCAGCTCCTCTCCGAATCGAACCCGCTGCGCTGGGCTTCGATTCGGGTTTTTGTCCTAACTCTGGGTATCTTTTTTGTATCTATGCCCGGAAAGCCTGATATTGTGGGCTTTCCGGGCTTTTTTGTTTTCCGGGGACTTGGTGGAACAAGCCGCTATCAGCCCGCTTCCTATTGCGACGAGCATTTAGTCCCATAGCGGCCCATTTTTGCACCCCCTTGTCTGGCTCTCTTGTACCAGAACTGAGGAAACGCTAAAAAGTGTTCGCCCCCGGATAGCGCCCCTTCCTTCAATGAGAACAATTTAGCGGGAACCTTGCGGCTCCCGCTTTTTTCTTATTCCCGCTCGAAAACCTCTCCACAATCTCCACAGATTACATTGACCTCCCGCGTTGCCCGGATAATGGTGCCGCAGCAGGGGCAGACATATTTGATGCTGCGGTTAATGGATTTCTTACTTCCGCCCTTGGTGGTGCCTTCCACCGGCAAGCGGCTGGCATTGATCTTGTCCTCACCCAAAGTTTCTCTGATCCATGCCTCCGCCTCCGGGGCCAGAGTCGTTATCGTCCAGCCATACTTGGCGTGCTTCTCGATATGCAGGCCGTGGGCCTCGGCGGTGGCCTTAAATTTCTGGTTGTGGTAGTAGCCGTTGTTGCTTACGTCTTGAATACCTTGCACCAGATTGCAGAGATGCGCCATCTCATGCAAGAGCGTGGCTGCCAGCTCGAAGATGGGCCGGTCAAGGTACT
>ULXG01043627.1_pt1 | contig 11656 bp, 10 predicted proteins | sample 1961141 | NCBI WGS metagenome assembly ULXG01 (sample SAMEA4835834, study PRJEB28245) | human gut metagenome | biome: gut microbiome; material: fecal sample | place: Denmark | collected 2008 | reverse complement strand
CAGCCGCACGAAGACTGTGCCCCAGAGCCAGTGTCGTCTTTCCCTTCGCGCTTCCGCAGTATACTTCTGTTAATTCTTTTTTCATGACAATTCCTCTTAATATTGATGAAACTGCATCTTTTTCAATGTCCTTATCTTACCTCAGTTCGCCTGAAATTGCAAGCTTTTCCGTCCTCTGTCAGTATTCAGAAGCCTTCTAATCGGTGAAAATAATCTGCCTATACTAAAATGTCGAAAAATGCTCTGTTTTTATTGCGTGCCGTAATAAAATAGTATATAATAAACCCATAAAAGACATGCAGAGTAAATTCATATGCGTAAAGTGCCATCCGGATAGAGAGTTGCCGGAAGGACGAAAAGAGAAATCTTGCGGTATATGGGTTGCATCTCGCTGCAACAGAGGGTAAATATTTTTGGTTATCTCCTATTGTGGTCAGATATCTGCGAAGGGAGGTAATTTTTTTATGGAAAAAAACAAAAACATGTTTCTTTCTTCAGCCAAAGAGCTGAAGAGTGTGCTTGCTCTTGCCATGTGCGCAATGTTTGCGGCACTTGCACTGATTCTGAATTCAGTGGCATCCATTAATCTGGGTCCGTATATCAAAATCGGATTTTCCGGTATTCCAAACCAGATTGTTGACTATCTGTTTGGTCCCATTACCGGAGGCTTATTTGCAGGAATTCTGGATCTTGTGAAATATTTCATGAAACCTGACGGAGCCTTTTTCTTTGGCTTTACGTTTAACGCAATGCTCGCAGCCTTTATTTACGGATGCTTTTATTACCGTCAGAAGCTGACTCTGAAAAGAGTTCTGATCGCCAAGCTGGTAGTGGTTCTTGTTGTCAATATAGTTCTGAACACACTGTGGCTTGACATGCTGTACGGCAAAGGTTTCCTTGCAATTCTGCCTGCACGCGCAGTAAAAAATCTGATCATGTGGCCAATTGACTCCTTTATCTTTTTCACGATTACCAGACTGATCGAACAGACAGGCGTTTTCCGCAGCTTTAAAAAGACTGTTGTAAAGCAGGCCTGAATTTCCAGCTGAATAACAGATGAAACAAGCCCCTGCCGGTGTATGAATCCGTCAGGGGTTTTGTTCAGCCAGGCATATATTCTCGCATTTTTTATTCCCACAGAACCACTGGATACCAGGCGGCGCCCATATACTTGCCCCATTCATCTGCTTATGTGCAGAAATAATACAGCCGCCTGAATGAGGCAATGCATGTTTCGGGCTTTACTCCATGTATTCCAGCTTGCTTACTGAAACTTCATAGGCGATTCTTTTTTCTGCCTGGTTCTCACCCAGTTTTTTTACATATTCCCGGCTCTGGATACGGCCCCAGATAAGAACATGTCCCCCAACAGCAAAAGCAGAGGCATACCGGGCGTTTCTTCCCCAGCAGATACAGGGTATGTAATCAGATTTTCCATAAGGACGGTTTACAGCCATCAGAAGATCCGCAATTTCTCTTCCCAGCGGAGTTTTGCGGTAAACCGGCGGTTTACAGATATATCCGTCCAGAAAGATCTGATTTACGGGAACTGAGTCGTCCTCTTCCTCTACAAATCTTACCTCCCTTGCAAAAACAGAAAGTACCAGACGGTTGTGTTTTTCCTCGTGGCGGTTATAGGACCGGAACTGACCGTGAATTTCTATATATTCCCCCACGTAATCCTGCGTTACATCCAGAAGTCTTTCGGATACCATGACCGGAATCCTGTCCTCTGAATCACTGAGTCTCTTTACGATCAGATCCATCACATAAAAGCCCTCTCCAAACACCTGATGACTGAAAGTAAAGCCCGTATCAATTTTCCCCATGATTGATACCTGATTGTTTTCAATAATTTTGTCTGCCATAATATAGTTCTCCTTCCTCTTTGGGTATTTTGTCTATATTAGCCTATGTACCTGCCCGGAAGTTTAGAACCAAAATCTTAAAAAATTTTTTTGAATACCTTGTAATCTGCGAAAAATGTGGTAAACTGAAATGTCGTACCATGAATAAAAAACACATTAATATAGAAGAAAAAAGAAAGGATTTCAAATTTTATGAAGACCAAACGCGAAGATGTACGCAATGTTGCCATTATCGCCCATGTAGACCATGGCAAAACCACTCTGGTGGATCAGCTTCTGAAACAAAGCGGTGTTTTCCGTGAAAATCAGGAAGTACAGGAACGTGTCATGGACTCCAATGATATCGAACGTGAGCGTGGTATCACTATTTTGTCCAAAAACACTGCTGTCCATTATAAAGGCGTAAAAATCAATATCATCGACACTCCCGGACACGCTGATTTCGGCGGAGAGGTAGAGCGTGTACTGAAAATGGTAGACGGCGTAATTCTTCTTGTAGATGCCTTTGAAGGCGCTATGCCTCAGACAAAATTCGTTCTTAAAAAAGCTCTGGAGCTTAACCTTCACGTAATTGTCTGCATTAATAAGATCGACCGTCCAGAGGCCCGCCCTGACGAGGTAATTGATGAAGTTCTTGAGCTTCTCATGGATCTGGAGGCTTCTGACGAGCAGCTTGACTGTCCGTTCCTGTATGCATCCGCAAAGGCAGGACATGCAGTTCTTGATCTTTCCGATACACCGGAAAATATGGCTCCTCTCTTTGAAACTATTCTTAAATACATTCCTGCTCCGGAAGGCGACCCGGATGCAGATACACAGGTTCTGATCAGCACCATCGACTACAATGAATATGTGGGACGAATTGGTGTCGGTAAAGTAGAAAACGGCAGGATTGCCGTGAACCAGGAGCTTACCCTCCTGAACCATCATGATCTGGATAAACGTCAGAAAGTAAAGATCAGCAAGCTTTATGAATTTGACGGATTAAATAAGATTGAAGTCAAAGAGGCTTCTATCGGTTCTATTGTAGCTGTTTCCGGTATTGCAGACATCCATATCGGCGATACCCTGTGCGGCGGTGAAAATCCGGAGGCCATTCCTTTCCAGAAAATTTCCGAGCCTACGATTTCCATGAATTTCCTGGTAAACGACAGCCCGCTTGCAGGCCAGGAAGGAAAATATATTACTTCCCGTCATCTCCGCGACCGTCTTTACAGAGAGCTGAACACTGACGTAAGCCTTCGTGTGGAGGATACCGAGTCAACTGAGTGCTTTAAGGTTTCCGGGCGAGGCGAGCTTCATCTTTCTGTTCTGATCGAAAACATGCGCCGTGAAGGCTATGAATTCGCAGTCAGCAAGCCTGAAGTCCTTTATCATTTTGATGAGCGCGGCAAAAAGATGGAGCCAATGGAAATCGCATATGTAGACGTTCCGGATGAATTTTCCGGTACTGTGATCCAGAAGCTGAGCGAGCGTAAAGGCGAGCTTCAGGGGATGAGCACTGCCAGCGACGGCTCTGTCCGTCTGGAGTTCCACATTCCTTCCCGCGGACTGATCGGTTTCCGCAGCGAATTTATGACTTCCACAAAAGGAACCGGAATCCTGAATACCATGTTCGACGGCTATTCCCCGTACAAGGGAGACTTCCAGTACCGCAAACAGGGCTCCCTGATCGCATTTGAAGCAGGCGAAGCAGTTACCTACGGACTTTTCTCCGCTCAGGAACGAGGCGTACTCTTCATCGGACCGGGAGCAAAGGTTTACAGCGGCATGGTCATCGGCCAGAACGGAAAGGCTGAAGATATCGAGCTGAACGTATGCAAGACCAAGCATCTGACCAACACCCGTTCCTCCTCCGCTGACGAGGCTCTGAAACTGACACCGCCTAAGGTATTAAGCCTTGAGCAGGCCATTGAATTTATCGACCAGGATGAGCTTCTGGAGATAACTCCTACAAGCCTTCGCATCCGTAAGAGAATTCTCGACCCAAGAGAAAGAAAACGCGCGGGATTTAAGAAAAACTGATCTATCATATAAAAGTCAAAGGCAAAGAACCTAAAATGAAATTTTGACAGAGGGATAAAGCTCTTGTGTTATTCTAACAGATGCGTTCTATTGATAATAGAAAAAGGGAAAGCCAGAAACACACGGCCTACCCTCAATTAATTATGATAACTGTTTTACACAGCCGTTCACTATTGCGAGTAGTGGACGGCTGATTTATTGTCCTGTTATCGAATTTTTATTTCTATTTTATTACCCAATGGACAATATATCTGTGTTAAATCCGCATCTCCCTCATACACACTTCCTGTTCCTTCTCCATATGTGTCCTCTTCTCCTGTTGTATAAAAATATTTGTTTTCAATATCTTTATTTTTATATTTATCAACATACAACTGAAGGGTTACAGATTCTGCATTTGGAGAAATGCCTGTATATCTTTCGAAAACTCTGTCCTGTTGAAACAGTATTTCTGGTTTATTATAATCTGCAAGCCGGTAACAAACAGAATTGCCCAGATTGTCTTCTCCTATCAAATAATATTTATCATACTCTCCCAAATCTGTCATCTTTCCTGAAATCGTACTTGTAAAATCATTTAGCCGCATTTGAGAAACCGTAAGATTCTGATTTTCATTTATTTTAATCTGTTGATCTATATTAATTATTTCAGTATTTGCCTCCAATTCTTTTAAATCTGTTTTAAATTCAAAAACATACTCGTCTGACTTTGAACTTTCATCTATTTTTTGTATCTCCTCCGGCGAAGCTGTATGCACACTTATTGTTACATCTGCTTCCTCATTGGCAAAAATATTGTCTTCTATCGTATAATGAAAAACCTCTCCCTGCATCTCCCCATTTTCTAAAAGCACGGGATAGCTTTCGCTCAATTGTATTTCCTGTTTATTAATAAGCACGTCTGTCAGCAAAACGGGTTCTTCTGTTTTTTCCGAATCAGAAGTAGCAGAAAAAGCCACCCATAAATCATTTTTATCTGCTGCCACTTCATGAATAGTAACCGAAATTCCCTTTCTGGTTATTGTTTTCCCTATCATATCTGTATAGCTGCTGACATCCTCAGAAAGTCCCAGTGCCGTTCCAATCCATGAAGTAAACTGTTTCCATGCTGCTTTTACCTCTTCCTGATGTGTCATAGCACCTGCTGCCAAAAATAATAATATAAATCCCGCTACTGCAGTCTTTAATAACCTGTATTTTATGATTACCTGTTTTTTCCATGGCCGAGAAGCCTCATAAATAAATTTTTCATCAATATCCCCGAATAATTCCAGAAAGGTATAATTGTTCTTCATAAAAGATCACCTGCCTTTTTCCATAATTTTTTTCTGCTGCGAAACAGACTGGATTTCACCTTGCTTTCCGAAACAGAATGTCTTTTGGAAATTTCTTTAATATCATCCATATACCAATAGCGCCGCACAAAAATATCCCTGTCTTCTTCTTTTAATCCTTTTAAAAATTCATCCAGAACATCTAAGATCTCCTGACGTTTTATATTATGTTCCAGAGAATACTGTACCGTTTCTTCCAGTCTTTCCAGTTCACCATTGATATCTGCCATATGAGAGTCTGGTCTTTTAAACGCATTTTTTCTCCGTAAACAGTCGATTGCCTGATTTCGAGTTATCTCCCCCAGAAATGCAGATAGGATTTTCGGGATTTTAGGTGGAATCTCATTCCACGTTATTAACCAGGTATCGTTTACACATTCCTCTGAATCCTCTTTATTCAATAAAATATTCCATGCGATTCCAAAGCAGAGCTTTGAATACTTTATGTCAGTCTGACGAATTGCTTCTTCAGATCTGTTTAAAAATAACTCAATGATATCCGTATCTTCCATACACGCCTCCTGTTCATTTATTCCCCTATATTATATTAGACGTATTTTTTCACTTTATGTTGCATTTTGTCTTTATTTTTTACAAAAAATACAACGAGCCTGTCTGTAAATACCGTTTTTTAGCCTCTAAATCTTAAAATAAAAATCTCCTGTAGGAATCAGTGTTTTTATATCTGATCTTCCATAGGAGATTCTTATGTTTCTTCCGATTGCATACAACACGAATTCTTTATAGCCCATGAAACGTTCGCCACAGGTTCCCAGCCCCTCATATCCACTTATTTCCCGATAACCTTATTATTTTAATTTTCTAAATATGTCTTATGTAGATAACAACTATTTCTGGCAAAAACGGAAAATTAATTTTCTTTATGCGTCGAATGAAAAATAACTTCCTTTTCTTTACTTTTGCAAATGCAATTTCTTTCGAAACCTGGTATCCAGTATCTAATATTTTTGCATTTTTCTTAAATAACTCTACTTTCCAGGTAACACTCCAGTAAATAAGCTGGATTCTCGTAATACATACTGCTGTTATAATCATCAATCTTAGTACTTAGAAATGAATTGTATACCTTAAACAATGCTTCAATAATTCCGATTTTTTCGTGCTCAGCTACAGCTTTTATCAATCTTTTATACACTTTTCCAATATCCCAATGTGATGGAATTGCATAATTACACTCTTTTACATTATCAAATTCACCGTTTCTAATACCTGCTTCCCGTATAAAATCATCACTGACACGTTCTATATTATCACTATGGTATATGTCTGCTAAATCGTAAATTTTTTCAACTTTTTCTGCCCCTAACATATTTACGACATCTGCCCGCGTATTTTGAGTTTTTCTGGCAATATAATCAATCAGGCTGCAGGTAAAAAATAAATCGTTATCTTTTGCCGCTTCTCTTCCATTATTTTCCGTCATTACACCACCTCCTCAGCCTCTCTATATTCCAGACATTTCAGTGCCTCATTTGTACAAAAATTAATCTGATGTGTTGGATATTTAAATTTTGCCAATATCCAGAATTGTTCTCTGGTAATAGCCCCTTCCATATAATCGGATACATAATTATAAATCTGATCATTTGCCATTGCCCCGATTACAATATCATAATCATGAGGTTTTCCACTCCTGCAGTCAATTATAAAATCCAACCATTCATCCGTCATATCTTTGAAGTCTTTTATCCGTAAATTTGAATTCAAACGTACCTCATATATAGACACAACTTTAGTATCATATCGTTTCGCCCACCGTTATGCCTGCTCTTTTATAATTGTACAATAAAATCCTGTTCCAAAATCTTTCGTATTCCTCCCGATACGGATTTCCGGATGCTCTACCGGCATAAACCCACCATGGTATACTGTCATTTTTGCCATCAAATCCCCCCCTGTCTATCCAAAATACTCCTGCGGAAGACTGTTAAATAACACTTGTATTTTATTCATGTACTGCAATTTTTAATTTGTCACTTTATTATTTCTATTCTACCACAGTTCCAAGAATGTGCCAATGCCGGACTGCGGAAGTCCAAAATCCCCGGAACCGACACAGTCGGCCCGGGGATTTTATAAATAATAAAGGGATTTGTTTCAAATGGTTTTTCTATAAAGTTTACTGGAAATCAATAATGTCTGTCCAGCGAAGCAGGAATTCCTCTTCCTCTTTTACATCTTTGGTAAGCTGGGCTGCCGCCGCAATCGGAAGCCATTTCTGTACATACTGCTTTGCAGTATCGCTCTTCTTGCAGAAAAGCTTCAGGTACAGGTCAGCCATTTTTTCATCCTTCAGAGCAAATTCCAGATAAGTAATGGCTGCATCGCCGCTGGCATTTCCCTGAGTTGCATGGGACCAGTCTACGATCTTCATAGTTCCGTCCTCTGCAACGATCACGTTGCTTGGGTTAAAATCCCCATGGCAGAGCTTGGTGTGGTTTGGCATGGAATCCAGTCTTGTCAGCAGCTCATAGCGGACAGTAGCATCCAGCTTATCTTTCATACTCTCGATCTTGCGGGCAAATTTGTCCTTCTGGAGCGTAAGACGCGGAGCTTTTTTCTCATGCATGGAAAGCTGAAGATCTACAAATTTCTCCATGTATTCCTCAAGCTTATCCGGATTCTCGTTCATCAGCTGTTCCAGAGTTTTGCCTTCTGCATATTCGATCACAATGGCCCACTCGCCATCGATCTCAGTTACCTCCAGAACCTTCGGGATATCCAGGCCGCTTTCCTCTACGCGGGCCTGGCAGAGAGCCTCATTAAAGACATTTGCCTTTCCGTGCTCTTTGGTAAATACCTTGATAATACGGTCTCCATCTTTGTAGACAACTTTATATGGACGTGTCAAAAATACCTTTTTGTCTTTCAGCTTCATGGTAAATACCCTCCCTTTTCTTATTTGGACTCTTTTCCGTAGTATGCTTTCAGATAGATTTCCTTCAGCTCAGCCATTAACGGATATCTCGGGTTCGCTCCTGTACACTGGTCGTTGAACGCCTGTTCAGTCATCTCATCCAGAGTATCCAGGAAATATTTCTCATCTACGCCATAATCTTTGATGGTTGGCTTGATCTCAATGATCTTCTTCAGCTCTTCCAGCTTCTCAAGAAGTTTTTCAAATACTTCCTGATCATTTTTGCCTGTAAGACCTACGAAACGTCCGATCTCTGCATAACGTGCAAGTGTGTGCGGATACTGATACTGCGGGAATGTTCCCATTTTTGTCGGTACCTCAACACTATTATAACGCATTACATCTGTGAGAACCAGAGCATTTGCAATTCCGTGAGGAATATGATGGAAAGCACCAAGCTTATGAGCAAGAGAATGATTTACTCCAAGGAAAGCGTTTGCAAAAGCCATACCAGCCATGCAGGAAGCGTTTGCCATATGGTCTCTTGCCTCTACATCATTTCCGTCTCTGTAAGCTCTTGGAAGATAATCAAATACCAGCTTGATTGCTTTCAGAGCAAGACTGTCTGTATAGTCAGAAGCCATTACGGAAACATATGCCTCGATCGCGTGAGTCATAACGTCAATACCGGAAGCGCAGGTCAGGCCTTTCGGTGCGCTCATCATGTTGTCTGTGTCAACAATAGCCATGTTCGGCATCAGTTCATAGTCTGCCAGAGGCCATTTGATTCCTGTTTCTTTGTCTGTAATAATGGCAAACGGAGTTACCTCAGAACCTGTACCGGAAGATGTTGGGATTGCTACAAAGTAAGCTTTTTTACCCATTTTCGGGAAGGTATAGATTCTCTTGCGGATATCCATGAAATCCATTGCCATATCGTCAAAATCAGCGTCAGGATTCTCATAAAGCACCCACATAACTTTTCCGGCATCCATTGCAGAACCACCGCCAAGAGCGATAATGCAGTCCGGCTCAAAGGCGCGCATTGCTGCTGCTCCGGCTTTTGCAGATGCAAGAGACGGATCCGGCTCTACATCAGAGAAACAGGTGTGTACAATGCCCATCTGATCCAGTTTATCCTCAATCGCCTTTGTATATCCGTTTTTGTAAAGGAAAGAGTCGGTTACGATAAAGCAGCGTTTTTTGCCCATAACAGTTCCCAGCTCATCAAGGGCAACCGGCATACAGCCTTTTTTGAAGTAAACCTTTTCCGGGGTTCTCATCCAGAGCATGTTCTCTCTCCTCTCTGCAACAGTTTTAATATTGATCAGATGCTTTACTCCAACGTTTTCAGAAACAGAGTTTCCGCCCCAGGAGCCGCAGCCCAGAGTAAGGGATGGAACAAGCTTAAAGTTATAAAGATCTCCGATTCCTCCCTGGGAGGATGGTGTATTTACAAGAATACGGCAGGTTTTCATAGCTGCTGCATGTTTTGCCATTTTTTCCTTCTCATTTACATTGATATAAAGAGAAGAAGTATGTCCGTATCCGCCGTCAGCTACCAGCTGTTCAGCCTTTGCAAGAGCCTCGTCAAAGTTTTTTGCCTTATACATGGCAAGTACCGGAGAAAGCTTTTCGTGAGCAAATTCTTCGCTGATGTCCACAGACTCAACCTCGCCAATAAGGATCTTTGTTTCAGCCGGAACAGTCACACCGGCCATTTCTGCGATGGTAGCTGCTTTCTGACCTACGATCTTCGCATTCAGCGCGCCGTTAATAATAATTGTTTTTCTTACCTTGTCAAGCTCATCCTTTTTCAGGAAGTAGCAGCCTCTGTAAATAAACTCTTCTTTTACTGCCTTATATACGCTTTCCAGTACAGTAACAGACTGCTCGGAAGCGCAGATCATACCATTGTCAAAGGTTTTTGAATGGATGATGGAGTTTACTGCCAGACGTACATCTGCCGTATCGTCAATGATAACCGGTGTATTTCCGGCGCCAACGCCAAGAGCCGGCTTTCCGGAAGAATATGCAGCTTTAACCATTCCCGGACCACCTGTTGCCAGAATAATGTCTGCTTCCTTCATAACCAGATTGGTAAGCTCAAGGCTTGGAACATCGATCCATCCGATAATACCCTCCGGAGCGCCTGCCTTTACGGCTGCTTCAAGAACAAGCTTTGCTGCAGCAATAGTACAGCCTTTTGCGCGAGGATGCGGACTGATGATAATTGCGTTTCTTGTTTTTAATGCGATCAGTGTTTTAAAAATCGCTGTGGAGGTAGGATTTGTTGTAGGAATAACTGCTGCGATCAGGCCAATCGGCTCTGCAATCTTTTTGATTCCATAAACCGGATCGTCTTCGATCACGCCACAGGTTTTTGTGTTTTTATAAGCATTGTAAATATACTCTGCTGCGTAGTGGTTCTTAATAACTTTATCTTCCACAACGCCCATGCCTGTTTCCTCAACAGCCATTTTTGCAAGGGGAATACGTGCTTTGTCAGCAGCGGTAGCCGCAGCCTTGAAGATTTTGTCTACCTGCTCCTGTGTATAGGTGGCGAAAAGTTTCTGTGCTTCTTTCATCGCAGCCATTTTTGCTTCCAGTGCCTCTGCAGTGTCGATTACAGCCGGGATGTGGGTTTCTGTCTTTGCCATTTGAAATCCTCCTTGTTAATCCATTTATATTCTCTTACTTGTTACTTCGTTTTGATAGAGCGACAAATAATTATGTTAATTGATTAACGTTAAATATTTGTCAATCTTGATGGCTTTATTATATTAGTTTGTTAATCATTTGTCAATCTTTATCTCAATAAAAAAATATTTAAAAATAAATCTTAAATCTCTCCTTTTTTATATAATATATACAAAAATTTTCTGTCATATTTTTTTATACCAACGCATATCTTAGTTGATGGGGACTGTTTTTCTGGATGATGTCTGCCACAAACAGTTATTCTGACAGACACTCAGGCTTTCAGATATATTTTACCCGAAATTAACTCAGGCTTTTTTTCTATTTATTATAAGGAGTGTAAAGTAATGAACAGTTGTATTGCAGTAAAAGACCATTGGAAATTTATTTATGCACAGATTGAGGAAGAACAGAAGAAATTGAAAAAGAAAGAGCAGTTAAGGCGTGCACTGACATCTGAAACATTCTGCACAAAGGGAAAATGCGCCGTCAGCCTTATGCTGGCAAAGCTCGATATTATTAATACAATCCTTACCATGAAATATCAGCGCAATGTCATTCAGATGAAAACCGGACGGCTGAAAGAGTATGACAGTGTATATAAAAAAATGCAGAAAAAAGGGCTTGAACCGGATTTTAACGTTGCCCTTGAACGAATAAACGACCTGATTGGGGTAAGAGCTGTCTGCGCTTATGTAGATGATATCTATCAGGTTGCTGAGCTGATCAAAAATCAAAAAGACATCCGCATCCTGAAAACCAAGGATTACATACAGGAACCCAAGGCCTCCGGCTATCAGAGCCTTCATCTGATCCTGGAAACAGCAATCCCCTTTCAGGAAGACATCCAG
>ULXG01050457.1_pt1 | contig 11668 bp, 12 predicted proteins | sample 1961141 | NCBI WGS metagenome assembly ULXG01 (sample SAMEA4835834, study PRJEB28245) | human gut metagenome | biome: gut microbiome; material: fecal sample | place: Denmark | collected 2008 | reverse complement strand
TCCTTGAGCAAAATGTGTCAACTAATATTGACAATATCAAACTTTATCTGTCATTTCATTATACCGGAACATCTCTTTTGTGGCCTGATCGTAACAAAGAGCCGCAATCATGTTCCCTATGGTCTGTTTCACCTTTCCTTTGCTATCGGTTGAAAGCCCAGCGCCTCCGACATCTCTGCCCACCGTTCCCGGCTGCTCTGTTGCCATTGCGTTTGTTGCTGTCTCGCTCGTTCTCGCTCACCTTCCTTCTGCCTTTTCTCCCATTGTCTTTTACATTCTTCTGCATACCAAGCGGCCACTTTCTTCATCTCTGCGGCTCTCTCTGCCTCATATTCACTTACCCAGGTTTCATAGTAGCCCCTTGCTCGGCTGCCCCCTGCCGCTTCTAACGCTGCTATGGCTCGGTCAGCGAACCCCGGCCATGATATTTCATAGCCGTAAATCCGTCTGAAGAAATTCTTTGTCAGCTTCATATCTGGCCGAATACTGGCAAGAAGTTCCCTCTTTACTCGGCGATGTGTACGCCATAGACCTTTTCCTCGAAGTATGCTTTGCTGACCTTTCCAGGGATAGTAATATATCCCTTCGCCGCCAGTTCCAAATTAAGCTGTTTGATAATTCCGTAAGCCTTGCTTTCGCTGACTTCTAAGGCCGCCATAACGTCCCGGACATTTAGAATTTGCTTTGCCATGCTCTCAACCCCTTTCTGGCCGGTTTAAATATGGCCGGTACGTTTCCAAAACGGAGTCGGTCACGCCGGATTTATAAACCTTTCGAATGTCTATTACTTCTGCTGTGAGGGATTGCAGTTTCTTCAGCAGTTCCGGCCTGCTGTTGGCAAAATCACAGTGCTGCTCTCCGGCATACTCAATACGATACCGCATACTCACGCCTCCTCCAAAATCTCTACAACATCAACACCGAGAGCCTTTGCAATTTTATAAGCTGTTCTGGGTTGACAGTTTTTCCCATTGATGATAGTGGATAAGTTTCCCCTGCTCATCTTTGCCTTTTCTGCTAAATCCTTCTGATATAAATCCTGTTCAGCCATGATAAGAGATACCTTTTCTTTATTCAGTCTCATATTTCACCTCCAAAATTACACGTTTTCGTGTATCTCATGCTTATATGATAATACACGTTTTCGTGTAAGTCAAGAATTTTTTAGAAAAAGTTTGCGTTTATGTGTACTCTGTGATATGCTTTAATTGTGAGGTGGCGCTATATGGGAATCAATCAATATATCCAAATAGGTTCTAAGATAAAAGACGCAAGGCTTTCCAAACATATTTCCCAAAAGGATATGGCCGAACGTCTCGGACTATCTGTTTCAACCTACTCAAATTATGAAAACAATTACAGGGAACCAAAATTAGAGACTATAGAGAAAATATGCGAAATCTTGGGAATTACTATTGAGGAACTTATGAATACTCCTGAATATGATCCCGAAAAACACGCTGCCAGATTTTACCCCACAGGCGGGAAACAAATGCCAAGACAAGATCGCACAGAGCAAGAAGCAGCGGAACTAAAACTCCGAACCAATGACGGGGTTTATGATTATGAACGTTTAGACGAGTTAGAGTATAACGGAATCATCCTGAAATTGGGAAGGGGCGTGGAATTAAGCCCACAAGAAATTAGATTTAAAGCTGCTTATGAAGAAAGAGAACTTAAAAAAATCGGTAATATCTTTGCCAAATTTTATACCCTATTAAACGAGCAAGGAAGAAAAAAAGCTGATGAACAAATTGCAAGAGCGTTAGAGGCCATAGAACTTCTTACTAAAGTACCGGAATACCAGAAAAAGCAGGATGATTAAATAAACAGGGGCTTATGTGATTAGGAAGGGAGACCCTTGGAAGAAGGTGTGTACTGCTATCAAAAAATTCGTCACAATGTTGTTTATTTTCAGTGCTATTTCATTCAGCACAGAAAGGACGGAAATTATGATTACTGATACAGCAGGAACCTTTACTTATACTGAAACTGATTTTTCCTTAAATGTCAGCTTGGCAACTGACGGCCTTTCTTCCTAATCACATAAGCCTGTACCATGACAATATAATATACTTACCCAGGGGGCCGTTGGGGCGTTATGTCAGCCGCCGGACGCTATGCGAAAGGGGGCTGGTGCTTATGGTTACATATACTGAATTATTCCAGTTTGTAATTATGCTTTGTGCTGTGATTACTCTTGTCATTCATTTTACACGCAAAAAATAGCGCCCTCGCTCTGGTAAAGTAAGGCGCTATTTCTTGTAAAACCTTATTCGCCGGCGGTCAGGTGTGCGCTGACCAACGGCCCTCTTGTTAAGTATATTATATGCCATTGGTGGGAAATTTTCAACCACAAATTACAAAACCGCCCCAGTGCGCCAACACCGGAGCGGCCATGATACCACACAAGGACTGTGCAATACCACTGAACAACCGTATTATATCACAGTCCCTTGCGAAATGCACCCATTTTTCAAGAAAGGACTGATTTTTATGCCAGCATATTATGACGAAAAGACAAAATCCTGGTACTGCAAATTCTATTACACCGATTACACCGGAACCAAGAAACAGAAAAAGAAAAGAGGCTTTAAGCTGCAAAGAGAGGCGAAAGAGTGGGAGCGTAACTTCCTGGAGACACAGCAAGCCGATCTGTCCATGACCTTTGAAAACTTCGTGAAGATATATAACGAGGATATGAAGCACCGGCTCCGGGAGCATACCTTCCTCCAGAAACAGTATGTCATAAACAAGAAGCTGTTGCCCTTCTTCGGAAAGATACCGGTATCACAGATCACACCGGCCCATGTGCGAAAATGGCAAAACAGCCTTATGGCCTACCGGGATGAAAACGACAAACCATATTCTGAAACTTACCTTAGAACCATAAACAACCAGCTATCCGCTATTATGAATTACGCTGTCCGGTACTACAATTTGAGAGAGAACCCCTGCCGCAAGGCCGGGAGCATAGGAAAAAGCCATGCTGATGAAATGCAGTTCTGGACTACGGACGAGTTTAAAAAGTTCCTGGAGAAGATTTCAGATAAGCCCCAGGCCAGGGCCGGATTTCTCATTCTGTACTATACCGGTTTACGCATAGGGGAACTGCTGGCCCTGGAATACGGGGACATAGATTTCAAGGGCTGCACCATTAACGTAAATAAGTCATACCAGCATATCAACGGAAAAGACGTTGTAACGCCGCCCAAAACGCCCAAGAGCGTCCGTATTGTATCTATCCCGGAATTTCTACGGGACGAGATTAAAGGCTATACAGACCGGCTCTATGGCCTCCATAAACATGACCGGATTTTCCCCTATACCAAATCATTCTTTGAGCATGAAATGATACGGGGAACCAAAGACGGAGAAGTGAAGCGAATCCGGCTGCACGACATCCGCCACAGCCACGCCAGCCTGTTAATTGAAATGGGCTTCTCCGCCCTGGCCGTTGCCGACCGCCTGGGGCATGAGAAAGTGGAAACTACTCTCAACACTTATTCCCACCTGTTTCCTCATAAGCGGGATGAAGTGGCCGAAAAGCTCCAGAAATTAAAATAGTACCATTCCAGTACCACAAGCATAAAACAAGAGCCGATTTTCCTTGTAAATTCAAGGTTTCTCGGCTCCTTTATGTTTATTCGAACTCCTCAGCGGATGACTTGATTTGGCTGTTTTTCTATGAGTTTTATTGATTCTATTATTCTCATTTTTCAAAACTTCTTTTCTTATTTGCAACAATTCAAATTTTTAGAGCCAAAATAGAGCCAACCTGAAATACTAACTACGATTCTTCCGTTTTTCTAAATCGCTAATATCATCTGTTTGATGTCGACTGCCCTTTTCTTCTAACATACTAATTCTTAAACCAAACTCCTTGCCCCTTAGCAATACTTTCCTTAGCATTTTCATTTCTTTTTTACAATAAGCGGTTAAGCATAAATTTATTCTTTTATTTTGTGAGCAACAGATTTTTGAAATTATCAAATATAACTCGTATCAATTCTGGTTCATTAAGTGATTTTGCTATAAGTTCATATTCTTCCAATAATAATGTGGGGAAAAATCTTTTCCCATTTACCTTTGAATAGGGCCCATCACTTTCTATCAACAGTCTATCTTTCGGAATTACGCTCAAAATATCCATATTTTTTACCATACTAGCATTTACCGAAAAGTAGCATCCCAAACTAATAAATTCTTTTTGAAATTCAACATTTCCAGTATACCAATGTACTATACATCTCCTCGGACAATATTGACCTATAATTTTTAAGGCGACCTCTTCTGCTCCCCTTATGTGAATTGACATAATTTTATTTTCTTTAGAGCAAATCTCAACAATTTTTTCGAACCACTTTATCTGCTGTTCTTTTTTTATCCTAGTTCTTTTTGTAAAATCCAATCCAATCTCGCCAACATAATCTGTCCATGAGAGCATCTTCATAAAATCTCTCAGATCTTTCTCTTTTAAATTCGTATTAAGTGGATGGAAACCCAATGCGAATTTGACATACTTGTTATCACCAAATATATTCTTGCAGCTCAAATATACACCTGGAGAATTAGTCATGCACAATGTATACTGTTTTTCTGCAACAATCTTTTTATAAATCTCATTATAATTTTTATACATGTCCAAATGAAAATGAGTGTCAATCAGTCCCTGCACAACTTTCTCCTATGAATTTCTTTATTTCATCATCTTCTGACAATAGCTCTATCAGATCTGCCATTGTTGATTTATAAACTCTCAAAAACTTCTGAACTGATTCTTCATCCAGTTTTCCAGAACACCTTATCATATCTTTTAAGTCCTCATCTTGTTTTTTTTTATATCTGTATAAGGTACTAATCACAGCGCGCAAATCATTTGCCTTTTGATTGTTGGAATTATTCTTCAGGAATTCTGATACACCCTCAGTGTACCAATATCGAAAATCTTTTATGTCGAGCAAGGAACTTTTACGTATTAAACAAGGATAACAATAGCCGCAATTTATAGGATAATCTGAATTTCGCTTTTTATCATATCGAGCTAAACACGGATGAGAGCATGAAATTGTATCCATATAATGGTTTTTAAATGCTTCCGTATTTTTTACTCCATTAACAATTTCTCTCTTTGTTGAATAGGCATAAAAGTTCTGAATTGGATTATTTATTCCAACCATATGTAGAATATCCAAAAAAAGTCCCAAAAAATACGGATGAGTAGTTCTCGTACTGCAAGTCCCCTTCCTACTATTAGTCAATGGGATATTTAATCCGATAAATCCATTTTCTGGTATATAAACCGGCATATCATTGCCCAAAATACCAGCTATTGATAACGCTGCACATAAAAATAACAACGACCTTCCTCGGGATGTATCTTCATGTTTTTCTAAACGTTCCCCATTCATTGTAATAGGGGCACGTGAATTCGCAGAAAATCCAACAAATTGCACTTTTTGATTTGAATATATCTTCTGAAATGTCAATGCAAAATTTTCCTGTTTACTCCTCAATTTAGGATATTCATTATGGCCTACTAAGCAAGGCGATTTTTCTTCCTCCAATAATTTTATTGCCCCACAAAATGAGTCTAAACCTCCAGAGAATAAACAAATACAATCACATCCCTTAATATCAAGATGAATTCGATTTGGATATTTACGTTTGCTGTACATTTTTTCGCACTGTCGAAAATGGACATCCCATTTATCACCAGTAAGAAATCCTAATGTTCGATTCCAGTATTCTTCTGTTCCACTCCATTTACGCATTTGTAACACCGGGATTGATACGCTAAGTTCTCTTGTCCAACAGTCTGGAAATAACCTTCTCGAAACTCTTTTATCTATCGCAAATACACTAATTCCTATGACAAATAAATCCTCGTAAATTTCTGGTAAAGCCATACAGTCCATTCTATACCATATATCGGTAATTCCCGAAAAAATAGTACTATATTTTTTTCTCGTCAATGTAAAAATATAGGAATCATTCCACTCAGCATTTGGGTACATTTCATTTTCTTTATCTATCCATACTCTCATCTTTATGCCTCTCCATAAAACAACTCAAATACCTGATACGCATCTTCAAGTGACCTTTTTACTATTTCTGAGGCTTGCATGCGTTCAAAGTCTATGGTTTTTATATCTTCCAGCTTCAAGTTATTATGTAATTCGTTGGAAATATACTTGCCCATCTCTTCTAATAAGCGATCAGTTTCTTCAGGATTCCTTTTCATGCGTATCTTTTCCTCATATCGAAATGCAAAGCTAAATTTAATGTACTCAATTAGCATTTCTTTCAACAAAACATCTGGAGCAACGACTTTTAAATCTTCCAAATCCGTTATGTTCAACTCTTTCAAAGCTGCTCTAATAGCTTCTGCTGATAAATAATCTTCCGTTGTATTTCCATAATTTGTGAATTCCTGGACAAGTTCATTATATATTTCATCTGATGATTTTCCTATCAAATCATTACGATTAAACTCATGTAACGCATTATTTATTCCAGCATGTGATACCGCCTGAGCAAACGATAAAATACTTCCTGCTGCTTTTGTAAACTGTTCTGAAGATGCTAAATCATGATGCATTGCTGATGCAAATTTACTGGCTGCCTTAGCTCTAGACTCCATATTCCCATTTTTAATATAAGAAGTCACTGCACGTTTTGCTTGCGACCACTGCGGAGTTGTCGGCGCAATATATCCCTTTGATGTTCCCATACTAATCTCCTGTTTTCATAATTCTTTCTTTAATCTCTTGTTTTACATTTTTTAATTCGCCAAGCAAATTCTCTATTGCATCTTGATCTTCTGAATACATTGCCCTAAATGGCGGAAGATCTCCTGCTTCTAATGATTTATCCGCCTTTTTTATTGCCTCGATTATTTCCCCACGATAATCAGAGAAATTTACGAATAGCAAGCTGTAAACATTTGATTCAACATCTCCAGATTCTATCTTTTTGATAAGAACTTTCATAACATCTTCTAAGTCAGATGGGCACAACTCTTTCATATCTTTCATTATTCCATCAGCCAATCCTGGATTAAACTTACCAATTCTCTCCAATAATTTTCTGCTTTCTTCGCTCAATTCAGACTCAATGTCATCTTGCTTTTTCAATATTTCTCTCGTCAAATAAAAGTACTTGTCCAAATTCTTTTTTTCCAATTCAACTGGAGGACATTCTACCCATGCTTTAATTCGTGGTTTATGCCATTTTGCAAATTCAGAATCTGGATTATCATCATCTAGGCTCTGCCTCATACGCTTAAACTGTTCATTTTCCGTGTCATAATTCGCATTCCACTCATTTAATTTATTAAATAAATCGGGATTTAATTTGTGCAAGGCAAGCAATTTCGCCATAACTCCCATATCAAGTTCATCACCATAATATAACTTTGATAACTGTCTCTTTGTAATAAATGTATTAAGGAATCTTTTTGCTTGCCGTGGATTTCCTTTAAGCGTATAGGCAACAATAGCACGAATCTGAAGAATCACTTTTATGACCTCATCACATTCATTTTTCATCCCATTTTTATAAATATCGGATTCATTATTTACAATTTCTTTTATTTGCTCATAATTAATTGCACTTTCCCCTATCATCAATTTCTTCTCTTCTATTGTTTTTATCAGTACATCGAAACTATCTGGCTTCATATACTTCTGCATTACTAACAATAATAAATAGTTTTGAATGTCTTTAGATGACAACTCCGGTATATACACTGGAAGTTGTATCATTTTTTCAATATATTCTTTATCCAATTCAACATCAAAATTATCTACTTTTGGATATTTTTTCTTTATTGCATACTGTATTACATTTTCATCCGCAGCTATAATAAAAGAAGTTTTATTCACAGACAAAAATAGTTTGATCACCTCTAGTGTTTCAATAATTCGTTCTGGTTGACACCTATCCAAATCATCAATTAATACAACAACTCTTTTAATTTTATCTGTATTTATCGCATCCTGAAACTCATCCTTAAACTTCCTTACATTATTTACTACACTATCATTAGTAGTGTTATCATCCTTAATATACTCATCTTTAATATGCTGAACTGAATCAGATATATTTTTTATCACACCTCCAATATCTTTAGCATTTTGAGGAATACTAAACAGTAGAGGCAATGGTGTTCCAGAAGCAATACTTGCAACTACAGGTGCCGCAGAAGATACAACTTTTGTTCCCAATTTAAAATAATCAATCTTTTTCAATAAGGCCCGGAACTTTTTCTTAGTCTCTTCTGCTGGTATTCTTTCTTCCAGTTCTCTTAAAAGAGCTTCCATAATTGCAGACTTTGCATCTTCATAACTTTCAAACATCCATGCATTAATCATTACACAGATAATATCATCTTTTCCTTCATAGTGCTGCTCAATCAAATTAAGTAACGTGGACTTTCCTGCTCCCCATAGACCTAATACGCCTATTGTCAATGGGTCTATATCTGTTTCTACAGCAATTTGAGAAACTATCTCAGCATATGGTTTATAAAACAACATGTCTATTTTTGATGCATTATCTGTCCACATATCATATCAACCTTTCTACCTTGGCCCTAAAAATTTATCTCCATTCAAATGAATCATATGTTCTGGCATTTCAGCAATCCAGACCTCTGTCTCCCATGCCAGCTCCTCCGAAAACCTTTTGTAAGTCTTGAAATCCAAGAAAGCCGTTACGAAAATCTTTCCTGCCGTCACATCTTTTGTCATTTCAGTGATCTCAAGAATACGTTTCGGATCCATTGGACCTACCGAAGTCACCGATTCCACAAAATACAGCCAATCCTTATCTTCACGATACAACACCACATCTGGCATCTTATCGTGAAGTGTGATTTCAAATCCTAATTCTGTCAGCTTCTCAACGTTTTTTACCAGATCTTTTTCTATGGTATCACCCACATACAGACACTCTGAATTTGGCGCAAATCTCGGGGCAAATTCTTCAATAATTGCTTTCTGCAGTTCATTATGCTTTCCCGGTGAAAAGTTAAAATCCTGTCCATTTATCTTTACAGGCATCATACTCATTTTCTTCTTAGAAGCATACATTTCCATCAAGCTTTGATGATAATGTAGAAATCTTCTCAAAGAAGGCAGCCACTCAATCGTATCTCTGGCTCTTAACATTTGCAACGTTTCTTCCGTCAACCTATACCGATAATTTGGACTATTTGTAGCCTTTCCATTATCTTCTACCAATGCTGCTGTCCGAAAATGATGTAACGCCTGTTTTCTGAACGTCTCTCGGCTATTCTCGGCATATGTAGTTCCATAATAAGAATTTGCGAACTGGATAATATCGTGTATACGAATCCATTCATTGGTAGCTTCTTTCCATTGCATATCTGGCTTTATTCCAGCCATCGCCAATATCACATAGCAACAAATATCAGCCTGCTGTGCTTTGGGCATTCCTATACAATTCAAAAATTCTCTGGTTTCTTCAATTTTATCCACAGTATCCCTCCAAAATTAAATTACAATTTTTTTCCGACAGGTCTTTGCTCTTCATCAGCTTTCTTCCCATCTCCTGTATACTTTCCAAATCCGGCACTGGCATAGCATTAATCTCCGTTGAGTTTACCTGTGTAGAACCATTTAATATACGATAATATTCATCATACAGTGTAGAATTAAAGATGACATATAAACCATATACTAAACACTCAGACATTTCATGCAGTAGTCCGTCAATAAAATTGATTTTGTTCTGCGTGCTGATTTTTGAATATTGAGGATAGTTTTTTGCTAAATACACACCGCACTGCAATCTCCGGTGTTCCTCCTTTGCTGTAAATCGTTTTACAAACAAATAATTTCTATTTTCCTGCATTAACCCCTTCTGATCCGTTACTACATACTCATGCTCTTTTTTCATTGGGAACTGCACTTTTCCCTGCTTTATATGCTGAGAATAAAACAAAGGAATGGCTCCTTCTTCTTCCGTATCTCGCAGAATATCTCTGTTCCGGAAATCTACTGTTAAACCCGTTTTCATCTTTACACCAATATCCGGCAATGTTTTATCAAATTTATGAAGTTGCTCCAACACCTGAACTTCTTCCTCATTTGTTACCAGATATACATAATAATCTTTACCTGATACTACCAAATTATATGGTACAGTCAGAGATGTCAAATTGCCAAAATCATTATTTGATTTTGAGGATGTAATCGTAACACTTCGAGGAGTGTTCTTCGTTTTTCGAACCTTGATGATAATTGTCTCCTGTAGTACATCCTCCTTATCAAATACCTTATTTCGACTAATAAATAAATGAATATGCTCTATTTTCCCCTGTGTCAGAAAATATTCTCTAAATCGCCTAAAATAAGCACCTGATGTCCATGAACGTGGTATAATATATACCATTTGCCCTTCATCACGCAAATTAAAGAGTCCCATAGACGCAAATATAAAATAAAGATTAGGTGCTCCATAACAAACTTCCGGCATAGCTGTAGCTTCTGGTGCGTCTTTTGGTATCTTCATATAGGGCGGATTTCCAATAACAAAGTCATATTTCTTAGGATTCGAATTTCCGCCAATCATACAATTAAAATCTAGATACTGATTTAGAATATAATTTTCTTTTACTATAGAGAAGGATATTTTCTTCTTTGATTTCTGTTGACAATATTTAAGATTATTTTCTAATAGTTGCAAAATATTTTCATCATTCTCATAGCAAGTCACTTCTATTTCTTCCACAAAAGGTAACCTTTCTACTCTCTCCAAAAAAGCGCATGCTAAAATGCCGGAACCTGCCCCGGCATCCAGCACACTAATTTTTGTCATATCAGAAGTAATATCATATAGGTTTGCCATAAAACGAGCTGTTTCCATACTTGTAAAAAACTGACCGTATTTTTTACGCTCTTTTTTCGGCATTGTATCAATATAACCATTTGTCAATTCTATAACTTTTTCCAGCATGATCTCACCTGCTTTGTATATATCTGTGGCTTGATTATACTATATCTGGTGTTCTTTTTCAATTACCATTTTAGAACAAATGTTCTTTTTGGGTAATCAAATTTTTTTCATCTCTCCCCTCTGTCTATCTTTCTTTTATGCCTCTGCTTTTGCATTCTCTGTACTTCTTCCAGTCTTTTCTCCTTCTGAACAATCGTTTCAACTGTATCTCGTCCTAATGCCCGTTCTACCCTGCCAAAATCTCCAAGACGTTCCCTCAGATCTCTGTTTTCATTCCAGAGTTCTTCTACACGTGCAGTAAGAGAATTAACTTTACTCCACGCCTTCTCATAAGATTTCTGCATATCACTGAATCTTCTGGAAAGATCCAGATAAGCCCGATAAACAGACCGCAACACCGCCACGATCTTCTTAATCAGCGGCTTTGCTTTCTTTTCTCGGTAGGATTTCCCCGTTTCCAGCGTTCCCGCCTCCGGCAACACTTCCTCTGGATCAGCAGAATATTTCTCTGCGAACCGCTCCATATCTTTTACCATAGGCGCAATTTCCGTCAGTTTTTTCTCATATTGTGACGCCTTTTTCTTTGCCTGTTCTGCTTGCTTATCGGCTTCTTCCCGGTTTTCCTGCGCTGAAAATATTTCCTTCTCAATATTCTCCAACTGGTCAAGCCATTTTTCATTGACTT
>ULXG01012757.1_pt1 | contig 11676 bp, 9 predicted proteins | sample 1961141 | NCBI WGS metagenome assembly ULXG01 (sample SAMEA4835834, study PRJEB28245) | human gut metagenome | biome: gut microbiome; material: fecal sample | place: Denmark | collected 2008 | reverse complement strand
TATGGGGCTGTCGGAAAGTGCGCAAGAATCTTGACGGTACCTCACGAGCTGCTGCGCACAACGGTGACGAAGCCTGGCTCGGCGACCACCGCTGTTATATGAAATATGGCCATGACAAACATCGTTTTTAGTCGTAGATAGCGAGACTGTTATTCTCTTGACTGGTTACTTGAATATGAAAGTAGTCGCTCAATCCTTATCCGAATATTACTGAGACTACGCAGTCGCAACGCCGCGCGCATGATAAACCTCGCTGTCCTCCGGTCTCATCAAGAAAACAGTGAGTTTCGTAATGAAAAGGAAGTAACCCGTCGCATTAAGTGAAGCTATACGCCTACTCTTCCCAGTCTTGACATACTTTTCAAAAGCCTCACGAGACACTGAAGTAATCAATCCAAAGTTTACGAAAGAGTCATCAATTTCAGTATCCGGAAAATACAGATACTCATAGTTAATATTGCTCTTGACTGCATCTTGATGTGCGGGGTTTGTAGAGTAGTTTGCGAGTGGGGTCATAGCTGCAAACTGAAGAAAATCATTGCGCGTTGCATCGCAAGAGTTGGTAAGCAACATGCCGCCGGTTTCAGCGAGTTGACCCTTTCCATTCTTGTCAATGTAGACAAACGGCACACTCGTGAAGAGATCGCCTTGTTGGAAGTCTCTGTCTAGGGGGCGAGAGAAGAACGGTGTCTTAGTCCCATAACGCGAGAACTCCCTTACGGCTTCCTTCGCCCTTTCCGCAGTGTAGGGCTCTATCGCAGGAAATAGTTTTTCGAGGAAGTCAATGTAGCCGTTCATCATAGAGCAAAGATGTCCACATCAATCGGCCTACTCATACGAGCAAGCATGTCCCCGTACAAGCTCCTCTCTTCTGAAGTCGAGCCTCTCATCTCCCCGAACATCTCGAAGGCTGCGTACTTGGCAGCATAATTTGGTTTCTGAATCTGCTCGTAGAACATCATGCAATTTGTAGATGTAGAGAAGTCGAAGCCATTGTTCACGTATCGAACCATAGCGTCGGGCGTATCGAGATAAGCATTCTGTCCAGTGGTGCCTGTCATGGGGACGGCAAACATCGTTGCCACCATGAGTGAAGCAACTGACGTTGTCGCAACTACGGCGGGCGTTTTTTTCGTTGCGGTTTCAGGCATCAGAACTTCACCTCCCCATTCTTGAGTAATATATCGAATCCACTTTCAAGGAAAGCCTGAATGCGACCGTAGAAGCTTTCGATTGTATTCTTATCACACCCAAGAATTCGGCCTTCATTGAATGCAAGCCGATTATTGAAGTCGATGGAAATGGCCAGCATCTCCTCGTTATTCGATTGAAGCTTCTTTACTACTGATATGCCGTCGGGCCCAATGTTGATCGACAGGGGATCAGTCAAGACAATCTTCTGTACCTCAAGATTTAGGTACAAGTCGTTGTCCACTTTGTAGACAAGCTTTGCAGACGCATCAGACATTGGCAGTTTGCTTGAAACCTTCAGATAAGTATCGCTGATAAATTCTACGGGTGACGAGCCGATTTCAGAAGCGGACATGAGAAGCTGAACAGCTAGCCCCGCAAAATGCAGCCGGATAGCTGGCATGGTCGTCAGAGCGGCGTAAAGCTCCAAAGCCTTGCTTTTTGAGTAATTTAAACTCTTTGCGAAATCTTTGGAAAAGGCCTCATCATATCGCGACAAAACTTGAGCGCTTTGTGCCGCAATGTTTAGCGAAGAATGTCCATTCTCAGTAGTTGCAGAGATGCGTGGTAGCTCGAAAGGCGCCTCGTCGGGAACAGAGTGAATTTGGAACGGCTTCATATAGCCATCAAGCTTGGCTTCAATCTCAAAAGCTTCGCGCCTAATATTGGGAATGGGTTGAAAAAAAAGACTAAAGGTGCATGTCGAGATATCCACTACAGCTCCTTCCCCATTCGGTAAAAGCATAACTATAGTACAACAGAATCACACCAACATCCCGAGCAGCTTTATTTTGCGCAGACAGTAGAAATGATCACTGGCATTGAAGTGATGAATCGAAAATACTTGGAATCAGGGAGATCAAGTTTAGCGAAAGGTTGGCTTCTAGCCTCAGTAAAGTATCCTGACCGAAGCGGCGGCTCTGAGAGCCTCCACACAACGTAACGGCCCACAGTCCGCCACTTCTTCCCAAGGCCCCGGGGCATCCAAACAGATAAATAATATGGAGTATTGGTGGGATTATGTCGCCAACTGAAGAGCAGGCTGCTCAAGTCCGTGCACATCTTGACATTCCATACCGTCCGGTGAATCCTGCCGAATTTGGACAGCTGTTTGGACATCATTTGGACAGATACGAAAACAGCTCAGAGCCGACATGCTCTGAGCTGCGAAAGTTTGGTGGGCGTTACAAGATTTGAACTTGTGACCTCTTCCGTGTCAGGGAAGCGCTCTCCCCCTGAGCTAAACGCCCGTGTGCTTTTCAGCGGTAGCTATACTACCATGCCCGGCGCCATATGCCAACGAGAATTTTTCAACTTCTCAAAATATGATGCCGTGATGAAGACCGCACGCCCTATGACGTACGGGGGCGCTCGTCGCTATCCATCCTAAGATTCTCGAACTTGCCCTTTATGAACTCATCCCCAAAATGACGGTCGACATACTCCTCAAAGACGTTCTGAGGAGGCACTCCCTCCTCGCGTTTGCCAGCGCGCCAGAAGCACGCAACCGTCATGGCGATATCGAGCGCGATGAACGCGGTCAGGAAGCTCACCACCACGGCTTGGCGGCGCGACGTAGGCTCGCCGATCCGGTACAAAAGCTCGGGCATGATGACCTTGCACCACGCCACGCCCAACAGCCCCCACACGATGAGGAAGCGCCATGCCACCCACTGGGTGATATGATCGGGGAAATGCAGGTACGACCACGACCATGCGTGCATGACCGTCTCCATGCTCCACCCAGCGAGCTGCTCGAGAATCCCACCAAGACCCGCGGATATAAGGAAAATCATCCAGGTTGGCTGATCGCGCAGACGCCACAGCACAACGGTGAGCAGCACCGCGCCGCACCCGTATAGCGGCGAGAACGGACCCCACACGAGCCCTACGCGGCTCTCGAGCACGCCATAGGCCACGAACATCCAAATGGTCTCGAGAATAAGACCGAGCACCGAGGCAACCAAGAAGATGATGAGATATTGGTAGAACCCGGGACAGTTATCGTTCAGGAAGTCGTCGCGCAGCTGCCGGCGCGCGTCGCGAATTACGCGCTGCTGCTCCTTTGAAATCTTCGCGCGGAGCTTCTTGTGGCCGAATCGGTTGACCTCCGACCACGCCGCGTCTGCAAACACTCCCGCATCGATACGGCCCTGCCGAAGAAGCTTCTTGAACGACCTTCCCGCGCCGCGAAAATCGAGATACCGCTGGATGAGGAATGTGATGCCGCGCGCCACAAGGAAGAGCGCAACGATAAAGACGGTAATGGTGAAGAGCAAGGGAGATCCCCCGTTCGCTAAACGCCGTTAGATGTGCGCGACACGCCTGAGCTTGGAAAACGGCCCGTAAACACGCCAGCGTGACGCCCCCGGTCGAGCAGTATTGTACCCAAGCCAAAATTTTTTGAAAATCATGCTTGCAAGTCCTTACAAACTCGCGTATATTATCTTCCTGCAAGCGGACATGGCTCAGTTGGTAGAGCACAACCTTGCCAAGGTTGGGGTCGCGGGTTCGAGCCCCGTTGTCCGCTCCATTGCATGAGACGGGCCGGATGGAGTATTTTCATTCGGCCTTTTTCATCGGCGACGTGGCCAAGTGGTAAGGCAGAGGCCTGCAAAGCCTTTACCCCCAGTTCGAATCTGGGCGTCGCCTCCATTGCATTGAACGGGTGCCTTCACGGTGCCCGTTTTTTTGTAACCTGCGCATCTGTGGCAAGCATATCAACCGGATAACGATCCCCGAGATGCCGCCCTGCCAACGAAGCCTAGGGTGCCGTCCATCGACGCACCCTACGACCAACTGCCTCTAGCCCTCGGAAAGACTTATCTCCAGTCGGCTTGTCACAAGAGCTTGATCAAGCGCGTCATGGTGCCCTGAGCATCGGTACGGCGCCGTATCTCAACGCTATCCACCAGCAGGCGCATGAGCTTGATGCCGCGCCCGCGCTCCTCGCTCTCCTCGGGCTCTTCATCGGGCGAAATCTCAAACCCACACCCGCAATCGCAAACCTCGATCACCACGCGGTCGCGATAGGCCCGCGCGTTGAGCACGCACCCCACCCCACATGCATGGTCGTAGGCGTTGCCGAGGGCCTCGCTCGCAGCAAGCGCCAGATCGTAGCGCGCATCCTTCGCCATAGGCAGGCTCTCAAGCAGCTCGACAACGCGATGGCGATAGAAACCGAGGTGTTCGATGCCCTCGGTAACAGAGATGCTCTTGCTCCAGCTCGGCAACTCGGTAGGTGAGAGCGCCGGGATGGGCGGCCGGTCGGCAGCAGTGACATGAAGCACGTCGATGAGGCGGGCAATCTGCAAAAAGCGCGCAACTGCCGGCGATGCGTTAACGAGCGAGAGCAAACCATCGCTTCGCATAAGGCGGCGAGCGCGGGTGAGCAGGAAGGCAAGTCCGGTGGAATCGATAAAGCTCACGTGCTCGCAATTGACGATGATGCGCCGCGCACCCCCGTCAATCAGGGCATCGACGTCGGCGCGCAACGAAGGCGTCGTCGAAATGTCGATATCACCCGGCGGGGCGAGAACCGCTATGTCGTTCCACTCACGCATATGCACATGCTTCCCGCGTCGAAGCACTTCTAATCAGTGCTCCCCGCAGACGAGCCGCTCGCTCCGGCAACTGGATATGCAGCCTCATCGCGCAACGCCTTCCGTTGCCGCATGCTGAAAGCCGGAACGCTCGGGGCCCTGGAACTCAAGCGCCACGAGCGCGATGTCGTCTTCGAGCGATGAATCGGTAAAGGAATCGAGCTCGTCGAGCACACGCTGGCAAAGTCCGTCCGCGCCAAAGCGCGCGTTCGCAAGGATGATGTCGCGCAGGCGCCGCTCGCCGAAGAACTCCCCCGAGGCGCTCCGTGCCTCGATGGCACCATCGGTATACATGAACAGCAAATCGCCGCGGGCAAAGGTAAACGACCCGCTCTTGAATGCCATGTCCTCGAATGCGCCGACCACGCCCGATTGCTCGCTCAGAAGCTCTACCTCGCACGGAGCCGCCTCTCCCCCGGAGAGCGTCTCCCCATCTCCCGTTGGCGTGGCCCCCGCATCGCCGCCCACATGGGCGAGCATCGTGGGCGGGTGCCCCGCCGAGCAATACGTTGCCCTCCCGCGCCGTAAATCGAGCTTGGCAACGAACATGGTCGCAAACGTCTCGACCCGCGAGAAATTCATGAGCATCGCATTGAGCGAGCGGACCATGCGAACAGGGCTCAGCCCTTCCCATGCATAGGCGGAGAGCGCCGTCTTGACGAGCGCCGACATGGAGGCGGCCTCGATGCCTTTACCGGATACATCGCCCAGAATCATGACCGCCCGATCGTCGGGAAGGCGAATAAGCGTGTAGAAATCTCCGCCCACGAGCGCCTGCTGCGTGGCAGATGAGTACAGGGAGTCGCTCACGATTCCCGGAACGGCCCCGAGGGAGCTTCTCATGCCTGCCTGCAGCGTCTGGGCGATCCTCCGGTCCTCCTTGCTCTGCGTGGCATCGCGCAGCCGGAGCTCGAACTCATGCGCCAAGCGCACGAGATAATCGAATTCCATATCGTCGATGGGCTCCTGGGAGTCGTCGCGCAACAGCAGAAAGGTGCTAGGAGCGAACCCGGACGAACGCGGCGCAAGGGTAGAACCAGCCCCCTCCGCCGTCTGCGAAGCCTCGTCCAGGCCTTCCGAGGCACCCGTATCGCCCACTTCCGCCGCGCGAGACGCTTCTGCTGCATCGCGATCGGCATGCTCCCCCAAAGGAGCAGCGCCCGCATCGACGCCGCCGAACGCCAGGTCTCCGCGCATCTCGAAGAACACGCCTTGGTCGGGCAGACCCTGCGAGCTCAGCCATGTCCCCATGCGAGACATGCGCTCGATGCGCGTGATGCGCACGTATTCCAATTCGGTCCCGTCCGACCTAAACTCCCCCGCTGCATGCGCAAAGTAATCCCGCGGTTCCTGGTTCATGCGGGCGGCGGGCGCGGTCGTGGAGAAGAAGAGCTGGTCGATGTCACCGGGGAGCGCGACGCGGCTCCCGCCCTCGAAGTCAATCTCAAGCTGCCCCGTACGGGGGTTGCTCACCACAGGGCACACGTGGCACGAGAGCACCCGGCGCACCTCGGTGATCGTCTCGGCCCAGATGAGCCCGATGTCGCCCTCGGCACCATATACGACATCGCGCACATGGTTGAGTGAGCGGCTGAGCTCGGCGGTGCGCTGGGAGCGCATGCTCGTTGCCAAGCTCATGAGCTCGATTGATAGATAATCGCAAACGACCTCGATAACGTTCACGTCATACGCACGCGATGCCGTGGGGCGTTTCCAGCCCAGCTCAATCACACCGAGAATCTGCGTACCGAAGAAAACCGGCACCGCGATGAGCGTCTTGAAGGGCGGCATGTAGTGCGCGCGGAGGTTTCTGCCGCACCGGGCGTCCAGGTCGTAGAGCGAACCGGCGTTGGTGCCCGAGCCCTCGCCAGAGCGGATGATGGTGAGGCGGCAGCTCGAACCCTTGCGCGTCACATAGGTGGGCACGCCCGCGCCAAAGGGGATGAACTCCGGTACATAATCGAGCTCGAGGCTTCGCGAAATACCCCGTAGCTTGAACCCTCCGCCCTCTGCGAAGTAGATAGTCGACCCATCGGCATCGAGCGCATCCACGAGCTTGTTGAGCACCGTGTCTAGAAGCGATGGGAGATTCTCTGCACCCACGGTGGACATGATGACCGAGAGCGTCCCCGAAAGGCGCTTGTTCGCCGCCTGAAGCTCCGAGAGCACGCGGCGCATCTGGCGATCATGCGCATAGCGCTCTTCGAGACTGCGAAGCGTGAGAAGCACATGCCCCTTACCAGAAGCGCGCTTGAGCAAACGTTTGCGCAGGCGCTCGGACGGTGTCACCTGAATCGCGCGCACGAGCACTGGAATGAACGAACCGTCCGCAAGCTTGAGCATGAGCGGGCAGTCCTTGCCATCGAGGGAAAACGGCAGCTTGTGATCGGCAGCACGCTCGAAAGATGAGCTGAAGAGGAGGTCTTTGACATCGGTTTCTATAAGCTGGCCGGCCTCTTCCCCCGTTAAAGCGACCAGACGGGAATTGACCTGGTAGATGGTACCGTCGGTACTGCATGCGATGATGGCGTCGCTCGTAAGCTCGGCAAGCCGTGGGAGGTCGGAAAGCTCATCTCGTCCCGTTGCATCCATCGCGAGTCCTCTCGTTCGTAGCGTCTTGACCTACTATACCCCGTTATCGGGTCTCCCCTGCCTTAGGGTTCTCGAGCGGAATCCGGGCGAACGGTTCACTCCTGGATGGGCTGCGGGCGGACACCCCTCTTTCGGGCGACATTCGGACGCAGGCGGCGTTGTCGGGCGACATCCGGACACGGGCAGCGCTACCGAGCAACTTTCCGATACGGGCGCCGTTGTCGGGCGACATTCGGACACAAATCTCGTCGTTGGGCGACAATTCTCCGCTAGGAGGCAATAATATGGCGATTTATCGCCCGAAAACGGCTCTTGTGTCCGGATCACGCCCAAAAACGACTCCCAAATCAAATGACGCCCGAAGATGGCGCAGCACCTGTGTCCGGATTGCGCCCGAGCACACACTGCGCGCATATCGCAGCACTCGCGCGGGGCGCACGTCCGATGTCATAGACGCTAGAGACATGAAAAAGGGCCTCCGTGGAGGCCCTGAACACTCGATGGTGTCGGAGGCGGGACTTGAACCCGCATGATCGAAAAGTGATCACTAGCACCTCAAGCTAGCGCGTCTGCCAATTCCGCCACTCCGACAAGCAGCGAAGTAGATAATACCCCAGCCCCTCCGTAGAACGCAAGAAGAATTTTGAGAAATTTTTCTCGCGCGGGCCCACTGCGTCCGCCGTCACGCAGAAGCAGCAGTTCGAAGTGCTATTCTGCGAGTTCAGTCGAAGCGAGATCGAGGCGCCCCTGGGTATCGATGGCCAGATGGGTCACGCGCTCCGAAGCCGCATACGACCGGGCATGGTACATGAGCGGCACCACCGGGCATTCGGATCCAATGATGCTGTCCGCCCCCTGCAAGAGCGAAACCCGTGTGCCCTCATCAAGCTCTGTTCGGGCCTGAGCAAGCTGCTGGTCAACATGGGCGTTCTGGTAACGGGCATAATTCGTCGAACCAATGCAGCCCGAGAAGAAGAGCGGGAAGAGCACGCTATCCAAGGTTGGCGCATCGGCCGTCCAGTCAACGCGAACGAGGTCGAAATCCCCATCCTCGATGCGCTGCCGAAGCGTCTCGGCATCGAGCGCCTCGAGACGGCACGTGATACCGAGGTCCGCCAAGTCGTCAGAAATCTTCTGCATGACCTCCGCATGCCCGCCATCGGTGTTATACGAGAGGCGAACCTCAATGCCACGATCGTCGTCATCGTTGAGCGGATAGGAGCTTTCAAGCAGCTCCGCGGCGCTCGAAGGGTCGAACGCAGCGTACGCCCACGACTCCTCGCGATAACCGAGGACCGTCGGTGGAACAGCGCCGTGCGCCGGCACCCGCGTCTCGCGGTAAAGCGTGTCGCACAGGTAATCGCAATCGATTGCCAGGGAGACGGCGCATCGCACCACAGGGTCATCGAGCGGTGCCGCCGAACAGTTGCAGGCGAGCATGCTTGTCGTAAGCCCGGTCACACAGACAAAGCGCCCATCATCGCCAAGCGTGCGGCCATCCTCTGAGCGCCCAAGACTCGATGCGGCGTCGCTCGCATCGCCTATAGGGCACGGGCTCACATCGATATCGCCCGTTTGGAACGAACGGAACGACGATTCCGTATCCGGCTCGACATCGAAGAGCACGCGGTCGAGCGATGTGGCCTCGCCATAATAGTCGTCATAGCGGGATAGCGAGAGCGTGCCCGAGCCGCTCTTCCACGTATCTGCCATCATGAACGGGCCGTTGCCGATGGGTCGCTGGGAGAAGGACGGCAGGTCGTCGTCAGCGGAAGACGGAACGGGGCCAAGCACCGGATGCGCTAGCAGATAGGGTAGATCGGCATAGGGCGTGCTCAAGCGTATGCAAAGCGTTGCGCTATCCGGGCACGTGACGCCGGATAATTCCATCGCCGACCCAATGTGGAGAGCATCATAGCCATCAATGAGCGAAAGGAGGTAGGCATAGGGCGTGGTGCCAGCAACCTGGCTCGGAGCGCTCGACGGACTCACGATTCGCTCCCATGCGCGCTTGAAATCCTCAGAGGTTACCCGCGAGCCATCGTGAAACGCGGCATCCCGCAGATAGAATGTGAACGTCTGGGCATCATCCGACACCTCATAGCGCTCCGCGGCAAGGCAAGAAAGCTCTCCGGTGGAAAAATCATACGAGGTGAGGCAGTCGAACAGCTGCCACACGATGGTAAGGGAGCTCGTATCGATCGCAAGGGCGGGGTCGATGCTTGCAGGCCGCGAGAAGCCGATGGTCAGAGGCTGCTCGGCAACCGCCGCACTCCCCTGCTCGGTCTGCCCGCCTGAGGTGCACGCGGAAAGAGCAGCGAGCGCACCCGCAGCCAGCGATCCGCCTAGAAAACGCCTGCGGCTTAGCGTTCCATGAGCCATTCGATCCATGCCAAGCGCCCTTCATATCGCAATCATCTACCGCGACCAGCTTATCAAAATGGCCGCAACAACGTGAGCCGCCGCACGGAGCACCACCCACTCGACAAGAATGCCGCGTGCACCATGCATACCAAGCCTGTTACCGCCGATCAAAGGAATCTAGACCCAAAGGCTCCGAAATGCGAGGGCCCCGTTCTCTCCTCTGAGCGCTTCCGCAGGAACTCGGCCCTGCCGAGTTCCGAGGACTAGCGAAGAGAAGAGAACGGGGCCCGTCCGCCTGTCAACCTATCCTACAGGTCGATGTGGGTTTCCTTGATCGGGAACTTCTCCGCGAAGTGGCATGCGCACATATGACCCGGCGCGACCTCACGGAACTTAGGCTCCTCCTTGCCGCAGATCGCCTGCGCGATCGGGCAGCGGGTGTGGAAACGGCAGCCGCTCGGAGGATCGATCGGCGAAGGCGGATCGCCCGCAAGGATGATGCGAGAACGCGTCTTCTGCACATCGGGATCGGGCACCGGAACAGCAGAGAGCAGCGACTGCGTGTACGGATGATGCGGCTCAGTGTAGAGGGTCTTCCAGTCGGAAACCTCGACCATCTTGCCCAAGTACATCACCGCGACGCGGTCGGAGATGTGCTGAACGACCGAAAGGTCATGCGCAATGAACAGGTACGCGGTACCGAAGCGGTCCTGAAGGTCCTTGAGCAAGTTCAGAACCTGCGCCTGGATGGAGACGTCGAGCGCGGAAACGGGCTCGTCGCAGATGATGAGCTTCGGCTTGAGCGCGAACGCGCGGGCGATGCCGATACGCTGGCGCTGACCGCCGGAAAACTCATGCGGATAACGGTTGATGTGCTCGGGGTTGAGGCCCACGACGTCGAGGAGCTCGCGCACGGTCTGCATGCGCTCCTCCTTCGTGCCAACGTTGTGGATCGTCATGGGCTCCGACACGATCTCGCCGATGGTCATACGCGGGTTCAGGCTCGCATAGGGATCCTGGAAGATGAACTGCATGTCGCGGCGCATCTCCTTGAGCTCCTTATGGCTCATCTTCGAGACGTCTTTGCCTTGGAAATACACCTTGCCCGAGGTGGGGTTGGTCAGCCTCATGATGGAGCGGCCCGTCGTGGACTTACCGCAGCCGGATTCGCCCACGAGGCCAAAGGTCTCGCCCGCATGGATCTCGAACGAAACATCGTTTACAGCGGAAACAAAGCGCTTGGAGAACCTACCGGCGAGCATGCCCGCCTCCGCAGGGAACTCCTTGCTCAGATGCTCGACCTTAAGCAGCGGCTCCTTGGTGGTATCGGCCATTAAGCCTCGCCTCCCTTCGAGAATGCTTCGATGGTATCGGGCGTTCCCGTCGCGATCTTACCGCGCGAGCGCGAGGTATCGGGAGCGAATTTGAGGAACGCGGGGTCGTCGGCAAAGTGGCATGCGGAGTAATGACCGGTCTCGGTCGTGATGTACTCGGGCGCCTGCTCATGGCAAACATCCACCGCATACGGGCAACGCGGGGCAAAGGGGCAGCCCTTGGGAAGGTTCACGAGCGACGGCGGGTTGCCGTGAATGGGCGTAAGCGGTTTCTTCTCGTCGACCGCCTGCTCCGGAATGGAGCGGATGAGGCCCCAAGTATAGGGGTGGCGGCTCTCGTAGAAGATCTCGTCGGCGGTGCCGAACTCAACCGGGCGGCCGGCATACATGACCATGATCTTATCGGCCATATCGGCCACGACGCCCAGGTCGTGCGTGATCATGATGATGGCGTTGCCGTTCTTCTGCTGCATCTCCTGCATGAGCTCGATGATCTGCGCCTGGATGGTCACGTCGAGCGCCGTGGTGGGCTCGTCCGCGATAAGGATATCCGGGTCGCAGGCGAGCGCCATGGCGATCATCACGCGCTGGCG
>ULXG01023187.1_pt1 | contig 11699 bp, 11 predicted proteins | sample 1961141 | NCBI WGS metagenome assembly ULXG01 (sample SAMEA4835834, study PRJEB28245) | human gut metagenome | biome: gut microbiome; material: fecal sample | place: Denmark | collected 2008 | reverse complement strand
TTTGCCGCATCCAGAGCCCCCTGTATGAGGGCCAGCAGCTCTTTTCGGCTTAATTTCCGTCTCTCCAGAATTCGGCTGAGCTGTATCTTGGAGGAAATATTATAGTAAACCCCCGTCTGCCCGTTGATCATCCGTTTAGATGCCCTCAGAAGGTGATTAATCTCATTTGATGTAATCATTTCCATCTGATAGCCAATCACATCTGTCCCCAATGGGAATGTAACTGCCAGATAGCTGGACATCCCCATGTTTTCAAAAGATATTTTCCATTGATTCTCCATTCTGCCTGCCTCCCATTTTTACAATTTCAATAAAAGGAAAAAATGTGCCGCCATTCCAGCCGTTAAAAATGGCACAAAAGGAACTTCCGTCTTTGCGCTCATTCTCCGAAATACCAGCAGCCACACACCAGCGATAAAGGATAATGCCATCGCAATTATCAGTATCTGCACGGTATAGAACCATCCCGCAGTCATGGCGGTCACTCCAAGGAGCTTGGCATCCCCCATTCCGATTTTTCCCTTTAACATCCAGGATACCGCCATCAGCAGCAGAGCAAACACGCATCCTTCTGCCAGGCAGCGGACCCATCCCGTTCCTCCGCCGGCCGCCGCCATCAGCAGCTGACCTGCAAAATAACAGAGCAGTATCTGATCCGGTATGATCCTGCGATGAACATCCACCGCCGTCAAAAGGATATACGTCAGAAACATACTCATGGTTCTGGCGGCCGCCAAATATCCTGGCCGGGCAATACCATGGCTGATTCCGCCAGCAGCGGCCGCAGCCGCATACCAGGCGCCCACCAACAGAAACAGCCAAACTGCTGTACTCCTATGAAACAGCCTGCTTCTCCAGATCCTGCCCGGCGTTTCATGATTTCCCCGAAAGGCCCTGGCTCCACAGACAGTCTCCATTCCTCCTAACAATGCAGTCATAATCAGCGCAGCCGCCTCCAATATCACGACGTTCATTTTTCCTCCACTGTCTAGTCAATTTCTTTCGTTACAATTTCAATGTCTGGATATACCTCTCTGACGTCTCCCACCGCCTGGTCGTAGGCGCTGCGGTCTATGATCCTGTCATCTGTGGAAGAAGGAATATAGACAATCAGTACCTTCCTTTTAATCTCTTCTTCCTTTACTGTCACTCCATTTCTGGTACTGGTACGGTAATTGTCTATTTTGCTGCATTCTGCCCGTATCGTTCCCGCAATTCCGGAGGCCTGCTGATAGCTGTCACTCCGCAGATCTAAAGAAAGCTCTGCTGTCGCCGTTCCAGTAGAAGAGTCAAAGGCAGAAAAAGCCGGGAAATTCTCCGGGAGATTTCTCACATTCTGCTGCGCCTGTATAGCTTTTCCCCGTTCTGCAGAATTTTCCATATCCCAGACACTGCCCCCATCTCCGGTGCCGGTGCTCTCAGCCTCCTCATTGGTGAAGACATTTGCTCCCCGCATTCCACGGACACATGCCCGATTTGCCAGATTCATCTCCGGCATAATATCGATGGGAAACAGCGGATCTATGGTGTAGCACACTACGATATCTACCGTGGATCCATCCTCAAAAAACTTTGAAGCGGAAAAATCCAGACCTTCAAACCCTCCGACGACCCTCAACGCCTGAAGACGGGTGTCCGCAGAATTGCCGTTTGCATCTGCGCCAATATACCCTTCCATCAGCGGCCTTACTACGGCCTGAAAAAACTGACTGTTCAGTTCTCTGCCTCCTTCTCCCAGGAGAACGGCGCCAATATTTTTCAAAATTTCTGTGGGACTGGTAGTTCCTTCGTAACTTCCGGAAAAATCGCCGCTTCCAAAAGACTCATAAAGTCCTACAACATTTTCCACATCGGAATTAAACTGTTCGGTTCTTCCGGACACAGCCCCCTGGACCTCGCCGTTTAATTCTCCCAGTCCTGCAACCTGATAAATATAAGTATACATAGACAGCTCCTTTGCTGTCTGGCTCACTGCATGCTGAATCAGGCCGTATGTATATACTACCCGCATCAGATAAAGAATCGTAACAATCACCATCAAAAAAATGGGATAGGCGATACTGGCCTCAATGGTAAGAGCTCCTTTATTTTTCCGATTTTCTCTTTTTCTTCCCTTCTTCATATTCTAGTACCCCAGATAAATCTCATTGGTAAACCCCATTCTTCCTACCGCTCCGCCTTCCTTATAAGCGTCCTGAAATGGGCCAACACCGCCAAATAGATACCTGGTTGACAACTCCGTTTTGGCATTGATATAGGTATAAGCCTTCGCCATGGTAAAATCCGGCTGTTTCTGCCTCATATTCATTTCGATCAAATCAGCGGACCGCATAAGACGGGTGTTCTCCCCGGCAATCAAAAGCATCAGCATCAGATAATCCTCATATGAAATAAATATTCCATTCTGACCATATCGCTCAATTCCGTAAGACATATCAACCAGACTGTCCAGGAGCAGATTTTTGCTGTCTTTCCACAGGGGAATCCGATATCCCTGCATCAGATAATTCATATCCGCAAATGTCTCTGCCGTAGCCCAGGCCGTAAGAAAAATCCAGAAAAATACAGTTTCCGGCACCACAAAACCTGTAATGCTGCTGGCCGCCGCTGCCGCCGCATGGCAGGCAGCTTTTATATCCTTCGAGCCATACACGGCAATCATGTTGTTTGCCATCCGCTCTGCAAAAATCAGAGCATACACCGTATTTTCGTTAGCTGCATCCGTTCGATTCCCACAGATCAGATATTCGATTTCTCCCCGCAGCACAGTATCCCTGTCTTTTTTGGGTTCAAACCGCATATCCAGTTCGCCGTCTTCGTGGTTTTTTCTCCATTCCGGCATATAAAAGCTGTTTTTATCGCTTTCTGACATCCCGGCTCCGGTCAGCCGCTCTACCCCCGTCAGCCTTGTCTTAAAAGTCCCAAACATATAGCTCAAACATAGCACATCATCCCGGACAACCTCTCCGATCTGCTGAACCATGCTGTTCTCGGTTCCCTGATGAATCAGGTTCTTGGAAGAGGAAAGATCCCCGCTTTCATTGTAAAATCCTCCGCTAACGACCTCGCTTCCCTCACTTTCAAAGCTCTTTGACGGTCTGATATCGTACACTGTCTGGGGCACCTCTCTCCTCTCTTCTGAAGATTCGTCGCTGGCTTCCTGTGTTCTTCCTGACTGTTCTTTTGCTTCGTCCTCGGTAATCCGGTCAGATCCATTGCCCACAGCCGCATCCCTAGTAGGGTTAATGACTTCCCACTGTTTTCCATAGAAATACTCCATTTCCTTTTCCATGGAAGCCTTATAGCATTTTGAGACTGTACTTCCGTTCAGTACCGCATTGGAATCATCTGTCCGCTCATTACTGTTCAGATAATAGTAATAATAAACCGCTTCTTCCGCATCATCTCCATCATCCGCTTCTTCCCCCTCGTTTTGTTCATCTGCCTCTTCAGCATCCTGTGTCTGTTCTTCCAGCGCCTCCAGTTCTTCTCCATAACGCTTGACCGCATTGTCAATTTGAGTCATTACCTGATCCAAATGTTCCGGAAGCTCTTTATCATTTTTCAGCTGATTTAACGCAGAGTCTTCTAAAATTTCGTTAATCTTTGGAAGATACAGGGATTGATACTGGTCAATATTATTTCCAGCCTCATCAATCAGTTCCGTTACGCTGCTGTTTCCTGAAGCTTTTCCCGTATTTCCTGACTGAAAGTTCTGCAGACGCTTTATAGCCTCTTCCGTCTCTTTTCGTGCATCTTCCGCATATTCCAGAACCTGGCCCGCCAGAAAGTCCAGCACATCCGCTGAACTCTTAAGATCATCCTGACTGCTCTCATAAAGCTGCGTCCACTGTCGCTCTTCCGCCGTCATAGTCTCCTCCGTCTCGGTATATTCCAGCCGGAGTTCCTTCATCTTCGCTTCAAGATCATTTTTATAGCTTTCATAGCAGGAAGCAGTATTTCCCACCGCACTATTCAGCTGCTCCAGACTTGTTCTCAGATTCGCCAGTGCTTTATCCGCCGCCATGTTTTTCTCGTCCACATCCATCTTATCTTCCATAACGCCGGCCGTTACCTGATTCTGTTCCGCCTGCTCTCTGGCTTTGCCCAGCTCTTTCAACAGCCCAAACCGATCCGCCATGACAAACAGCCCACGGAATTTGGAATACTCTACCATCTGGTTCTCCAACACCTGCCATTCAGCTAAACTGTATTTTGGGGTTACCGCACAGTTGTCCACAGAGAAATCATATAAATTCAGAAATTTTTTCCCATTAAAAGCACTGCCGGCCCCAAAAGAATCCTTCAGAATATTCCAAAGCTGTTCCGAATACTCTTCCGCCTGGGAGAAACCGCTGGTCAAAAGAGTAGCTTCCAAACTTTCCCGGTAAATATTTTCCGCGCCGCTGCTGTCTTCCATGGCAAAAAGACCATAATCTTCCTTTAAGTCCAGATTATATTCTGCCAAAACACTGGCGGCGGCCAGATCAGCAGCCTCCTGTGTCATGGCTTTTGCACTGGCCATCCGGCTTCCGTCCACCAAAACTGCTGAAAACAGCATTGTCGGTACGGTAATGATCACCAAAAATATGGAAATCGCGCCTTTGATTTTTCTGTTTTCCAAGACTTTCATACTGTTCCCCCATATTAGCTGCCTGCCGTTCCGTCACTGCACCAGATCCGTCACACTGGTTAGGGCATCTTTAATCTTCTGGTATCCATTCTGCGCTCCGTCAAACACATCCGTCTGCCGGATCACATCCATCGCCAGATCCACATTCCTCACAAAATCCGGTGAGTCTATCACCGCCGACACCGCTGTAGTATCCACTGTAAAGGGGCCTTTCCTGCCAAACATCTCCGCAATGGAATTAACCGGCATCTGATAGTCGCTCCTGATGTTCACTTTAATCCGTTTTTCAATCAGATAATCTTCTACTTCCACATAATCACCGGAATTTTTCACCTCTCCCCGGATAATATCCCGCCGGCCCATTCGACCGTTAATATATGTATTGATAATAGAGGCATAGTCCTCTTTACTTCCGCCATCCATAAAAGGAACATTTCGGTATGGATCCCGGATCAAAAAATCATCCAGCGTCTTTACCCCCGTAGTCATATCTGCTACCCGGGAACTGTAAACCACAGATCCCCGCTCGGATGCCTGCACTGCAATACTCTGCAGGTTCACATTCTGATACATCACCATTCCCACAAATAAGATTAAAATTAATGAGAAAAACAGAACGGAAAAGACCATGGTGGTCTCAATGGTCAAGTAGCCGTCCTGAACTTTCAACCGCTTTTTTATATGAATCATACTTTTGTTCATAATATTCTCTAATTCCTATTTCATTTGTTCCCTTAACTTTCTGCCAGAATATAAAATTCTGGCAGAATTCCATATTTCATCAGCCATTTACTGATGGTCCCGGTACCGTATCCGGATCGAAAACAATGTCCATAATTTTCTGTACAAACCCAAAAATCTGCTGTCTGAACAGCAGCGCAATGCACATCAGAGCCGCAATGATCATAACAATCTCTACAGTCCCCATTCCATCTTCCTCTTTCCAGAATTGTTTCATCAGTTCCATACTCGCTCCTCCTTTCTCGAATCCTTTTATAAAAACACAGCCGGATCATTCTTTTAAGCTGATTCCATTACAAATTCAATTATTCTCCGACTGCTGTTTTTATCCTGTCTGCTCCTCTTACATTCCGCTGGTCATGCTGAGCACTGCCGGCGTAGCCACAATCAGTACAATTCCCAAAAACATAATCATCAGCGGAATCAGAATTTTAGTGCTGGCTTCCTCTCCCAGCTGTCTGGCCGCATTTTTCCGCATTTCCCAGCACTCGTCTCCCTGAGCCTTCAGCACCGGCACTACCTCTGATCCTCCCCGTTTCAAATTCATAACAATCACAGATACAAACTTTGTTACCTCTTTTACCCGGCATCGTCTGGCAAACTCCTCATACGCCACGGCCTCTGCCTTTCCCGCTTTAATTTCCATCAGAGCATAACGCATCTCTTCGTAGAGAATATGGTCTTTCTTATTTTCATTAATGATCTTCTCCCATGCTTTCGATATGGTCATTCCTGCATTGACCAACAGCGTCAGCTTATTGATAAATTCCGGAAATTCCATCTGAATGGATCTCCGTCTTTTTTCAATCTGCTCTTTCAAACTGCTGTCCACCAAAAAAGGTACCGCTGCAAAAGCGCCGACGGCAATGCCGCTGAGCAGAAGTCCGTTGGAGACGTCCCCCTGAGCGCTCATAATCGCCCCCACGACAGATGCTCCTGCCGAGACAATCAGCGCCGTTGCCAGCCGGTAGCCGCTGTGTATATAGCTGTAAAATTCCACATCTTTCGGGCCTCTCAGCTCCAGTACCTTCTGATATACCTGGTTTCGGTGCTGCGCCAAAAGAGTGCGCACCTGCATAGGAAGAAATTTTTCCAAACTCTCACTTTCTGCCAAAAAAAGTCCAAGGGGAATAAAGTCCTTCAGCCCGTATTCTTTCTTGTCCACATATTCCATATATTCGTCGTACTGCCCTCTGGATTTGAAATAACAAATCAGAAACAATCCTACAAACAGGACGCATATCAGAACCGACACCGCCGTCCCTGCCATCTTTTTCCTCCCTAAATATCAATTTTCATGATTTTTGAACCAACCACATACGCTACCGCAAAAATAGCAATAGCTGCCGTCATCGCCGCAATTCCCGCCGGCTCAGTAAATACCGGATCCATATAATCGCCGGATGTAAGGGCCAGAAACTCCACCATAATTACCGGAAGAATCATCATAAAATTGAACTCGTACTTCTTTCCCGAAATCATGGTATTAATCTCCTGTTTTACCTCGATTTTCTCGCCAATCGTATTGGATGTGGAACGCATCACCTCGATCAGATCGCCGCCAGTCCTCTTGCAGGTGACAAAAATGTCTACAAAATTGTCTATATCCTCCAGATGAGCCCGTTCTCCAAATTGTGCAAACATTTCTTCCACCGTATTGTTCATTCCGATTCCCCGAAGAATGTACTCCATCTCCCGCAAAATATCCGTATTTGGATCCGGGTACATTACCCTGAGATCCTGAAGCGAATCCCGAATTCCCGTCTCCACAGATTTTCCAACGGACAATGCGGAGGATAAGGAATACAGCATATCTTTGAATTGAAGCGTCAGCTGATTTTTTCGTTTTTCAATGATCTGTTTAGTACGAATTTCCGGAAACTTCACAGAAAAAAGCATCAGAATCGCTGACAGGATCCAGTTCCGATAAAAAACATACCCGACCAGGAACAGCACAACCGCTGCAAATATGATATTTGCAATTTTTTCCTGCCGGCTCATAATATAAATGTTGTAATCTGTCAATCCATCTTCCCGGGGTCTTATCTCCTCTTTCTTCTTTCTTCCGAACATACTCCTTCTCCTTTATACATAATCTGACAGTCCGGCCATCTGGAATTTATACTTGTTGACCAGCGGACGGTCCGTTCTCTCCAGTCCACCGATAATCCGTCCATTTTCATCCTCTCCCCGCTCCACAAACCGATAGAGGGGATTCAAGACAATCTCTCCTTTTTCGTATCCCACCACTTCTGTAATCTCCAGAGTCCGGCGCGATTTATCCCGAAGCCTGGATAATTGAATAATGATATCCAGAGCAGAAGCAATCTGCTGCCGAATTGCTTCTATGGGAATACTGTTGCCGGAAATTACCATGGTTTCCAGACGGCTGAGCATATCTTTTGTAGAATTTGAGTGACCTGTGGAAAGCGATCCGTCATGGCCTGTATTCATGGCCTGAAGCATATCCAGAGCCTCAGCTCCCCTGACCTCACCGACAATGATCCGTTCCGGCCGCATTCTCAGCGAAGAACGGATCAGATCCCGAATCGTCACTTCTCCTTTTCCTTCCATATTGGCATTTCTCGTCTCCAGACGGACCAGATTCTCAACGCCTTCAATCTGAAGCTCCGCAGAATCTTCAATGGTTATTACACGCTCATCTTTCGGAATATAATTAGAAAGGGCATTTAAAAAAGTCGTTTTTCCGGATCCTGTTCCGCCGCTGATAAAAATGTTATATTTTGCACGCACCATCCGTTCCAGAACCTCTGCAGCTTCCGGAGTCAGGGAACCATAGCCAATCAATTTTTCCATGGTCATAGGGTCCTCAGGGAATTTTCGTATTGTCACCGTAGGGCCATCCAAAGCAATGGGCGGCAAAACCACATTTACACGGGATCCGTCCAAGAGTCTGGCATCCACTATGGGATTGGCTTCATTTACCGTCCTGTTCACCTTGGAAACAATATTTAAAATCACGTTTTCCAGTTTCTCATTACTGCCAAAGCTTACATTTTTCTTAAACAGACGGCCATTCTGTTCAATAAATACATTATGAGGTCCGTTGATCATGATTTCTGTGATGCTAGGATCATCCACCAGCGGCTGCAGTACATCCAGCCCCCGCATGGAATTGAATACTCCTTCCATCAGTTCTTTCTTTTCTGTCAAAGTCAGATACTGGCGCCTGGATTCTTCCGCTACAATATCAGCGATTGTTTCCCGTATCTCCTCATCTGTCACATTTCTGGTAAGATCCAGACGATCTGACACCATCTCTCTTATTTTTTTTGCATACGCCTGCATATCATCAATCATCTATTTTTCCCCTCACCAATGCCCATATTTTACAAATTCATCAGCCTTCCCAACAACGGCTGATAGGAGGCAATAAAAGTGTCTGCAGAGGTAAGAATCCCTGCCTTTTTATGGAACGCCGGAATTTCTCCAAAAACTCCTGCACAGTCAATCCGATTTAATAAACCGCTTTCTTTCAATTCCTCATCCCAGCGGGGAGGCACGATACGATTCTCAATCAGATACATTTTTTGAAATAATCCGTGGTACATGTCGTGAAACGCAGCCTCATCCAGCAGACGATTCATCTTTGACACCGCACCTTCCTCCGGTGTTACCGGAGCAAAAATCACATCCGACAATTCCAGAATTTTTAACGTCCTCTCTGAAAAATCAGAAGATAAATCCAAAACCACCATGTCGTAATCTGCCTGATTTTTTACCGTCTGCACCAGCCTTGACAGATCCGCTCCATCCACCTCTCCGTACTCAGAAATACTGTCCACCCCCGACACATAAAAAAAACCGGAGGATGGCTCCTGTCCTATGCTGGAAGCCAGTTTTATTCCTACATTCATGCCCTTTGTCTTCAGAGCCAGAAATAAGTCCGACAAGCTTCCCGGAGTCCGCTTCAGCACAGACTTCACAGAATCTACCTCTTCCAGATTTAAATAAAGTGTTCTGTATCCAGATTTCGCTCCAACCACAGCCATGCCTAATGCCAGCACGCTTTTGCCCGTACCTCCAGCCGGGCTGTAAAATGCCGCCGTCCTGGTGTTGCTGGATCCTTTTATTGTTTCGGCAGAACCGGTTATTTCCGCATATTTCAATAAAATATCCGTAAGCAGATTTTCTGTCTTCTGATATTTCTTTACTACTTCAAAACCATCTACATGATCTTGACCTGATGAAAGCACAATTTTCACTGGAACATGATTACTGGCAGCAATATCCTCATCCGCCATTTTTTCATCTACTGCTAAAATATCAGCTTTCTCTGTCTCTAAATAATGCTTCAGCAGATTAGAATCTGTAAAAATATTCAGTTCCAGCTGGGGAGACTTTTCCATAAAATAATTAGATAATCTCTCAAGGTATATTTCATCACTATCTGCAAGAACCATTGTTTTCTTCTTCATTTCAATCTCCCCCTTCAAGCTCCCCAAAAAATCAGTTGGGATTTATTAAAATTATCTTAATTATATTAAATTAATTTTCATATGTCAATTTATAATATCTTTTTGATAATGCAATATCATAATGATTATTATATATTGTATGTCTACAAAGGAGTGACCGAATAATGATTGCTGAAAGAATAAAAACCCTTCGTGAGACTAATAACCTGACTCAATCCGCCTTGGCGAAAAAACTGAATGTTACCAGAAGCTCTGTTAATGCCTGGGAAATGGGAATATCCGTACCTTCCACTTCACTGATTGTAGATATCGCCCGGCTTTTTCATGTCTCGACTGATTATCTTCTAGGAATTGACAGCACATCCTCTCTGGATTTATCTGGTCTAAACGATCGGGAAGTTATGCTGGTCTATGAACTGGTGGAATATTTTAAATCGACAAAATGAATGCAGCAGCCCGCAGCCTTATTTTCCAAGGCCGCAGGCTGTTTTCTCCCATGTTAATTGACAAAACCCCAACCTCGACTTATGATTAACTATATAAAATACTTATGGAGGTCGGGTCATCATGGACATTCGGGAACTTACTTATATCACTGCCATCGCCGAAGAAGGCAGTCTGTCCGCCGCAGGGAAACGGCTGAAAGTCTCTCAGCCCACCTTAAGCGTCTTTCTCTCCAAGCTGGAAAACAGCCTGGGAGTGGACCTGTTTTTCCGGGAAAAGAAGCGGCTGGTCCCCACTCCTGCCGGAAATATCTACCTGAACGCGGCCAGGAAGATCATCTCTGTCCACGATCAGACCTACCAGGCAATTCATCACCTGACCCATGAGCTGACAGAGTCCATCAACGTGGGGGCTACCCCGCTCCGCGGGTCCATCATGATCGCCCAGATTTTTCCCACCTTCAGCAAGCGGTTTCCGGACGTGAAGATAAATATAGTTGAATCTTATATGCAGGAGCTGTGGAACAACCTGCGGGAACGCCGGGTCAGTTTCGCCCTGGCGGCTTATGCCGACGGCGGACACAGCGATTTCGATTTCATCAACATTTCCATCGAAGAGCTGGTTCTGGCGGTTCCCAAATTCCACCGACTGGCCCACCTGGCGAGCCCTTCCCAGGAAAAGCTGACGTCTGTGGATATCCGGGATTTTTCCGATACGCCTTTTGTGCTCCTGGCTCCGGCCACCACGGTCCGGATCGTGTCCGACAACATTTTCTCCCGGGCGGGAATGCAGCCGACGGTGGTCTTTGAGACCAATAACCTGCTGGTGCTGAGCAATATGATCCGCCAGGGGGCAGGGGCAGGACTGCTCCCCCGCTCTTCCATGGTGCCGGACGCGGATGACGTGGTCTATTTTTCCCTTTATCCCAAATATTACCTGAATCTGGGCATTGTGATCCCCAAGGGTACCATTCTCACGGAGGCAGAGCAATACCTGATCTATATGATAATCAAAAAAGACATGGCAAATCCGCTCTATCTGCCGTCCCTAAACCCGCTGGCACGCAGTATTCTGGAGAAATTTGATGAGAAAGGAGGTACGCTATGAATACCCGTCTGCTGGAACATATCATTGTCATCTCAGAAGAAAAAAGTCTGTCAAAAGCAGCTGACCGTCTTCTCGTCTCCCAGCCCGCCCTTTCCCAGCAGTTAAAGCGGCTGGAAACAGAACTGGACGCAAAGCTCTTTTACCGGGAAAAAAATCGTCTGCTTTTGACAGACGCAGGAAAAATCTATGTCAACGGGGCCCGTTCCGCCTTAAACATCTACGACCGGGCCATGGAAGAGATTAAACAGCTGCGCCGCTCCAGCCAGACCCAGATCACTCTGGTATACAACCGCGGTCTCCTCCCCAATTTTTCCTCCTCCCTTCTGCCCGCCTTC
>ULXG01019858.1_pt1 | contig 11710 bp, 10 predicted proteins | sample 1961141 | NCBI WGS metagenome assembly ULXG01 (sample SAMEA4835834, study PRJEB28245) | human gut metagenome | biome: gut microbiome; material: fecal sample | place: Denmark | collected 2008 | reverse complement strand
TGCTGGTGGCGGACCGCCACAACAATCGGATTCAGCTCTTTACCATGGACGGAGAGTTTATCGAGGAGTGGACCAACATGGTCCGGCCGGCTGGGCTTTGCATCAAGGATGGGATTCTGTATGTGGGAGAATGCAAGCAGACCCTGACCTTTGACGATTCGCCCTCCAGAATCAGCATCTTCAATCTAAAGGGAGAGCTTCTGTCCAGACTGGAAAATCCCGATGCTCTGGATACCATTGACAAGACTTCTATCATGCCTGATGAGCTGTACCGCTGCGTTCACAGCATCAGCGTGGATTCGGAAGGGAGCATCTATGTAACAGAAGTGGGACAGAAGCATCCGGCCGATTACCTGGCTATCCGGAAATACCGCAGAGTGAAAGGGGACTAACGTTATGAGAGAACTGATTTTAAAACCAGAAATCTGCAGCTTTGACACCTTCGAGGAATTTGTGACGGAGTACGGCGTGGGAGAGGGGGACCTGATCATCACCAACGAGTATATCCTGAACAAATATGAAAAGAAAGACCAGCTTCAGGCCAAGATTATCTACCAGGAAAAATACGGCTCAGGGGAGCCGTCAGATGAGATGTTCGAAGCCATGTATCGGGATATTGCGGATATGAAAGCTTGCCGCAGAGTAATCGGAATCGGCGGAGGTACCGTGCTGGATTTATCCAAGCTCTTTGCCTTGGAACGCTGCATGCCGGTGGAGGACTTATATATGAAGAAATTCCCGACGGTAAAGAACAAGAAGCTGATTCTGATTCCTACCACCTGCGGTACCGGTTCGGAGGTTACTAATATTTCCATTCTGGCATTCTGTAAAAAGAATACGAAAATTGGTCTTGCGGTAGATGAACTCTACGCAGATGAGGCGGTTATGATACCGGAATTCCTGGAGAATCTGCCTTTCTCTGTTTTTGCCACCAGCTCCGTGGACGCCCTGATCCACGCAGTAGAATCCGGCCTTTCCCCTAAGGCCACGGCTTACACCAAGATGTTCGGAGACAGGGCGATGGAGATAATCCTGAGGGGATATCAGAAGATTGCCAGGGAGGGGCAGGAGGCCAGAAAAGGACTTTTGAAAGACTTTTTAATTGCCAGCAACTTTGCCGGAATCGCGTTCGGGACCGCAGGCTGCGGACCGGTCCACGCCTTAAGCTACCCCCTGGGCGGCACCTTCCATGTGCCTCATGGGGAGGCCAATTACGCCATTTTCTCCGGCGTGATGCGCATGTATGAGAAGAAGGGGGAGAATGAGGCTCTGGCGGATTTGAAGGAGCGCCTTGGCAGGATTCTGGGCTGCGGAAAAGAGGAGGCTTTTGAGCGTCTGGACCAGCTTTTGTCTTGCATTCTCAGCAAAAAAACGCTGAAAGCTTACGGTGCTGACAAGGAGCTTTTGGCCCAGTGGAGCAAGAGTGTGGAGGAGAGCCAGCAGCGTCTCTTAAAGAACAGTCCGATGCCTCTCATGTATGAGGATTATCTGGAGATTTATGGATGGCTGTATGAATAAGAAATAAAGGAGATTGTTGGAAGTAAAGTAGTCTTCGGGAAAATAGCGTTCAATCATCAATCATAGGTGATTGAACGCTACTTTTTTTGTTGCTTTTTTTCAATAGGTTGTCCCTATGGAAACATATGATTTGGATATTTTACATATAGGTATTATTTTAACTATAATACATATATAAATAATTCCACTGACGTCTAACACCCGGGGAGAGGATGCCAGTGCAATCGAAAAAATATGTTAAAAGGAGAATGTATTATGCCAACATTAATTACAGCGCCCTCCATTTTCGCACTGATTCCAATGGTATTATTCCTGATTCTTACTCTTCGAGGAATCAATTATACTCTCAGTGTGGGGATTGCAGCGATTCTAGGCTGTATTCTTATGGGACAGGGGCCAATCGAATTTGCAGGGATGCTTGTAGACAATCTGGGTGGAACTCTTGGTCAAGTGGGGTTGATCATCATGTTCGGCAGCGGACTTGGTCTTGTCATGGATGCAGCCGGAATTAACCAAGTTATTGTTAATTTTGTCGTAAAAAAAATAGGCGTTAATAGTGAGCGAAAGGGAATTTTTGCCTGTTATCTTGTATCGCTTATTATGGTTTGTCTGATTGGAACTCTAAACGGCGGTAATGCAGTTGTAGCACCAATTCTTCTTCCGATTGTTGCTGCTGCAGGGTTAACTCCGACTACAGTTTGCTTTTTAATGTTTAATGCCGGACTGGTAGGAGTTACTATTGGACCTTTCTGCTCTGCTGTTGCTGCTGCATTGGGTGTTAGTGGCTTAAGCTATCAAAACTATATGATTTACGCTGCTATTCCTTACTCTGTTGCATGGGCGATTGTCAGTCTTATTATATCTTTCTACATCCAGAAAAGTACCAAGAAAGCGGGGGAAAAATATGAGTCTGTAGAGCTCGCTGAAGAGTTCCATGCAACTCCAAGGCAGAGAAATGCTTGTATTGCCTTCCTGATTACTTTTACACTCTGTTTAATTTATGGTTTGATTGTCGGAAGTGACATGAAGTTTGTTATGTTTGTCATTTTGTTATTAAGCGTGGTTGTAGGACTGTTTATTGAACAGAAATTTGATAAGACTATCGGCCTTTTTGGACGGGGAATGGGAAAGATGGGAGGTACTTTCCTTTCATTCCTTTTGACAGGTGTTATGATTGATTCAATTACATTGGGAGGCGGCTGGGAAGCCTTGGCAGATGTGATTCTGAAACTGGTAGGCTCTAACGGAAAATACCAGTTGATGATTATCGCTTCTTTTGTAGGAGGGTTCGGTGTAGAGGGTGCTGTAGTAACACAGATGCAGATCATCCAAAGTGCCTTCTGGGATATTGCCTCCAGCATGGGAATTCCCATGACGGCATGGGCGTCCGTATTGATTGCAGCGGTTCGGATTACTTCAATTGTATATCCTTCTGCCAACTATGCAGCCCATCTCGGCTTTGCAAAGTGCAATAACATGAAGACCTTGTTGATTGCCGGATGGATTACTTCTGTTATTATGATGGCTTTTGTTCCCATTTGGGGATTTGTAGTTATGAATATCCTGCCATAGCAGATTTGGTCAGGGGCCGGTGTGACACATATAAGTCGCATCGGCCCTTGTTTTAATATGTAAAAACATAGGTAACACCTATACAAATATCGAGTTTAAGTATTTTACATTAATTGATACCTATATTAGACTGATGGTAACAAAGTCAAAGAAAGGGGAAGAAGCATATGGAAAAAGAACTGTCAGTCTATAACCCGGCCAATGGCGATCTGGTGGGCGTCCTGCCTATGCTGGACGAGAAGGAATTTCAGACGGTCATCCAAAGGGCACTGGACGCCAGGAAAGCCTGGTCTCAAACTTCTATCTACGACCGAAGCAGGATGATGGAGCTCTTTATGGAGCTGGTGGAGCAGCATGTGGAGGAAATCGGCCAGATTCTCACAAAAGAGATGGGAAAACCCATTGTTCAGGCGAGGGCAGAACTGATGGCGGCCATTGACATTACCAGAAGCTTTGTCCAGCGGGCCAATCATCTGTACGGCGAAGTGCTGAACGCGGACAATCAGCCCGGGTATGAGCGGGACCTGATTTTCACCAGAAGGGAACCTCTGGGAATGATTGCCTGTATCATACCATTTAACTATCCGGTTAAGCTGATGATTCACAAGGTAGTGCCTGCCCTTCTGATGGGCAATGTGGTTCTGGCAAAGGTTCCAAGCGACAATCCCCTGGCGGTATCCAAAGTGGGGGAACTGTTCCGGCAGGCGGGATTCCCGGAGGGCGTAATCCAGTGCTTTGGCTGCAGCAGAGAGCTGAGCAACCAATATCTGATTGAGAATCCGGATATCCAGGCGGTGAGCCTGACCGGAAGCACAAGGGTGGGAATCCAGATGTCGAAGGCCGGCGCGGATACCCTGAAGCACATGTTTATGGAGCTGGGAGGAAACGACGGGACAATCATCCGCCAGGATGCAGACCTGGATTTTGCCGTGGAGGAAATCGCCCAGGGCCGTATGGTCAATGCGGGGCAGACCTGCTGCGCCTGCAAGCGGATTTTGGTCCACCGAAGCTTGAAGGACGCATTTGTCCGGAAGCTGAAAAAGCGTTTTGAATCCTTAAAGGTAGGCAATCCCATGGATGAGAGCGTGGATGTGGGAACCGTGATTTCGGAGAAGGCGGCTATGGAGGTGGAGCGCCAGATTCAGCTGACCATCAGCCAGGGAGCGGTATGCGTGACCGGCGGAGTCCGCAGAGGCGCTTTTGTGGAACCCACGATTCTGGACCAGGTTACAAGGGAGATGGACATCGCAAAGGATATGGAGGTATTTGGCCCGGTTGTGCCGGTGATCGCCTTCGATACCGATGAGGAGGCTCTTGCAATCATCAACCAGTCCAGCTTTGGCCTATCTTCCGGCATCATCACGAAGGACCTTCAGAAGGCTATGGAGATGGGAGCCCACATTGAAGCGGGAGCTGTGGTGCTGAACGGACAGGGCAATTACCGCCACACGGAGCAGGGATTTGGCGGAGTGAAGATGACAGGGCACAGCAGAGAAGGCGTCAGCGCTACGCTGGAGGAGTTCTCCAGGGTGAAGCACTATATTGTGCGGAAAGCTTTTTAGAAGACATATTTTTAACAAAGGATAGGCGCCGCCTATGGGCCTATCCAGGACCGATATTTTACACCGTGCATTTCACAAGATATAGTGTAGACATACAAAAACAATTTGTTTGGAGGATAGGAGAAGATGGCAAGAAATCACTGGACAATTTTGGGGGAACTGGACCCGGAGTACAATGAGAAGATTACCGAGTGGAGAACCGAGCTGGTAAACAAGGAAAATCTGGAGCGAAAATACCGGGAACTGGTAAACGTGGCGATGGCGTCCATTCTGAGAGAAAGAGAAGTGATCCTGGCTCACGCCAAGCTGGCCAAACAGTACGGGGCCACCAAGGAGGAGCTTTTGGGAACTGTGGAGCAGGTGATGACTATGGGAGGCTTTCCCTCGTTCAGAGCGGCTATGCTTGCGCTAGACGACTTTTTCAAAGAGTATTAAAAAGGACAAACCGGGAAGAAAGGAAGGAACGGAATGGATAAGATTAAGATGACAACCCCTCTGGTTGAGATGGACGGGGATGAGATGACCAGGGTAATCTGGCAGATGATTAAAGACGACTTGATTTCTCCTTATGTGGAGCTGAATACGGAGTATTACGATTTGTCCGTAACCAGCCGTGACAACACCAACGACCAGGTGACGGTGGATGCGGCCAACGCCATTAAGAAGTATCACGTAGGCGTGAAATGCGCCACGATTACGGCAAATCCTCAGAGAAAAGAGGAGTACAACTTAAAACAGCTGCTGCCCAGCCCCAACGGAACCATCCGCGGCATCCTAGACGGAACGATTTTCAGAGCTCCTATTGTCATGGATAAGATTAAGCCGGTGATGAAGAACTGGAAGAAACCCATTACGGTGGCCCGTCACTCCTACGCCGATATCTTTAACGGGACAGAGTACCATGTGGAGGAGCCTGGTACGGCGGAGCTAACCTTCCGCAACAAGGAGGGCAAGGAGCTGTTCCACGCTACGGTATGCGAGTACGAGGGACCCGGAGTGCTGCAGAGCATTTACAATAAGGATAAGTCCATCACCAATTTTGCAAGGACCTGCTTCCGCTATGCCCTGGATACCAAGCAGGATTTGTGGTTCTCCACCAAGGATACCATCTGCAAAATTTACGACGGAACCTTCCGGGCTATCTTTCAGAAGGTTTATGAGGAGGAATTTAAGGAGGAGTTTGAGAAGGCAGGGCTGACCTATTTCTACACCCTGATGGACGATGCCGTAGCCCGTACCGTCCGCGCTGAGGGCGGTTATGTATGGGCCTTAAAGAACTACGATGGAGACGTGATGAGCGACATGGTCTCCTCCGGTTTCGGTTCTCTGGCTATGATGACCAGCGTTCTGGTAACCCCCGATGGAAATTACGAGTACGAGGCGGCTCACGGAACGGTTCCCCGCCATTACTATCGCTACTTGAAGGGCGAGAAGACCTCCACCAATCCGGTGGCTACTATCTTTGCGTGGACCGGCGCTCTGAAAAAGAGAGGCGAGCTGGACGGCTGTCAGGCCCTTCAGGACTTTGCCGGAAAGCTGGAAAAGGCCTGCATCGATACTATTGACCAGGGAATCGTGACCAAGGACCTGGTTCCCATGTTGGAGGGGGTGGAGCCTAAGGCGGTAAATACCGATGAATTTTTCCTGGAGATTAAGACTAGGCTGAATCAGATGATGGTGTGATAGAAATTAAATAAAGGAGAAGGGAATTCGAATGGAAGAGAAGACACTGACCGCGCAGCTGGCGGAATATTCGGTTACAAATCATTTTCATAAGTTTTCACCCCAGGACCTTCGCATGACGAAGCTCTCCTGTGTTGACTGGGTGGCGGCCGCAGTGACAGGCGTAAAGGAAGAAGGGGTACGCCTTCTGATGGAACTGGCTGAAGAAGAACATGTTGCGGGCGACTGTGTTTTAATCGGACAGGGGAAAACATCCTCTCCGGTCCAAAGCGCACTGATTAATGGAACGCAGTCCCATGCCATCGACTTCGACGACATCCATGACTTCCTGTCGCTGCATCTGTGCTCCCCGGTGATGCCGGCGGTGCTGGCTGCCGCCGAGTATCGGAAAGCAGATGGAAAGGCTTTCATAAATGGCATTGTAAATGGAATGCAGGTGATGGTGGCCCTTTCCGCGGGAATTATGCCGGAACATTATAACATTGGTCATTGGCATGCTACCGGAACCATCGGCGTGTTCGGCGCCGCAGCCGGAGCGGGCGCTGTTTTGGGCCTTACCAATGAGCAGATGTGCAATGCATTCGGAATCTGCGCAGGCCTGTGCAGCGGAATCCAGCTGAATTTCGGCACCATGTCCAAACCCATGGCGGCCGGAATGGCTGCAAAGAACGGTTTGATGGCGGCCATACTGGCAAGCCGGGGCTTTACCGGAAGAGCGGACATTTTCGATACGGATTTCCTGGACCTGATGGCTACAAAAAAGGTGGACCGGGAGAAAATCTTGGAGCGTTTAAACGGGCCCCTCGGTATCCATGAGCTGCGCTTTAAGCGTTATCCCTGCGGAGCGCCGACCCACAGCGGCATTATCAACTGTAAGAAAATCCTGGCGGAACATCCCCATCCGGTGGAGGAGATTGAGAGGATTGTATTTGAGCCTTATCCGAGAGCCATCCGTCTGGTAGGCAATATGGACCCCAAAACGGGACTTCAGGGCAAGTTCAGCATCGGCTTTACGGCGGCGGCCCAGATTGTATTCGGCCAGGTTACCATTGAAACTTTCACCGACGAGAATGTCAACAATCCTCAGGTCCAGTACCTTCTTCCCAGAATGGAACTGGTTCCCTGCGATGAGTTTACACCCTCCAGAGGAGGGCGGGCTACCATGTATTTTAAAGATGGGACCAGTTATACCAATTCCACCTATCTTCTGGGCCATGAACTGGACCTGGATGAAGCGGAGACAGATGTGAGGGAAAAGTACAATGAGATTATGAATCCACGGGTAGGAGAAGAGCGGGCTGTTCGAATTTACCAGAGCCTGATGGAATTAGAAAAACTGGAAACAGCGGAAATATTAAGTGGATTGCTGTAAACAATCCATAAAACAGTGAGGAGGAAAAAACATGTTATTTGAAGCGATTGACCCCAGATTTGAAGATTTGATTGATATGGATGCGGCCCTGGAGCCCGTATCCGTAGGACATAAGGTGACGGAGGGGATTATCTGGTGGCCCCAGAAGAACTGTCTGATTTTTTCTGATATGGGCGTAGGAAAGGTTTACAAGTGGGACCCGGAAACGTTTGAGACCACTGCCATTAAATATCCCAGCAACATTTCCAACGGAAACTTTATTGATACGGAAGGAAGAATCGTAACCTGTGAACACGCTACCAGTTCCATTACCAGAATGGAACCGGACGGTCGCTACATGAAAACCCTGGCCACCCACTATGATGGAAAGCAGTTAAACAGCCCCAACGATGTGATTGTGGATTCCAAGGGAAGAATCTGGTTTACAGATCCTACTTTCGGACGCACCAGCAAGGTGGCAGGACTTCTGAGAGAGCCGGAGATGGGCTTCCAGGGCGTTTACTGCATCAACGAGCAGGGAGAGCTGATACTGTCCCGCAAGGATTTTGAGCAGCCGAACGGCTTGTGCATGGAAATCGGCGAGAAGACCATGCTGGTAAATGATACTCCCAGACAGGAAATCCGCAGATTTAAGGTGGAGGATGACGGAACCTTAACCGGCGGCGAGCAGGTGTGCAAGGTGGATGGACGTCCCGATGGAACCAAGATTGACAAGGACGGCAATATCTTCACCACCGCCTCCGGCAACATGCAGGTATTTGATAAGAACGGCGTTCTGTTAGGAAATATCAACGTTCCCGGACAGTGCCGCAACTTCTGCTTCGGCGGAGAGGACCGTTCCTACCTGTACTTTGCCTGCGAGACTATTTACCGCGTTAAGACCAAGACTCAGGGGGCGGAGTTCTTTAAATAGAACAGCTTATTATCTACATATTGCAGCTTAACATAGTTGAATACCAGGCGGAACGCTTCCTTTTTTCAGCACGGAACGCTGAGAGGGGAAGCGTTTCGCTGTCTTTTTTACTGTAATCGTGTATACTATGAGCACTGGGCGAGGTCTCTCACGAGCCTAGTGCGAGTTATACCTGTCCACTTAACGAGGTATTTCACGAGTTTAGTGGACATGGTATAATGAAAGGGTCAAGATGCTGCAAAAGATACGGAGGAAAGACAGATGGAATTTGATTTGAAACTATCTCATATTGGAATGAATGCTTCGGACGACCAGGAAGCCATGGAGTGGGCGAAGGCCTTTTCCGAGCTTTTAGGTCTGGAAGTGAAGGACGGTCCGACGGCGGTTTACAGCGGGGATGTGATTGAGATTAAGAAGAATGGCGGCAGAGGCGCCAAGGGTCACATCGGATTTTCTGTCAATGACTGCGAGGCAGCCCTAAAATATTTTGAGGAAAAGGGCGTTGGTGCGGTGGAGAGCACAAAGAAGTTCGACTCCCAGGGGAAATGTAATTTTGCCTATCTGGACCGTGAAATCGGAGGATTTGCCATTCATCTGATGCAGGAGTAGATCTGCTGCAGGGGATAGGTTAGTTTGACGCAGAGACAGGTCTGCGGCTGTAAGAGAAAAGCTGAATTGCTAGGATTTTTTTCCGGGCAGTTTGGCTTTTTTCTTTTTGGTAGTTGAAGGTTTTTTTGGGGGTTCTTCAACCAAAATGCGATTCAAGCGGACGTCCTCCAGATAAGCCATCAGCGCCGGGTCCACATTGTCAAAGAGACGGTTTTTCTGGCTGGGAATCCGCTCCAAGTGCTGGGTATGTATCTCCTGGTTGGTCTCGGAAATCTCCTTAAACAGGTCCCTGGCGGACAAGCGCATGGCTCCTTTTCCCAGGATGATGACCTGCTCCAAGCGGTCCGAAGTGGCTACCGCCAACTGATAACGGCGGCCAATCTGCTGGGTGACCTTCTCAATGTACTGGTCGGCGGTTTCCGCTTCCTTGGTGAAGATAACGTGGATATTGTGATACTGAAGGACCTCACCGGGATTTCCTTTGACCTTGTAGCCGTCGAACACCAGGATGACCTGGCATTTTTTATATCCCTGATAATTGCAGAGAATGTCCTGAAGCTTCGTCCGGGCGCTGTCCAGATTGACATCCGCCAGCTCCTTTAACTCCGGCCAGGCAAAGATAATGTTGTATCCGTCTACCAGAAGGTATTCACAGGTCATGTTGGGTCAAATCCTTTCTGGCGGCAGGCAAAAGCAGCCTGCCGCTTGTAATTAAAGTGATGGGAAGTGTTCCCCCTATACTATACCACAGGTTGGGGGGAGGTGTCACGGGGGTGGAGGAGAAGAAAGTGGGGTATTCTTTTGATCGCGAAAAAAAGCAAAAAAATACCTGCCTTTTTATCGAAAAAAAGTATGACACAAAAAAATATTCCCCCATTGAGAATGGGCTGAAAAGACTATAAAATTTAACCCAGAAACATGAAAAAAACAGGAGGAAGAAGATGAAAAAGAAGTATGCTTATTTGTGTTGTGCGGCGATAGCGGCTTTAGCGCTTAGCGCATGTGGTTCCGGTAGCCAGGGGGCACAGGCTGCAGCGGACGGCGCCGGCGAAGGCGCGGATTCCGGTGAAAAAATTCAGCTGACCTATTGGACCAATCAGCGTCATGACTTGGATTATGTGGAGAAAAAGATTCAGGAGTTCAATGAAACAAATGACATGAACGTTGAGGTCAGCTTCGAGGCCATGACGGAAAACTATGACAACAATCTGGAACTTTCGTTCCAGAGCAATCAGTCGCCGGATATTTTCAGGGCCAAGAGTGAGATTGCTCCTTATGCGAGCAAGGACATGATCATTCCCATTGATGAGTTTCTGACAGAAGAAGACTGGGAGAAATATGGGGATACCTTAGGAATCCAGAACATCAATGAGTACAAGGGGAAGATCTATACGGTTCCTCAGTTCGGCAATACCTTCCGGTTGATTTATAATAAGGACGTTTTTGAAAAAGCCGGACTTGACCCGGACAAGCCCCCGAAAACAATGGAGGAACTGCGGGAATATGCGAAGATCATTACGGAAAAGCTCAGCGGAGAAGGAATCTACGGCTTTGCGATGAATCTGAAGAATGGTTACAGCGCTCTTTACCGGTCCGCGGATGAGGTGGCAAGACTCTCTGACATGTTCTATTATGATTTTGAGAACGGAAAATATAACTTTGATGAATACGCAAAAGTGATTCAGGTTTTTGCGGATATGTATCAGGATGGCTCATTCTTCCCTGGTTCCGAGAGCCTTGATATCGACCCGATGCGGGCGCAGTTTGCTTTGGGCAATATCGGAATGTATATGTCCGGATACTGGGAGGTATCGGTGTACGATTCCCAGTTTGAAACAGACCAGAACTGGTGGGCTTGCCAGCTTCCGACCATGTACGGTGAGGTAAAGGGAAGCAATACGATGAACTCCGCGGGCCGCAGTTTTGTAATTTCCAGCCAGTGCGAGCATCCGAAGGAAGCATGGGCATTTATTGAATTTATGACCAGCGATGATTATATGATCGGATATCAGGAGAATGGATACGGAATCATCGTGGTTCCGAGCGTGGCAGAGAAGGCAAAGCCCAGCCAGCAGTACGCGGCGGAGTGCTTTACAAGAAACGAGACAGACCAGATTGAACCCCTCGCGCCGGAAATGGCCGGAATGGTAGTAGAAGGGAAAACATTTTACGATTCTTACGCTGCTGTAATTATGGGAGAGGCGGATTTGGACGAAGTAACCCAGCAAATGAATGAAGAGTATAATACTGCGCTGGAGAGTGCCATAGCCTCCGGAAGTCTGGATCCGATAACGGCAGAATAGGGACTTTCGAATGAGCATAAAAGGAGGACACGGAGCATGTCCTCTTTTTATACCCCAAAATTCAGCATCCGAGGGAGATGGGAGGTATAAAATGAAAGCTAAGAGAAGCTTATTGGGACAGATTTCTCAAAATAAAATAATCCTGAATTATTCACGACTTTGCCACGAATGTGGCTGA
>ULXG01052751.1_pt1 | contig 11715 bp, 9 predicted proteins | sample 1961141 | NCBI WGS metagenome assembly ULXG01 (sample SAMEA4835834, study PRJEB28245) | human gut metagenome | biome: gut microbiome; material: fecal sample | place: Denmark | collected 2008 | reverse complement strand
ACGCCGCCGACGGATACGGAAAAGGCCAGACGAATTGTGGAGGAGGCCATCCACATTGCGGAGGAGCAGGTGCCGGGGACCAGAGGAAGCTATGTAATTACCGGAGACCGGCCATATATTGAGAGGGACGACCGCTCTGCCCTGCTGAAGGCTCTGAAGCGGGCCTGCCGCAAGGCTGCCGGGGAGGAGGCGGCAGTGGGATTTTTCAATGGATATACGGACACGGCGGTAATTGCCGGAACCCTCGGGAACCGCAACTGTATGTCCTACGGCCCCGGAAGCCTGGAGATGGCTCATAAGCCAAATGAATATGTGGATCATGAGGATGTGAGGCGGTGTGAAGATGTGCTGAAAATACTGGTTCTGGAGGCGGCATTCGGGGAGGCTTGATGCTTTACAACAGGAGCATTTCTGTGATATAGTGTAAGCGTTCGGGGTTCACCAAAATCAAACGGGAGGTATTGTGGAGAATGAAAGAAACCACACTGGTAATCATGGCTGCCGGTATCGGAAGCCGTTTTGGAGGAGGGATCAAACAGCTGGCTCCGGTGGGGCCGGGAGGAGAGATCATCATGGATTATTCCATCCATGATGCATTGGAAGCAGGTTTTAACAGAATTGTTTTTATTATCCGGAAAGACCTGGAGAAGGACTTTAAAGAGATTATCGGCAACCGGATTGAGAAGCTGGCGCCTGTGGCCTATGCCTATCAGGAGCTGGATGATCTGCCTGAGGGTTATCAGGTTCCGGAAGGAAGAAAGAAGCCCTGGGGTACCGGTCAGGCGGTCCTGACCATCAAAGGACTGGTAAAGGGTCCCTTCCTGGTAATCAATGCGGATGACTACTACGGCAAGGAGGGCTTCCGCCAGATCCATGACTATATGGTCCAGGAGATGAAGGAGGACGGGGATGTATACGACATCTGTATGGGTGCCTTCGTTCTGGCCAACACCCTGAGCGATAATGGAGCAGTAACCAGAGGCGTGTGCCGGGTTAGCGGGGACGGCATTTTGGAGAATGTGACGGAGACCTATGAAATCCGCATGACCGACCAGGGCCTTGAAGCCAGGGACGAGGAAGGAAATCCGGTCACCCTTGACCCCGGCCAGCCGGTTTCCATGAACATGTGGGGACTGCCTGAGAGTTTCCTGGAGGAGCTGGAGAAAGGCTTTCCAAAGTTCCTGGACCAGGTTCCAGAAGGGGATATCAAGGCGGAGTATCTGCTGCCTAAGATCATCGACCAGCTGGTACAGAGCGGAAAGGCAAGGGTGAAAGTGCTCCGCACGCCGGATAAGTGGTTCGGCGTAACCTACAAGGAGGACAAGCAGGCGGTGGTGGATGCCATCCGTGAGCTGATCCGCCAGGGGGTATATAAGGAGAAGCTGTTTGGCTGACAGGAGGAGGTATTGCAATGATCCGCAAAAGCAGTGAAAAACAGGTAGAGAGAAAGCCGGCTCCTTTTAACGGGACCGGAGAGATCCAGATGGCCAGCATCCTCAACGGGCCGGAGGAAATGCAGGGAAAAGGAAGGGTATTCGCTCAGACTACCGTTTTCCCCGGCTCCGCCATCGGCTATCATATACACAAGGGGGACGGCGAGACCTACTACATTTTAAGCGGCAGAGGACGGTACAATGACAACGGCACCATCACAGAGGTGGGACCGGGCGATGTGACCTACTGCGCTCCGGGAGAGGGACACGGTCTGGAATGTATCGGGGATGAGCCGATTCAGATGATCGCACTGATCCTGTATGAGTAGAAGCTGGAATGCCTGAGCTGTAAGGACCAGGGATTATAAAAATCAGAAAAGACAAAAAGGGACTGCCGGTGCGGCGGGCCTTTTTTGGCAGAGAAAAAACTCTCCCCTCTGATGGAATATTTTCCAGGACAAGAACCTATACTAGGAAAAAAGGGATGGAAAATCAACATCAGGTGGATTGCAGGATTATGAAATTATGGAAACAGCTTAGCGCGCAGAGATATGAAGATATTGACTACTTTGATACCAGGAAGGGGTTTCAGGCAGAGGTATTTGCCATGAGGCTTCATGAGCTGATTGCAGAGGAGAAGAGAAGAAATAAAAAGGCAGGGGTGATTTTCCTGTGCATCGGCACGGACCGCTCTACGGGAGACAGCCTGGGCCCCTTGATCGGCCATAAGCTGAGACGGCGCAGGCTAAAAGGGGCGGCGGTCATCGGAACCCTGGATCGTCCGGTCCATGCCATGAATCTGGAAATGTATGCCAACTATATCCGCATGTACTATTCGGACTATGTGGTGGTCGCCATTGACGCCTCGGTGGGGAGAAAGGATCATGTAGGCTATGCCACCATCGGCAGAGGAGCGCTGAAACCGGGGCTGGGAGTGAGCAAGGAGCTGGAGGCGGTGGGCGATATTTCCATTACCGGAATTGTAGGGGGCTGTGCCAGCCAGGACCCGGTGATGCTTCAGAGCGTGCGCCTGTCCATGGTGATGCAGATGGCTGACTGTATCTGCGAAAGCATTTTTCTTGTCGAAGGATTTTGGGACAAGGCTGTCAGCTTTTGACAAATTTTTTATTCCCCATGTGGTAAAGTCTAGGTTGATAAAAGACTAGACTACAGCGGGGTGATTCTATGGGAGAATTGTACGAGCCCTATCCCAGGCTGCCGAAAAATATCCGGCAGATTGGGGAGAGGGATCAGGTTTTAAAGTTATATGTGGAAGACTATGTGAATACCTACCTGAAACGTCTGAAGCCCTGGAACGGGACGGATCTGAGGGTAGGTCTTCTGCTTGGAAATGTGGAAATGCGGGGAGAGACTCCCTATGTGTTTGTGGACGGAGCTCTGGAAATGGAAGGTGTGGCTGCAGAAGGGGAAACGGTGGTCTTTACGGAGGAAGCATGGAAGAAGGCCTACCAGGATATTGAGCAGATGTTCCCCAAACGGACGGTGCAGGGCTGGTTTCTCTGCGGAGCCGAGGGCAGCAGTCTGAGCCCTTTAAATTACTGGAAACAGCACGGGCAGTATTTTACAGGAAAAAACCAGCTGATGTATCTGAACAGCGGCCTGGAGGGGGAGGAAGCGATCTACATAACTTCCCCGGATGGATTTTATAAGCTGAAGGGTTACAGCATTTTTTATGAACGAAACCAGATGATGCAGGATTATATGGTGCTGCGCAAGGACGCCCGCCGTGTGGAAACATCCGGAAATGACCGGGTGATACAGGACTTTAAAAAGCGGATGGACCAGAGAAAAAGCGAGGCGGTCCATGAACGGGGGACAGTCCATCTGCTGACCGGTCTGTGCGGGGTGCTGACGGTTACAGTCCTGGCCGGCGGAGTGGCCATGTTCAACAATTTCCAGAAGATGAGGCAGATGGAAAGCGTAATTGCCTCCGTTCTGCCAGGAGGTACAGTAATGGAGGAGACGGTTCCCGACCCTTCCGGCAAGGGATATGCCGCGGCAGGGGAGCCGGACTATCTGATTGAGGAGGCAGAGGGAAATATCAGTCCTGTTCAGAGCAGCGGGGATGGGGCGGAAACGGCAGGAGCGGAGAAGGCTGGTGTGCAGGGTGAGAGCGGCTCCTATGTCGTTCCGGAAACTATGCCGCCGGTAAAGCCGTCTGCAGCCGAGGAGACTGAAAAAACGGAAACCGAGACCAGCGGGGCTGTTTCCTCCAGTCAGGCTGCCCCATCCGGGGAGGCCAAAAGCCAGAAAGCTGCTGCTGCGGATGCCGATTACCGGATTTACCAGGTAGCTCCGGGAGAGACACTTTACGGCATCTGTTTTCAGCTGTACGGGAATCTGGACCATCTGGAGGAAATCTGTTCCATCAACGGGCTGGAGAGCGAAAACAGCATCTATGCCGGACAGAAGCTTTTAATGCCCTGAGAACTGAAAAAGGTAATGCGGTTTCAAAGAATGTGGTGTATAATATCCAGGTAAGCTTTTTACAGTTGACTGGAGATAAAAGATGAGCAATATCAGTTCTATGAGCCGCGAGAGCAAGAAGCGTCAGCTGCGGCGGCAGATCGTCCCATCCAGTCCTGGACCGGCGGGGCCGGGCGCGGGAAGAGATGAGGAGGACAGTCATGAAGTGGTGCAGAGGGCCCATCGGAAGGTAATACGACGCAGGCTAAAGATTCTGCTGATATTTCTGGTAATAGCTGCCGTCTGCATGGCGGTGGTCTACCAATTCAGCCAGTATCATCAGTACGAGGGATACCAGGTATCCTGGGAGAAGGAGCTGACCTCCCAGACAGAGGGGCAGACGGACAGCAGCTTCTGCGGCTATAAGGCCTTTGGCGGCGGAATCCTGCGCTATACACGGGATGGTATGTCCTTTTTGGATCACCGGGGCAATGTGATATGGAATCAGAGCTATGAAATGAAGTCTCCCATCGTATCCGTTAATGGAAATTATGCGGTGGTAGCAGACCGGCAGGGAACCGGGCTGTACATCTGCAGTCCGGACGGCTGTCAGGGACAGGCCGCAACCCTGCTGCCCATTATGGGAGCTGCGGTATCTGCCGGCGGAGTAGCTGCAGTGATGGAAAGCGATTCCTCGGCCAGCTATGTGTTCATGTACCGGAATGATGGAACTACCCTTCAGATCTCCATCAAGTCCCTTCTGGAAAATGACGGATATCCGGTGGACATCAGTCTGTCCCCAAGCGGAAACCAGCTGGCGGCCTCCTTTCTCTATCTGGAGCAGGGGATGCTGAAATGCAAGATCGTCTTCTATAATTTCGGCGTAGGCCAGAGCCAGGCGGACCGTGTGGTGGGCATCATTTTTCCGGAGGATCTAAACGATTCGCTGGTGGCACGGATCCGTTTCCTGGACGAGGACCATGTAGCGGCATTTTCCGACGGCGGCATTTTCTTTATTTCGACCAGAGTGGAAACGGAGCCCACCCCTGGGGAACCTGTGCTGCTGGAGGAGGAAATCCGTTCGATCTGCTACAGTCCGGAGTATGCTGCGGTGATAACGGATACCACGGAGGGAGAGGACCCCTACCGCCTTTTGGTTTACGACGGAAGCGGGAATAAAAAAGTGGAGAAAACTTTTAATTTCCCTTATACGGATTTTAGCATTGACGGCGATGCCATTTTCCTCTACAATGACGACAGCTGTCAGATTTATAACATGAAGGGAACCCTGAAATTTGCAGGAACCTTTGACTTTACCATTTCCGGAATGCTGAAAGGAAAACTTCCGGGAAATTTCCTGGTTCTGGGTCCCCAGAACATTCGGGAAATCCGGCTGAATTAGAAAAAGCAACGATTCAAGAAAAGAGGGAACAAATACCATGGATAAGAAATGCATCGGTGTGGACGTGGGAGGTACCAGCGTCAAAATCGGTTTGTTTGAGGAGGACGGACGCCTCCTGAAGAAATGGGAGGTGAGAACCCGCAAGGAGGAGGACGGAAAGCACATTCTCCCCGATGTGGCGGCTTCCATCCGGCAGGTGCTGGAGGAGGAGGGGATTTCCTTTGACCAGATCAAGGGAGCCGGAATGGGCGTTCCGGGTCCGGTGCTTCCTGATGGTTCGGTGGAAATCTGCGTGAACCTGGGATGGCACAATGTCAATCCCCAGAAGGAACTGAGCGCCATGCTGGAGAATATTCCGGTGCGAAGCGGAAACGATGCCAATGTGGCGGCCCTGGGCGAGATGTGGCAGGGCGGCGGTAAGGGCTACCGGGACATTGTAATGATCACCCTTGGAACCGGAGTAGGAGGCGGCGTGATCCTGGATCAGAAGATTGTCAGCGGAGCTCACGGGCTGGCAGGAGAAATCGGCCATTTCCATATGCGGGATGAGGAGAAGGAGCACTGCAACTGCGGCGGAACCGGCTGTCTGGAGCAGGTGGCTTCCGCTACGGGAATCGCCAGAGAGGCCAGAAGAAAGATGGCTTCCTGTGAAACGCCTTCTGTTTTGCGTGAATACGGGGACAAGGTGACGGCTAAGAATGTGCTGGATGCAGCCAAGGCAGGAGATGCCCTGGCGGATGAGGTGGTAGAGGTGGTGTGCCGGTATCTGGGACAGGCACTGGCCCAGGCTTCCATGATGGTGGATCCGGAAATCTTCGTCATCGGAGGCGGTGTGTCCAAGGCAGGCCAGTATCTCATCGACCGGATTTACGGATACTATGACCATTTTACCCCCATTTCCAAGAATAAGGCCAAGATCGGACTGGCCACCCTTGGAAACGATGCGGGAATATACGGGGCGGCCCGGTTGATCCTGGAGTAGGCCGCAGTAATCCAGGGCGGCTATCTTCTTGTCCGTCCTGGATTGTTATCATAGGTTTGTAGACCGGGGGAGGGAGAAGATGAATTCCGTTCCCACGCCCTCGGTGCTGATCACATCTATATTTTCCCCATGGGCCTGGATGATCTCTTTCACAATGGAGAGACCCAGGCCCGTTCCGCTTTTGTCTTTGCCTCTGGAGAGGTCCGTCTTGTAGAAACGCTCCCAAATCTTGTTTAAGCTGTTTTTGGGGATTCCGATTCCCGTATCCTTGACGGAAACGAAAATCTTCTCGTGGCGTCCCACCGCCTGGATGTAGATGGTGGAATTCTGGTGGCTGAACTTGATGGCGTTGTCGATGAGGTTGTACATCACCTGCTGGATTTTCCCCAGGTCGGCATAGACCATCTGGATATTATCCCCGAATGTCAAATCGAATACAATATTTTTGGCTCCGCAGGTTCCCTCAAAGGAGGCCGCCGTGTCCTTGATGACCCGGTTGATGTCAAAATTGCTTCTGGAGAGATATCCCTTGCTGTCTAAGGAGTTCAGGGCCAGCATGCTTTCCGTCAGCTTGTGGAGCCGCTCCGTCTCGGAGATCACCCGTGAGAGGTATTTTTCGTAAAATTCCGGCGGTATGGTGCCGTCCAGAATGGCTTCCAGGTATCCCTTGATGGAGGTCAGGGGGGAGCGGAAGTCGTGGGATACGTTGGCAATGAAATTTTTCTGATATTCCTCCATTTTGTTCAGCTCATCGGACATCAGATTCAGGGTGTTGGCCAGGTAGCCCATCTCGTCATGGGTGTTGACCTGGATGCGGTAATCCAGATGACCGGCTGCGTACTGAGTAGCTCCCTCGGTAATCTTTCTCAAAGGCAGATATACCGTCTGGGTAAACACCAGGAGGATGATCAGTGAAAGGGCGAAAATGCAGGCGGAGCTGATGTAGAGGATGTTCAGGACCCCGTTCTGGGAAGCGGAAATCTGAGACATTGGCAGATGGATCAGCACATAGCCGTAGGTATTGTAATTTCCCGTAATGGGGGCGGACACACTGAGAACCTCCTCGGAGAAGAGGCCGTTGTAGGTGCCGATGGTGTAGGAACGGTTTCCGGTGGCAGTGGGGTCGAAATTGGCGATGGAAGTCCGCTCCCCGGATTCGCCGGAGCTGTCCACAATGATATGGCCCGACCGGTCCACCACCATGAGATTGGCCTGGAGAAACTGGGACACGGCCCGCAGCTGGGGGGAGGCGTCCGCCAGATTCTGGTAATTGCCGCTGTACATGGTGCTGTAGGAGGAGGCGATCAGGCTGGCCTCATCGTAGAGGGTCTGGGCTTTGGTCTGGATCAGGTATTCCCTGGTCATCTTGGAGGAGATGGTGGCGATGAAAATGAAGCCCAGCAGTCCGAAGACCAGGTAGCCCAGAATAAATTTGGAATATAGGGAACGGGTCATGGGTGTGCCTCCTTAGCGCTTTACCTCGAATTTGTAGCCGATTCCCCACACAGTGGTGATTGCCCAGCTGTCATTGTCCTTGATTTTTTCCCGCAGGCGCTTGATATGTACGTCTACGGTTCTGGTATCTCCGATGTACTCGTAACCCCAGATGTGGTCCAAAAGCTGCTCTCTGGTAAAGACCTGGTTGGGGGAGGCGGCTAAAAAGTATAAAAGCTCCAGTTCCTTGGGGGGCATCTCCACAGAATGTCCCTTGTAGATGACGGAGTAGTTGGTCAGGTTTACGATCAGGTCCGGGTACTCCACATATTCGCCCTGCTGTTTGGGCACTGCCGGGGTCTGGGCGGCGCAGACCTGATAGCGGCGCAGGACCGCCTTCACTCTTGCCACCAGCTCCTTGGAGTCAAAGGGCTTGATCATATAGTCGTCTGCCCCCAGTTCCAGTCCCAGCACCTTGTCAAAAATCTCGCCTTTGGCGGAGAGCATGATGACCGGAACCTGGGAGGAGGCTCTTAAAGTTCTGCAGACCTGATAGCCGTCCATGCCGGGCAGCATCAGGTCCAGAAGGATTAAATGGGGCTTAAATTCGGGGAAGACTTTTAAGGCCTCCTCGCCGTCCCCCACGATTTTCGTCTCATAGCACTCTTTCATCAGGTAGAGGGAGATCAGTTCTGCGATATTTGCGTCGTCGTCTACGATCAGGATTCTCTGTTTTTCTGCCATACTTGATGCATCTCCTTTTTTTGACGGACCGGCTCTGCCGGTCCTATTTAAACGTTACGATGGTTACGCCGGAATCTCCCTCTCCGAAGACTCCCAGGCGGAAATCTTTTACGTACTTTAACTTCTTCAGCCGTTGATGGACGGCGTTTTTCAAAGCTCCCGTGCCCCGTCCGTGAACCACCCGGACGGTCTCCAGGTGGGCCAGATAGGCATCGTCCAGATATTTTTCCAGAACGGGCATGGCCTCGTCCACAGTCATGCCGATGAGGTTGACCTCCGGGGAGATGGAGGAGGACTTGGAAACTTTGATGCCGCTGCCGGAAGCGCTGTGGCTGCCCTTGGCCACCCGGTAACGGCTGTTCTTTTCCGGAATGGAGGGGCCGCTTACATCCTGTTCATCCAGAAGCTCCAAATCCCGGATGTTTACCAGGGAGCGCAGGATGCCCATCTGTACATAGAGGTCCCCTTTGGCGTTGGGGAGAGTGCTGACCGTGCCTTTTAAGTTCATGGACAGAACCTTGACCCCATCGCCGATTTTCAGCTTCTTGGGAGAAATGGGCTTGCTGGGTCCCTTGGTCTTGATGGCCAGCTTTTCATCGGTCTGCTTTAATTTGTCCCGCAGCTTGGTCCTCTGGGCCTCCAGCTCCTTGTTTAAGCCGGAATCGGAGGAGAGCTTGTTGATCTGCCGGATGGTGGTGTCGGCGGTTTCCTTGGCTTCCCTGAGGATCCGCTGGGCCTCCTCGTTGGCTTTCTTCAGAATCTTGTCCCTGCGCTCCTCCAGCCGTTCCTCCTTCTGGGAAAGGCGGGATTTCAGCTGGGAAATCTCCTCCTTGTAGGATTTTAACTCCTCCTGCTCCTTTTCAATGGTCAGGCGGCTCTCCTCCAGGCTGGTCAGCAGGTCCTCAAAGGACTCGTCCTTGGCCTCCAGGTGGGTCTTGGCCTCCTCGATGATGTAGTCCGGCAGCCCCAGCTTCTTGGAAATGGCGAAGGCGTTGCTCTTTCCGGGGACGCCGATGAGCAGGCGGTAGGTGGGCTTTAAGGTCTCCACGTTGAACTCGCAGCTGGCATTTTCCACTCCGGGGGTGCTTAGGGCAAAGACCTTCAGCTCGCTGTAGTGGGTGGTGGCCATGGTCCGGCACTTCATGTTGTGCAGGAAGCTTAAAATGGCGATGGCCAGAGCGGCTCCCTCGGTGGGGTCCGTGCCGGCCCCCAGCTCATCGAAGAGGCAGAGGGACCTGGCATCGGCCTGATTTAAAATCTGGACAATGTTGGTCATGTGGCCGGAGAAGGTACTGAGGCTCTGCTCGATGCTCTGCTCATCTCCGATGTCGGCGAAAACCTCGTCAAAAACCGCCAGTTCGGAACCCTCCCACGCGGGGATATGAAGGCCGGCCTGGCCCATGAGGGTGAAGAGTCCCACGGTTTTTAAGGAAACGGTCTTGCCTCCGGTGTTGGGGCCGGTGACAATCAGCAGATCGAAGTCCTTTCCCAGCCACAGGTTGATGGGAACCACCTTGGCCGGGTCCAGCAAAGGATGGCGTCCGTCCTTGATGTGGATATAGCCCCGGTTGTTGAAAACGGGAGCGCTGCATTTGTAGTGGCGGGCCAGGGCGGCCTTGGCGAAAATGAAGTCCAGCTGGGAAAGCAGATCCACATCCAGCTTCAGTTCCTCGGTATAGGAAGCGGCCTGGGTACTTAAACTCGCCAGCACCGCCTCGATCTCCTTCTGCTCCTTGATTTCCAGCTCCCGCATCTCATTGTTCAGGCGGACAATGGCCATGGGCTCGATGAACAGGGTGGAGCCGGTGGAGGACTGGTCGTGGACCATGCCGGGAACCTGGTTTTTGTACTCGGACTTTACCGGCAGGCAGTAGCGGCCGTTGCGCATGGTAATCACCGCATCCTGAAGGTAGGAGCGGTTGGAATTCAGCATGGAATTTAACTGGGTGTGAATCCGGTCCGCCGTGATCTTCATGGAGCGGCGCACATGGGCCAGACCCGGGCTGGCCTCATCCGCCACCTCGTCCTCGCTGAGGATGCAGCGCTTGATCTCATTGTTTAAGGGGGTCAGCGGCTCCAGGGCCTTAAACATAGGTTCCAGGGAGTCAAATTCTTCGGAAGCATCCTCCCCTTCCTGAGGCTCATGGCGTCCGTAGGACCTGGCCCTGGCGGCTACGGTTAAAATGGAGCTGATGGAGAGAAGCTCCGTGATGTTTAAGGAGCTTCCAATCTCCAGACGTTTCAGGGAATCTCCGATCTCTTTCACGCCGGAAAAAGAAATGGTTCCCTTCATGCGGACTCTGGAAACCGCATCGGTAGTCTGGGTCTGCCAGGTGAGGATCTCCTCATAGTCGGAGGAAGGCACGAGGCTCTGGCACATGGCCTTACCCGGCTGGGAGGCAGCGTACTCCGTCAGCTGGCTGATGATTTTATGAAATTCCAGGATTTTCAGGGATTTTTCGTTCATGTAATTCTCCTGTGCAAATAAATTCGTCTGGTTTGAACAGTTACATTATACCAAAAAATTAGATAATTACCATGGTTTCGGGCGGTATTTTACGTATCTTTTAAACTTTATCGGGTTGCATAAACGGGGAAGGGAATTTATAATAAAAGGCAAGGACGGCGGGCAGGAAGACCATGTGCTCTTGGGGTATAAGCCGTCCTCAACAAACATCAGAGCCAGTAGTTTTTTTTCCAGGAGGTTTGTTATGCCTGAGAAGAACGGAGACCGTCATTTTATCAAAGAAAAAATTGTCCGTCAGCCTATGTCCAGGCGGCAGATTGCCAGGCGGATTTTGTTAACGGCCTTCTGCGGGATGCTGTTCGGCGTGGTGGCCGGGGTGTGCTTTGCGGTTTCAAAGCCCATTGCGGAGCGCCAGCTGGGCCTGGGGGAAACGGAGGAGAGCCAGAGGGTAACCATTCCGAAGGATGAGCCGGAGACAACAGGTGTTTCCGCTGCCACTACGGCTGCGGATTCGGATACCGAGTCGGAACCGCTGGGGGATGTAGTGCAGTCGGAGATTGCAAAATACACTTATGAGGCGGAAGATGTGGACCGGATTTTTGCGGGACTGCGGGCTGTGGCTGCAGAGGCGGACCAGGGAATCGTATCGGTTCATTCCATTCAGCGTCAGGTAGACTGGTTTGACAATCCCATTGAAACAACGGGCCAGCATGCAGGTATTCTCATTGCAAAAATGGGAAATGAGGGACTGATCCTCACCACCGAGGCGGCCATTGAGGCGGCAGATTCCATTGAGGTGGCGCTGGCGGACGGAACCGTGCTGGAA
>ULXG01050738.1_pt1 | contig 11719 bp, 6 predicted proteins | sample 1961141 | NCBI WGS metagenome assembly ULXG01 (sample SAMEA4835834, study PRJEB28245) | human gut metagenome | biome: gut microbiome; material: fecal sample | place: Denmark | collected 2008 | reverse complement strand
GAGACAAAGACAGCAGGACCTTACGGGACGGCGTTACGGCAGGCTTCTGGTGCTGGGGCCTGTGGTGGAGGCGGACGGCTCCATCCGCAACTGGGAATGCCTCTGCGACTGCGGGAAGAAGGTGGTCTGCTACAAGGAGAATTTATATTCCGGGGCTACCAGAAGCTGCGGCTGCCTTCAGGCTCAGCGCAGAAAGGAGAATGTAAGGAAGGCCATTCATTTTGTGGACGGCACCTGTATTGAGCGGATCGCAAGCCGGAAAAACTGCGCCAACAATACCACCGGACACCGGGGCGTGTACCGCCGGGAGAATAACCGTTGGAGGGCCGCCATCGGATTTCAGGGAAAAATCCATTATCTTGGAACCTTTGACCGTTACGAGGATGCGGTGAAGGCCAGACAGGAGGCAGAGGAAAAGATCTATGACACCTTTCTGGACCGGTACCGCAGGGAGCAATCGGGGGAAACAATATGATGAAGGTCAGAACACTGGGCGGATTTCAGCTTTTTTGGAAGGATACCCCCATCAGTCTGGGCAAACAGACCGGCAACAACATGGTCAAGCTGTTCATGCTGCTGATGCTTCATCGCGAGAAGGGAATTCCCAGGACGGAGCTGATCCGGGAGCTGTTTGAACGGCCGGATGCGGAATCGGACTTGGGGGCCAATCTGCGGATCACGGTTTACCGGCTTCGGCAGACCCTGAAGAAGCGGGGGATTTTCTGCCCGGAGGGGGAGGACTATATTCTGGCGGAGGATGGACTGTACCGATGGAACCAGAATATTTCCGTGTGGGTGGATATCGATGTCTTTGAGAAGACAGCAGCTCAGGCAAGGGAATGCGAGGACCAGGAGGAGAGCTATCGACTGGGACAGGAGGCCCTGAACCTTTACCGGGGGGAATTTCTCCCGGAGCTCAGCACTGAGGAGTGGGTCAATGTAAATCAGCTGCAGCTGATGAAGCAGTACCGGCAGGTTTTTTTGAACCAGTATCAGATCCTGACAGAGCGGGAGGAATACCGGGAGGCCTATGATCTGGCAAAACGGGCAGCGGCTCTGTATCCCTATGAGGAATACCAGCTCTACATGATGGACTGTCTGGCGGCCATGAAGAATTATATAGAAGCGATGCAGCTCTATGAGGACACGGCCACCATGTATTTTCAGAAGATGGGCATGGAGCTCTCCGATGAAATGAGAACGCGGTTCAGGGAGATCGGAAGCCATGTCAGGACTTCTCAGGCTGCCCTGGATGGAATCCGGCGGATGCTGAAGTCCGGGGAACAGGCGGCAGGGGAACGCTGCTCTTTGATCAGTTTTATCGACAATTTTCATTTCGTCCAGCGGATCCTGCCCAGGACCGGTCAGTCTGCCTACATTGAGGTGGTGACCCTGGAAAATGCGGACAGCCTGCCGCTGGAACCGGGGAAAAAGCGGACCGACGAGGCGGCAAGGATTCTGGAGGAGGCGATTGCCGAAAAAATCCGCAGCGGCGACACGGTGACCCGGTATAATGCATTTACCTTCCTGATGCTCCTGGTGGGGATCAGTGAACAGGGCTGCTGGATACTGGAGGAACGGATCCGTCAGTGTTTCCGGTCCCGGTGTACTTATAAGAAAATACGGCTCTGTTTCCGGGCTATTCCGGTGATGGAGACAGTGAAAGAGGAAAATTTGTCGGTTACCTGAGGGGAGAAGGACGATGGAGGATACCCCCTTTGACCCCATATGAAAATTTATTGTATTTCTTTGTAAAATAAGGAGATTGTAACGCTTTTGGTAACGTACTGGGAAGTATAATGGCTTAAAATGGTTCAATCCTCATAAAGTGGATAGTCAGAACCAGAAAACCTTAAAGCAGAGGTGAGAGGATGAGCATGGTGGGAAAAACTTTTAAACAAAAGATGGCGGCATTTCTTGCCGTCTGCATGGTGGCAAGTGCCCTTCCAACAGGGCCGGTTTTTGCTGCGGAAGAACCGAAGGAGGAGAGCAGTGCGGCTTCTCTGGTGGAGTTCGACGTGGAAAAGCTGAAGGAGGCTGTGGAGAAGGCAGTCAAGAAGGAGAAGATGGTAACGCCGCCTACGGTGGTGGCCAGCGCTTCCGTAGCAAGCTTTGATACCAGCTCCTATGAGCTGTCCAGAGCGGAAGGCCTTCTGAAAGATGGAACAAAACTGCCGGAAGATACGGATTTGCGTATTTTCCTGGTTCCGGATGATCTGGGATACGATGCGGATAATACCTATACGATAACCGGCAGCGAATCCCTGATTTTCATGCTGGAAAATAAGGGAGATGAGGAGCAGGGCTACCAGCTGGTGTTCGGAAATAAGATCACGGACGTCATTGAGGTGAAGAGCAAAGCTCAGCTTTTACAGGAGTATGAACTGGGCGAGGAAGAAACTCAGACGGAGACCACTGCGGCAACTCCTTCCAATGCGGATTCCATTCAGGAAGGTCAGATTGCTCCTGAGAATGAGAGCCAGGCTCAGACGCAGACCGAAGCTGACTCGGAGCGGAATGCTCAGAGCGGTGAGCAGGCGGCAGCGCCCCAGGAGAGCATTTCTGAGGATTCCATTCAGGAGGGACAGGTAGCTCCTGAGAATGAGACTACGGCGGCGGAGACGGAAACTGCGGCAGAGGACGCAGAGGAAACCGAAGCCAAGGCAGAAGAATCCCAGGCCGGGGAGACGGAGACTGAAACTTCCAGGGAGACAGAGGCCCGGGAGACTGAGAAAGAAGAAACCAGGGAGGAATCTGAGGAGAAGGAACCGATCGTGATCAGCAATCCTGAAAAAGAGGATGATAAGGAGGAAGCCTCCCAGGTTACCATTGGAAAGATTTTTGATATGCTGACCGGAAGCATTGTGGCCTACGGAGCAGAGCCGGAGATCACTGCAACGCCCAGCGATGCTTCTCAGGAAGACAAGCCTGCGGCAGATGTGCCTGGGACAAGTGAGCCTGTGAAAGAGACATCGGAGACATCTGCGCCCGCAGAATCTGTAGCTGTGGAGACCACTGAGGCGGAGCCGGAAGAGACTACAATGGCCCCCGCAGCAGAAGCGGCCGTTCCGGAGCAGACCGCAGAGAAAGCTTCTCCGTCTAATGCGACAGAGGCTGAGGAGACGGTTGACCGTACTTTTGAGGGAGCAACTGGCGGTTATGTGAAACTGAACGCGGAAATCAGCACCAGCACCTTGATCATGCGCAAGGACAGCTTTGAAAAAGAAAAGGTTACCGGTATTTTAAAGCCTATGGCAAGAGTGATGTCTCTGTTTGCCGGGGATGATACGGAAGATGAGACGAAGGTAACGGCCAGCAGTACGCGGGCGGTGGCGTTTGTGACGGCGGCTTATAGTGATGTGGTGGCGTTGGCGGAGACGTCGAATACAAACTTTCAGGTAAATCTTTACGATTATTCTGGAACAGAACATAACCCCGCTGCTATTAACACCTATCTGGAGAAACAGGGTGTAGATGTAAGATTCCGTTCCGAAAATAACCCGGTTTATAACCGATATAGAGATAGTAGTAATAAAATTGTAAATATTTATCAGGGAATACCGGAGTTGCTTGGAAATAGTGGAATTTTAAATGCTTTGTTTCCGACCACAGAATCTACCAATCGGGATGCCGTGAACACCTATTTGGGAGTAGACGCAACAGGCTTTTTTGTTCAGGATGAAAATGGATTTTATACTTATGACAGCAGTTCAAGCGGAGCTAGACTGAGTACAAAGAATAATACCAATACACTTACCAAGTACGATTACCGTACTGATGATGATAAAGGCTTTTGGCCATTTAATGATGAAAAAGATATCGAGTATGATCAGGATAATGCTCTATGGACTGCACCGAACTGGTTTTTTGGAATGAGTATGGCGTTTGATTTTTATAAGCCAGAGAATGGACAGTTCCAAGGCCAGGATATGATTTTCAGCTTCAGTGGTGACGATGATGTGTGGGTATATTTGACAAATGAGAAAGGCGAAAGGGAATTGGTCCTTGATTTAGGCGGAAATCATGGACGAATGGATGGATGGATTAATTTCGCTAATGGCACGGTAACATACACAAATGAGTTTGCAGCAGCAAGAGAACGATACAACAATGGAAATGTTTATAGTGTCAATAATGTTGTTTACAATCCTCAGACAGGTACAAGCTGTACTACTCAAAATCCTGGAAGTACCAATGTATACTCCAAATATATCAGAAGCGACTTACAGGAATTTATAACAAGCGGAAGCAATTTCAAACTGGAATTTTATTATCTGGAAAGAGGAGGGTCTGCTTCCAACTGTAAACTTCAGTTTAACCTTCCGGTAATCCCAAGCCAGGGAATCACAATTCAGAAACAGCTGAGTGGTAAAGACCTTGAAAGTCACAGGGAGCAGACATTTGCTTTTAATGTGGTTTCATCTAATAGCAGAGAGGACTTGGAAGTATATAGAAATTCCGATGGGGCAGAGACAGATGATAGTAATATAAGTGTTGAAACGTTTTACGTTGTTGGTCCTGCTAATGTAAGTGCAGAGGTAGAAGCTGGAGATTATTTCTACATTGAAGAAGTAGTAGAGGATTCGGCAAAAGTTTCCTGGAATGTATCCACAAGCGGAGGTTCTCAAGGTACAACGGAAGGAACAAAAAGTGATATTTATCAAGTACCAAATGATGAAACACAGTTAGGATTCCTGTTCTTATGTACGAACCAGTATGGAGAACTGACTCCGGTGATTTCCAAACAGGCATGGAAAGACCACAGCATTACAGATGAAGGAGTTTATGATATTGTTCTCAGTGTAACAGGCGATGAATTCCAAACAGAAACAACAACAGGTTCTGCCGGAGCTTTGGATATTGTTTTTGTGATGGACAGGTCAACCAGCATAGACGAGAATGATTTTGGAGATATGAAGGAGTCTATTGTCAGTATTGCTGGAGGACTGGAGCATGGAAGTAAAGTCAGCGTAATTGCCTTTTCTGGTGAGGTATATAGGAATAATTCAGATGGAGTTTACGGGTATAATGATCCTGGAGCAACTGAATACTATGTCAATGTAACAAATGGCTGGCTGAATATCGAAACCGGAGGAGAAAATGATCCTTCTGTAGTAAAATTGCAGCAAGATTTGAATCGCGTGAATCGTTCCAGTTGCACTCATACTGCGGCAGGATTCCTGGGTGCAAAGCATATGCTGGAACAGCTGGATGAAAATGATACAAATCAAAAGATTGTCGTATTTATGACAGATGGACGGCCCAATACATATGTGGATCAAGATACAAGGGAGACGTATGAATATGTATATGTGGGCCCAGGGAATGGTGATTGGAGTTGGGACAGTCGGAGAGGATGGAGATATACTCCCGGAAGAGGAAGTTATAATCTTCAGGCAGTTACAACAACTGAATATGTTTTCAGGAGCAGTGATACGAATGCCAATATTTTGCAGGAAGCAAAAGACACAGCGATTCGTTTCCTCAAAGACGTATCAGGCCTGGCTTCCGTATATACAATCTCTTATAAGTATTCCGCAGGTACGGGGACTGCTGATGACAGTTGGATGAAAGAAGACAGCGGAAATGGTGTGACAAAATACTATAAAGCAGAAAACATAGGAGATTTGGAAGAGGCATTAACAGATGTAATTGAGAGTGCAACAGAACTTACAAAGGTTCAAAATCCTCATGTGACAGATGTTCTAAGCGAATATGTAACATTGTATAACGGGCAAACAGTTACTGTATCTAGTGCTGATGAAAGTGAAACGTTAACAGGTCCTAAACTTTATCTGAAGCCTGGAAACGTTGAACATACAGGGAATGGAACGCTTGGAGGCACAGGACTGGTAGAATTAGAGGCTTCTTTCGGTAATGGCGTTGTTGAATATCGCATATCCGAAGATGAAAGACTGGTTGCGACTTATACGCCTTCCACATCAAAAATTGATTGGTATGTGGCAGAATCCCTGGGAGCAGATGAAACATACTCTCTTACCTTTAGAGTTCAGGTGACAGATAAGGCAGTATATAACGCAGATGGAACCTATAATGATTCACCGGTAAAACTCAGCACAACAGAGACAACAGGTACACATGACAATGAAACAGGTTATTATTCCAACGCAGAAGCATACTTGGATTATACAGACGGGCAGCGTATGGAGTTTGATAAACCGGTTGTCCAACCAGTGCAGGCTTATACCACTGTTTCGTTAAGTAAAGAGATAGAGGGAAGAGAACCGAATGAGTGGTCGTTCGACTTTCAGTTTGGTTTTAATCAGCCGCTGAAAAGCGATACTAATGCGGAATTGATTACTACCGGCATTGCAGATGAACTTCGAGAGTTTGATTATGTTTATCAAGTCACAGTTGACAGTACGGATGAACAGCTAGTGGTGATTACCGGTATACCGATTGGGGCTACATATAAAATCGTTGAAATTATCGAGAACATTGAGCCCTATAAGGTGATTGATACGAAATATGCAATCACTTCCGACAGCAGCCAAATTGAAAGCGGCTCGACAACAGCTACATCTGGTGAAAAGACGATACCTGAGAATGGATTATCGATTGAATACACAAATGAGCTGGGAGAGTATTCTGCAATTAAGATTTATAAGGAAGTAGAAAATACGACAAGTATCGACTTAACGAATACAGAATACGAATTTAAAGTCGAGTATTCAGCTGATAATGGGGAAAATTGGAATATCTACAAAAATAATACAGGATTAAAGATTAAAGGCGGGAATTATGTGACTGTCAAAATCGAGCCTGAAGATATTGATAAAGGATATTTATTCCGTATTACCGAGACAAACACCCAGGAGGCTGTAAGAACGGATTATCAAATTGGTAACGGCCAAGTCATTCAAGGGCGAACCACTGCTGACATTGGAATATTGGAGGAAGGAAGTGAAACAAAAGTTACATTCATAAATCACTATTACAGCCACTCCATCATACTGAAAAAAGAAGTGGCAGAGAAATCAACCGGCGAATCTGAAATGATTAATGATGCGGACTATACTTTCATAATCAACTTTACGGTAGATGAAGGAAGTGAGCTGCGTCAGGTAAATGTAAGCAGGAATGACGGAACAGCCAAATCTGTAGAAGTCCATAATAACAGCTTGACTGTAACACTCAAAAAGGACGAAACGCTCACAATCTCTGATTTGCCTGCTTATGTATCTGGTTATACGGTAACAGAAGACCTCGGTTTGTTGAATACAGATGAGTACACAGGTGGAAAGTTCCAGGTAACGCTTGAGGGAATTACGGCGAGCAGTGATTCAGGAACAAATCCTACAATTGATAAGACTCAGGCAGAAGTGACAGGTACATTTACCGGAACGGCAAACCAAATAGATACCATCACATACACCAATGAATACAGTTATCTTCTGGAGAATCTGACGATTACCAAGGAACTTGTTGCCAGTGCAAGTGATGACACCCCTACCCCGGCGGACCAGGATGTGACCTTTACCTTCGAGATAGTGAACCAGGATACAAATGAAAGCTTTACTGCAACGGTTACGGTAGGAAAAGGCGAAAGCAGCGGAACTGTGACGATACAGGTTCCGGTATCGAAAGAGGGATATGAGATACAGGAGATTTCCTCTACTGTCCGGTATAAGGCAAAAGAAGATAGTGTAACAGCTGGAAAAACAGAAAACGGTTATTCAGCGAAATTCCAAAACTATAAGACCGGCGATGATTATTTTACGTCTGTATCTACAATCGTAAATGAAGTAAATGGTTCTTATGAGTTTACAAATGGCGGAGCAACAGCGGTGGAACGCATTGCCTCGTCTCTGGATGCGGTGGGAGCGTATTTGCTTCCGGACCAGAAAAAAGACGGTTCCGGTGATGAAGATATGAATCAGCCGACATAACAGCAGGAAGGTAGATAAGAAATCATGGTTAAATTTGTGACAAGGATTTGCAATCTCCTTTCCATTATCATGGTTCTGGCGGTCGTGGCCGTAGGCTCGGCCATGATCGTCCCCAGAATCATGGGAAATGACATCTATGCCGTAATGAGCGGCAGTATGGAGCCGTATTATCATGTGGGAAGTCTGGTAATTGTGGACAAACATGTAAGTCCGGAAGAAATATCAGTAGGCGACCCGATTACATTTCGTATGAGCAGCGGAGCTGTGGCAACCCATCGGGTTGTGGCCATTGACGAAGAGACCCGAGAGTTTACAACAAAGGGCGATGCAAATGAAGTTCAGGATATGGCTCCGGTTCCATTTGACAATATGATTGGCAAAGCAGGAGCCTCGATTCCTCTCATTGGCTATATTCCGCTCTATATGAGAACACCAAGAGGAATGTTCAGTATAGGAGCATATGTCATTGTATTTATACTGCTTCAGATTATACCGGAGATTGTCAAGCCGGAAGAATCAGAAAAGGAGGATAGAGGAAAAGATGAAATACATAAAAAAATGGATTAAATCGCCGATTCATATCATGGTATCGCTGATGCTCATCCTGGTATTAGGAGTAGGCTCCATTGCCTTCTTTACCGATATGGAATCCATCGCCAATATAATCCGGATTGGAAATATGGGCATCGAAACGGAAGAAACACTGGATGGCCTGAATAAAGAGAACATCGGGGTTAAGGTATCCGGCAATACGGCGTGCTATGTACGGATTCGTGTGGACGTGCCTACGGTGTCTTATGAGGATGCAGAAGGGAATTTACATCAGGCTATGATAAAGCTGCCCGGGGTAGATAATGAGATAACAGCTTCAGTATGGAAGAATTATGACCAGGCTATTAGAGTCAGTCAAGATGGTAAACCTTTTGTCTGGGAGAAGAAAGATGATGGCTTCTGGTATTTAAACAAAACTCTTTCCAGCAATGAAACGGTTACGTTTATCGAGAGTATCAGCTACGATGACCTTTTTACAGTGGATGAGGACGGAAACAAATCACTTCCAGGCAATATCACGCTTGACATGTTGTCGATTCCGATTACATCCGAGGCTGTGCAGGCGGAGAATATTCCAGTTGGCGATATGTCGGGAACAGATGCAGCGTATGCGGCATTTCAATACGTTGCACAAGCTTCTGCTGATTCAGAAGGCTGAACCAAAAACTACTATAAAACTTAATACAAAATAATAGCGATGTAAATAAAATTTACATAAACATTTAATGAGTGGAGGAAATGAAAATGAGGAAAAAAGTAGCTCTTACAGCAGCAGCGGTAGCAATGGTAGGAACCCTGGCAGTTGGCGGAACCTTGGCATGGTTTACGGATACAGAGACCGCGACTAACGTTGTAACCGTTGGCAATGTGGATGTCAAGATTGATGAAACAGGTGAAGGAGAAGTTAATGAAGATGGTGACGGACTTAACTACGATGTAATGCCTGGAAAGACTTATGAAAAGAATGTAGATATTACAAATGTCGGAAGCAATCCAGCATATATGAAGGCAATTATCACTGTTTCTTCTAATAATGAGAATATACCTGCAGCGATAAAAGATGGACGAATTTCGTTAGGTAATCTTTATGAGGGAGGTACATGGTCAGACGTTGCTGGAGGAGTTCAGTATGTAGTTTATTATAATGATGAAGATAATGATTTTATAGCTGAAAAAGATGATGTATGGAATCTGTTTGATAATTTCACATTCCCAAAAGAACTTGGCAACGAATTTGAGAATAGTACATTTAACATTAATGTCGAGGTTCAGGCAATTCAGGCAGATAACAATCCGATTCCGGCAGATGATACTGTTGCAACTATTTTTGATAGCATTACGGCTACTAGTGATGGAAAAGTTACTGATATTGTAGGAACCCCCAGTGTTGCAAAAAACCAGGATTAATTTTTCGTAACCCTCTAACCGATGCATTTGCAGCGAGAAAGGTTATTATGCTATGAAAAGAGATAAAATCAAACGGCTTGTGGCAGGCTTTTGCACGATGGTTGTGATGACCGTGGGAAGCATGACTGCACTCGCTGCGGATACGGATTCCATCAACGTAGAAGGCAGCGGCACAGCTTCCGGTTCTACCCACGTCCAGGTTTACCAGGACAAGGACCTCTTTTCCAATATGAAGGAACTTATGCCTGGAGATACCATTTCCAACCAGGTGACTGTAGCGAACACAAGCAGCCGCTCGGTAACGGTTTATTTGAAAGCCTATCCAGAATTTATTGGCAGTGCTGACGGCCTGGAGGCCACCAGAGTCCGCACCGAGAGTAACGGCGCACTGAGTACGGCATCCGCCGATGGAAAAACGTTCCGCAGCGACATTCTGGACCAGATTTCAATGACTCTGAAATTGGGAGATGAAATCCTCTATCAGGGAAGTGCCGATGGAGTAAATCCTGATGAAGGATATGCGGCTATGGTGAACGGCGACTACGGAATCAGTCTTGGGAGCTTCGCAGCCAACACCCAGGAAACCATGACCATTGAACTGACGCTTCCAGGCCCTGCATTCGACAATTCATTTGAAAGTAAATTCGACGCCGTAGACTGGGTATTCTGTGTAGAAGGCACCACCCCCTCCTCCCATCACGGAGGCGGCGGAGGTGGCGGCGGGAGCAACACCGGAAATGGGCGCTACAACCCATCGGGAACCGATACCACCTCCTCCCTGGAGGACATAACCGGAGAGGACGGGACCAATATCGTAGTGACGGACCCCGGTGCATCCCTTGCTTCTATCCCAAAACTGGGTGATACGGGAATCAGCGGATACGTATTTGGGATTGCGGCGGCACTGCTGCTTGCCTGCACCGCCATCTATATGAAAAAACGCCTTGGCCGCGATTAGTAGATGTGCTCAATATACAGGCAGCCAATACCAAAACAATGGAACAGACAGAGGGCAGCGGAAGATTTCCGCTGCCTTTGTCATACCTTCGGTGACCATAAAACCAGATACAGGAGAGATGAACCATGAAAAAACTGGCCAGACATCTATTGACATTCATCATCATCATCTGTGCGGCGGCTGCGGCCTACATGGGATGGAAGATCATACAGACGCAGCTGGAGTACCGGAAGGGGGAGGAAAGCCTGGAGGCCATCTATCAGCTGATGGAGGAGGCAGTACCCATTCAGACAGAAGAAAATGGAGAGGAAGAGCAGGAGGAGCCCTGGGAGGTGCGCCGTCAGCGGTATATGGCGCTGTATGATCAGAACCAGGACATGTGCGGCTGGATTCGCGTGAAGGGCACGGTGATTGACTATCCGGTGATGCATACGCCTGAGGACCCGGAATACTATTTCCACCGAGATTTTGAAGGAAATTATTCTTCCTATGGGATGATTTTCATAGATGGGGCCTGCCGCCTGGACGGTACTTCTCCCAATCTGCTGCTTTACGGCCATCACATGAGAAACGGTTCCATGTTTGCCGCCATTGAGGATTACGACAATGCAGAATTCTGGCGCATGCACCCTCAAATCCAGTTTGATACCCTGGAGGAGCCCGGAACCTATGAGGTGATGGCGGCATTCAAGCTTCCTGCCGCACAGCTGGATGAGGATTTCAAGACCATGCTGCTGGCAGAAAATCAGGAGGAGTTTGAACGTCTGATGGGAAAGCTGGAGGACTGGCGTTTCTATGATACAGGCGTGGGAGCAGAGTGGGGGGACCAGCTGATCACCCTTACTACCTGCGAATACACCCAGAAGGACGGACGATTTTTTGTAGTTGCAAG
>ULXG01026813.1_pt1 | contig 11753 bp, 6 predicted proteins | sample 1961141 | NCBI WGS metagenome assembly ULXG01 (sample SAMEA4835834, study PRJEB28245) | human gut metagenome | biome: gut microbiome; material: fecal sample | place: Denmark | collected 2008 | reverse complement strand
ATCCTGTTCCAATCCAGTTAATCGCTGCTCCATTGCGAAGTCCAATGGAAACCACAGCCTCCATAAAAAACTTGGGTATTAAAGCCAATTTTATTCCTCCTTAAGATTTCAACTAAAGAAATCAAATTCATCCACCGCAAAGGCAATATCTATCTGGAACTCTTCCCTTGATATGACTAAACCATCCGCATCTGCAATCACGAGATAATAGATTTCCTTGTTATCATATTTCAACGACTTCAGATTGAAGCTACACCGGAATGTCCTCTCCTGTCCGTTGTCACTGGTCTTATCCGCAATGATCTTCGAGGTGTCGCTGATCTGCTTTCCATTGCTGTCCGTGAAATACAGCTGATAGGTCGCCGCCTCACGATTATCCCCCACCGGCTCTTTCTGATAGAAGTTCAGTGAGAAGATCATATTGCTGACTTTATGTGTTGCCGACAGGAGGCTCACCTCCACCGGCTTTGTATCATACTTCTTCTGATTCCTCTGATACTGCTTGCTCTGATTTCTCAGAAAATGATAATCAATGACCGGCACGACCATTTCCTGAAGACTGATCCCGCCATGAACAAAATTAAGCCCGCTGCCGTTCATCTTAATTCTTACATTTTCCTTCGGCGCAAAAGCATCATACTCGGATGTTCCGCCCAAAAACTGAACCTTCTGCAGATAATTGGGATCCGAATCCTTCATCATGATAGCATAACGTCTGCCGTACTCCACTATACGATTGACAAATCCGGTTTTATCAATCTTGTCATCCTCAGTCAGCGGACTATAGGTATAGAGGAAACCATGATCTGCGGTAAACAGAATATGCGTTGCCCCGAAATCATTGCAGATGATCTTCGTCAGGTTCTTCAATTCCTGAATCGCATCATCACAGGCAGGGAACACCATCGTATCGGATGTATGGCTTGCCTCATCAATCGTATCATGATAGATATACACAACATCCATTCCCTTTACCATTGCGCTTCGGTCAGCCCTTTTCGCATTTACCAGATCTTCATATTTTACTGCCACGCTGTTCGGCTTCTCTGACTTCAGGATCTTATCCCGGTATCCGGCATCGGTCGAAACGCCGTCCGCCATAACCTTCAAGACTTCACCGTGAAGTTCCACTTCCAGTTCCTTATGCGGAAGCAGCGCAGCCATGCCGAACTTCGTGATGGTCGGGAAGATACCCTGGACATCCTGAAGCTTTACATCCGCCTGCGTCTCACGTCTTAACTGCTCCGCAAGGGAAGCTGCTACTTCATACCGCAAAGCATCGGAAATGACAACAAATACCCTGCTGTCCGCATTGTCAATGCGGTTTCTGTAGAAGTCCGCCTGTTGTGGCACTTCCAAAATCCGACCATACTTTTCCAGTTCCTCAGAACATACTGTCTGCCAGTTGCCGCCCAACTGCCCCAGGAACCAGTTCTTATACAGCCCTTCCACTTTCTCCATGACAAAGCGGAACAGGTCATGCAAATCGGAATTGTATGCCTTCAGGCTTTCCCCATAGTTCTTATGGAACAGACGGTAATAAGTATCCATCTTGTAATACTCGGAAGTATATTCTTTCCAGACCTTCTTCGCCTCAGCAGAATGGAAGCCTGTTGAATGCTCTTTATAGAATGCCTGCATGTTCGCCACCTGCAGGATTCCCTCGTAATAATCTTTGAGTGGCTCATAGTTCACACACGTCCGGCGTTTTTCTACTGTCCGCTTGATCACATCTACATCAATGATATGATCTCCAATCTCTGTCATCAGCTTGATCAAGATCACTTCATCCAGACACGGAAAGACTTCCGTATCCACCAGATCACTGACCTCCAACTTCATGAACCGCTGCGGCAGCTTCAGTTCATCTTCCACAGACTTTGCAATCTCTATCAGCTGTTCCCGATCTTCAGCATGGAGCCAGTCAGAAATAAAATCAAAGCAGAACGCCTGATGCGGCGAGGAAATGAACTCGTCCAATCCCGCCAAATGTTCCAGCCTCACCGTCCTTGTGGTTGCTGTCAGAAGCATATGCGTTGCCAGCATCGCAATATCCGGCTGCTCAGAAACGCGGTCCAGACCGCCCTCTCTTCCGGCTTCGCCGGAATTCACCTTGTAGCCGGTTCCCTGGTTTACCATACTCCAAAAAGCCTTATCCGCACCATAATTTACAAACTCCTGATACAGATCATTCGTGCCGGTGTCCATACCGGCCTTCAGCACTTCCTTGATGATCGCCGCCGGCGTGACATCTTTAATACCGCCCAGAGCACCCATCACAGCCATGTGCAGCTGAGCAGGAACGCTTGGCACCTTGCTCTGACTAGCAATTTTATCTCTGCGCACCTTTGCTTTGAAAAACTTCCGGTAGTCCTTCACCTGTTTACGCATCGCAGGTGTTGACGGAATCCCCATCTCGTCCATCCAGATAGAGATCAGATCTGCCCGGAATTCCTCACTGTACATTTCTATATCCAGAAGCCAGTTATCCTCCGGCTTCTCATAGGACAACGGGCAATATACCAGATAATTATTTGTAGTATCGTCCACTGACAAAAGTTTTTTCACCGCAAAGTTATTGGTTCCGGTCAATACGACCAGCTTTGCATTATCCAATGTAATCTCATCCAGCCTCTCACGGAACTCTCCCTCTTCATCGTACCAGAATATAATACGGCGCTTATAGAATTCCGGCAGCGGTGCGGCAAAACGCTGATTCAATTCTTGTATGATCTTATCTGAATCCATACTGCGTTATCTCCCTTCCGTGTAATATTCGGCACTTTACTGTTTTTCCTGATATTCCTGTCTCAGTTCTTCTGCCAGATACGCCTCACTCATGCAATGCATATCCGAGATACCATCACGCATCAGCAGATAGACCTGGGAATGATAAAAGAAATCCAATGCCGCATCCAGTGCCAGTCCCTGCTGTTTTGCAAAACACTCAATGACACGGCTGTATTTCTTCTGAAGCAAAATTGGGTTTGCTGTCATAGTAATTCACTCCCCTCAAAATGTAGTAAAGATAATGCTTTCTCTGTGCGAAAACAGATTTGTAAGTTCGGTTTTTCATAACGCAGACGGTTGATAGCTTCTGTTTTATCAATCAGTCCGTCAAAAAACAGTTCCACTGTATTGAACACCTTATCATTGGCAACACCGCCCACAACAAGGTCATAGTCTGTCGAATCTTTTCCACTCCGGCAGTTTAGAATGAAATCCAGCCACTCCTCAGAATAAGAATCAAATTTCAGTGTTTTCAGTTCAGATTCCCGCCTTTCATTATATTCGTAGCAAGAAATAATCCCGTCTTTCCCACGGCGTTTAAACTTACCGCACCACTTCTCCGCTTGTTCATGCAGTGGAGTGACATAGAAGCCACGCCCAAAGTCTACATTGGGGCGGGAATGTCTCAAATCCGGCTTTGCAATCTCTAAGGACGAACCATGATAAAGAATCATACTTCCACCCCTCTTTCTTTCATCACATCAAGGAGGTCATCAACTATATATTCCCTGCTCTGGGTATGCAGCACTTCATATTCCGGCACAATGTAACCGTTCAGAATATCGCTCTGCTCGGTAAATACCTGATAAACACGCTCTGCACCCACACCCAGCTTCGCCGCTACATTTTCAATGCAAAATACAGCAAACTCCAGTTCATTGTAATTTTTGATTTTTTCATCCGTCATCATGTACACTCCTCCTCTTATTGACAAGCCTAACCATCGCATTTTTCACTTGATTGATGTTGTTATTGCATTCAATGCTTTATTCAAACCAGCTTCATCCGCCTGCTTTTTTCTCTCACTTTCCCACATACCAAGTATCTGATAAATACATTCTTTCACAACAGGAAAATACCTTAGGCATTCTTCTTCACTTAACTCATGAATCCCTTTGCTCAGAATTCCATAAATAATTGTATTTTTTGTGAGGGTCTCTGGCAGATACCCTTCTAACATCTTAATTCGTTCGGCCATCTTTGCCTGTTCAAATTTCTCATCATTAACCGTATCTCCAGCCGTTTCTTTTGCCTTATAAATAATTCTTTCAAGGATTCGTCTTAAATAGACATATGAACCTGCACCAACACCACTTGCAAATAATCCTATGGCAGTTCCAAGCTCTTTTCGATCTTCCTTAGAAATCACATGTTTATAGGCATCTAATTTTGGAAATGTCATATCTGCAACCGACGGATACTGTCCAATTTTCATCATTGAAGTATCTGTTGTTAAAACAATATAATCAAGGTGATGATCCTCATTCATGCTACATACAAATTGGAATACCAAGATCCTTGACACATCATCATTTTGCCAATCTTTCCACTCCCATGCTATATTTTCTTTACTTCCAACTTCTCCCACTGATGGTGTGTTTTTTATAACATTCTCCCTTTGAACCTCCATCAATCTTTCTGAAAGTTTATGTGGAGAACACCCTTTGCTGTCTTTTGAAAAATAAATATATGGTTTCATTGTAAAAACACGTTCTTCTTTACATTCTTTGCAATAATCACTGATTCTAACTTTTCCATCAAGTAAAAAAATTAAATCTATGATATTATCTTCGTTAATTTGTATGGAATCATAAAGTCCATTCGTCTGCAAAAAATTTGAAAAGACATTATCTTTACCGGAACCTATATTTGATGGTATTGAATCAAAAAAATTATATTTCACTTCATTTTACCCTTTACTTTATTTTTACCAGCACATCCTGGAATATCGCATAATTGTGTTTCACGCCATCGTCCAGATCGATGCTAATCATCTGATCCGCAAGGTGGTGGATCTTTTCTTCATAAATACGAATTTCTTCCGCCTGCGCCTGCAACTTATTCAGTTCTTTGTTCAGTTTCACACGCTCCCCGGAAGCAGCATTGGCAATACGTTTTTCCAGATCAGCCATCGCCGTGCGGTAACGGCTCTGCTGTTCATGGACATAGTCCGTGCGTATGCGGGCAATGGTATCCGGCTGATAGCGGTGCATATAAATCAGAGCTTTGAAACCATTCTTCTTCCCACTGTCAAACAGCCAGTAAATCGGGCGTTTCTGATAAATCTTGCAATGGTCTTTGTAAAAATCATTCAGGAAATAGTTCCGAATCACATCCTTCGGCTGACCTTTGCCTCCCAGGGCATCGGCAATGAATTTCAGATTTTCATCCAAAGTGTCCTCTCCATAGACTCTCTTTACAAATTCTACGAAACTGCCGACAATATCATCCTTAAAGTATTCATCATCACAGATTGGGATAACATTATCAATATCCGGGCAAAATTCTCCATACGCATCCATCCAACTGCATATATTCGGATCAGCTTCCGGATATAGTCGCTCCCTTACACCAATTGCCTTGTCCAGAGGAGGCCACTCTCCACCAGCATATACAAGTCCCTCTACGGCCAAAGAGTAGCGGCCAAACATACAACCAACCGCATAAGAAATAAAAGATCGAATGTCTCTGCCAAGGTCAGCCTTGCGGACAGTAACATCCTTATCCTCAACCTCCGGTGTCAGTTCTTCCTGCAAACCATAAGTATCAATGAAGATACGGTTCAATTCTTCTTCATTTGCTTTCAGCTGATTAAAACGGTTATCGCATTCAGCCTGCCACTGGTCAAAGGCTTCGGCAATAGTAGAAACTTTGCGGAGCAAGGGATGCTTCTGGAAATCCCATGAGGTTTCAAAGGAATCCCAATCTTTCCTTGATAGTTTTATACAATCAATGGTAATCTTTTCAATCATTTCAGACATTTGAAAGCACACTGGGATGTTTCCAATATGACCTGCTTCGTAATTCAATGTGGGACTTAAAATTTTTAATATACTAAATGCAACCTTAGAATTTAAAAAAGCAAGGTAATTATAAAGACCTTCGTCCGATAATAGCGCTTTTGCACCACTGCCAAAAATGGCATGTTCCGAAATTCTCATAGAGGGCACTCCACTTGAAATTCCAGACCATGTAATAAACTTTTTAAAATAATATTCTGGACTTACTATTCTGCCACCAGCTGCTCCTTTTGTTGCTTCTTTTATTTCTGCTCCATTATTCAACCAGTTAACAACATAATCGTTATTCCCATACCATTTTCTATATTCTCCCCCTTTAGCTATTGGAAACCACTTTGTCTTATCAACCGTCTCATCAATATCAGTAATCGTAAATGAAATATTTCTAATCGATACTTCATACCAAAATCTTAAAAAGCGATTATTATCTGTCGTAGAAAGACCACTTTTAGGTTCTGCCATATTTTTTAGAAGATTACCATCACTAAAATCTGCAAACAAATTTTTGCTAACCCAATATGCCACAGGACTTCCCGGAATCTTTGAAAAATTATTGGTGCTTTGTTCATAATAGAATCCACAATCATGGTTTTTGATTGCTTCCAATGTTTTCTGTCGTTGCACTTCCATTCCACCACGAAAATCAACTAATCGCAAATAACAACCTTTTTTCTGCAAATGACGATTCTGAAAAGTAAAAGTACATACAGGAACCGTTGCTTCCTCGAAAGCAGAATATTCAAACTGAATCAGTGTTTCAATAGTTGCATAATTATACAAATAGGTACGCATTTTTTCATAGCTTTGAATAAACATCCAAACATAAGGCGTAAAGAATCCACAGTAACCGCTTTGCTTTGTTATCTGTGACGCATAGATGACAAACGCAGAAAAGAAGTCGCTCTTGTAATCAGCATAATTATTTTTAACAAACTCATTCAGCTTTGAGTTCATCTTAGATGCACCCATATATGGCGGATTCGTCACTACTACATCATATTTCTGTGCCAGTGCCTCCGCCACTTGCACCAACGGCAACAGTTCTCTCAGTGCCGTCTCACGGGACATATTTATATCTTTCGTAATCTCCTCAAAACGGTCATACAATGCAGACCAATCCTGCGGTGTCACAGTCAGAATTGAACCATATTCCTTTGCATCATGCAGTTCACTGAGAATAGTGTCCATAGCCGCTTTCAGCTTGGCATCGCCGTTGCAGAAATAGTCTACAGCAAACTGATCTACATGATTGCTCTCCACAATGGCATACACATTGGGCTGAATGCCACGACTGAAGAAGCGGCGGTCATACTGACGGGCTTTCATCATTACCGCAAAGTATGCCAGCTGTGCTGCACGCTCATCAATATCCAGACCGTAAAGATTATTCTCCACAATGCTTGCCACTGCTTCACGGGGCATATAGCCGTAGGATTCATAAATCTTCATCAACACATCGAACATATACGCAAGGATATGACCGGATCCACAGCATGGGTCAATAACTTTCAGCTGATCCGGTGTCAGTGCGGCGTATTCCTTGCGAATCTCAGCAAGCTGTGCCTGTACTTCTGGCTCTTGCTCGGCTTCTTCCAGATAATAGTGCCATTTGGTATCTTCCGGGTCACGATTTCCTTTCGCATATGCAGACTGTTCTTCCTCCGTTGGCAGAAACTGCTCCTTCACATCCGGGTGTCCCTCCAGCCACAGACGGCCAAGACTGTTCTCTACCATATAGCGAACGATCCAATCCGGTGTGAAAAGCTGGGTTGCTGCTGGAATATTTTCTTTTGTGATTTTCACATTCTTTTTCAATGCTGCGAAAACATCATCCTTTTTCTCACTGTTATAATATTGATAAAGCCATCCAATAATCTGAACCTGATCCGTCCAGTCTTCTTCCGGAATCAATGCGATCATCTGCTCAATCACACTTCCCTCGCGGAGAAGATAATCCGGCAGAAGAAGTTCCGTGTAATCCGAGAGTCTCTGAAACATGCGCGGCAAAATACCGGACAAAGCATTGCACTGAGTGATCAGAAGATACTTATACAGTTCTTCCGTCTTGTTGGCATCCTTTAGCTCAAAAACCTTGTCCATATTCAAGCCTTCCAGATCCAGCTGTATCGCATCCGCCAGAATCTGCGGCTTGAACTCGCCATTCTCATTGGTGAAAACTCTGGTATGACTCGGCAAATAATTATTCACTTCCATGAATCTTAGCGCAGTAAAACGGTTGAACCAGGTATAAGCCACTTCTTCCATCACCTGTTCAAATCCATCCCGATTGATTTTTGCAATCAATGCCTGCCTCTGCTTCTTTTCTGCTGCAGTAAGCACCCTGCCGCCGATACTATCCGCATCCGCAGGAGTAGTCTTCTTCTCCGTAATCTCATATTGCTCTGCCTTCTGTGTGACACGCGCAATCAACTCCTTACGCGCCCATACCGCATATTTTTTAATTATATTTTTGTCCATTGTCAACTCCGTTGTAAAATTTGATGATAATAAATATCAGCCATCTTTTCTGCCCTCGGTAAAATATCATCAATCGACCATGTACTATGTTTCTCCATAAACCCTTCTATCCATTTATACCGAGATTTTGAATATATTGTTTTCTTTGCTTCGTATTCTATTTCGCCTGCAGCAATATTTAGTGTATATTCCAACAGAATTAAGTTTCCTATATTTAAAGCCAAACCTCCTTCTTTCTCTGGCAAGATATGTTCTATACTTCCATTATCATGAAAAACTTCATGATTATCAGGAGAAAAAAAGCATTCCATTTTATTTATAATGTATTTTACTTTAATATTATCTGGTGCATCTTGTTTTGAATAAGAAAGTACCAAAAAACTTTTTTTGAATTCTTCAAATGTCGGATACAGTTTATTCAACTTTTCTATCAAATCATCTATGCATCTATTGCATTCTTCTTTTGTTTTACAGACTCTTAAACGGCGAGCAAAAGTTGCGTATCGCGAATCAAGTACATTAGACCTTTTGGCAAGCATAGCATTATAGGCAAAATGGAATCCCTCTAAAAACTGTATAAATTCTTTGATTTTTTTTGCAGTAAGAATCCCCTCTTCTTTTTTCTCTAGCACAGCCATTAACGCTATTCTCGTCTGTACAATGTTAAATTTATTCGATAAATAATCTAAGGATTGGACAAGCCAAAAATATTCTTTTCGGTTTTCGTAATCTTTACGAGTCGGATTAGTTACTCTCATGTAAAGTCGTGAGTTTTTCTCCATATCAATCAAAAATTCTTTATATTTAGCTTCCGATTTTGGTTTTATTTTTTTCTGAAAGCTGTCATATAAATTTTTTTCCGAACTTGTCGAATATTTTGAAATCCAATAATGTCTAAAATATGTCGCCATCCCAATCGCTTCATCGCCACTATATAGGTTATCCTTTATTTTATTCCAAGTAATCTCAGCAAAATCGGCCGGTTCCACCGTATTGCAAACAGAAAAAATATGATTTTTTATCAAGTCAACACTTGCTAACCGTTTACCTTTTGCATTTAAGATTTCAAAAATTGTATTCGCATCTTCTTTCTCCTCAGTTGAAATAGTAACTACAAAACTTTTTAACACTTGATCCCTAAGCGCTTTTAAAATATCCTCATAACTAACACTATCAACCAGTTTTTTTCCACATGAATCGCATAACGCTTTTCGGAGGTTTATTTCTTTAGTTCTATCATAAAGATATTCAAACGTTTCCTGAATACATACCTCTTCTTCTGATGTTGCCTCCTTCTTATTTTCTTTTTTAATATCTTGTATGAAATAAGAAAAAAATGGATAATGTGTTTTGCTCTGTAATATTCTTACCGGCTTTCCGTTGTCATCTTCCGTCATGATATATTTAAATATTATTTCACTTAATTTTTCATTTCCTATCTCGCGAAAATGATCTGAAATAGCTGAAAATAAAATCGTAATAATGGTCAATCGTTGTTGACCATCAACCACATCAAGAGTTCGTCCTACCATTTCTAAATTTCCCACAAACAACATTGTTCCAAGGAAATATGATGAATCTTTGATCTCACCATTCTCAATTCTAAGGCATCCAATCATATCGTCTATAAATTCTTTATAGTTTTCCTTTTCCCAAGAATACTCTCGTTGAAATCGCGGAATTCTAAATTGACATCTTGATGATAATAGTTGTGTTATTGTCATTGTATTCGGTTTTATATTCATCTATATATTCCTTCCTACTATTTCAGTTCTATACCGTCTGAACCCTTCAGTAATGTCTTCAACTGATCTCTCAGCTTGTCCACATACGCATCAATTTCCGCATCGCTTTCCAGCCTTGCCGCCTTCAAAAGCGATTGACGGAATATCGGCTTATACGTCTTCTTCGCAACCGGCTTCACGGGATCCACAGGCTTCGGATCAACCGGTTTCGGAGGCCGCTTGCTAAACTCTATCTTGGAAACAGTTTCATCCCGGTAATTCCACATAGGAATCGGGAAGCCCTCCATCAATGCCAGGCTTGTCGTCTCCGCAATCTTTTCCTTCTGCTGTTCATAGTACACATCAGCCTTTTCGCTGATTGTCTTGGCTGTCGAATTACCATCGTCTAAAGCCTGATGGATCTCCGCCATACACTGACGGACTACTTCCAGAAGCTCTGTCCGCTTCTCTTCCAGCATCGCATCATGGGAGGCCTTTACCTTCGCCATCAGAGCATTCAATTCCGGAATTCTCCTATAATCATACTTTCCATTGGAAGGGATCATAGTAATCAGGCGAATCGTGTTCAGCGCCTGATTCGCCTCTGCATCCTTCTTGATATAGTCCAGATCATTCCTCAGATCCTGCTCAAACTTCACCGCTGTATCGAATACGGAAATCTGTGTCTTGAAGAAAGCCTCCACATTCTGCATGGCGTCCTGCACATCATACAGATTATCTTCCCGCTGAAGGACACGCTCGATCAGAGCCACGTTATCCTTCTGCTGTGACAGCACATCTTTTATAATCTGAAGGGCATTGCTGACCACATTCCTGTCCGGATACTTATGACCCTCGTATTTTGCCAGAAGGTCTTCATAGTGCTTCTGCAGGTCTTCAAACTTATCAATAATAAACTGGATCAGGCCGTCTTCATCCGTAGGCACATCCATGAGATTAAAGTAATCCCGCAGAAAATCTTTGACCGCCTTCATTCTTGTTGCGGATACCACCTGTCTCTTGGAAATCTGCGTCTTCCCGATCTCGCTCTTTTTCCTGAGCATGTCCGGAAGTTTCGGATTGTTCGGCTGCACCGTGGAACCGGCATATTTGATCGTCACCTTCTGCCCTACGATCAGCAGAGCCACGACAGCCGCAATATCAATCTCACGCCATCCATAAGGGATCGCCTGGTATCTTTTCTGAACATCCGCCATGGAAGTCGGTAAGTGCTTGCGATCCTGCATTTCCAGATATTCTTCCACCTTGGCAGCAGCATCCCTGTTCGGCTCCGTTCCCGGAAGCATCGTGACAGCGCCGGTCAGAAGCGCCAGAATATCCGCATCCGATTCAGCATTCTCCACGATCAGATCCAGATCACTGTACACATGGGACACCAGATAATCGAGAGACTGATCAATGACACTCTTCGCCTTGCCCTTCTTGATCTCATAATCCCTCTTCACCGGATCCTCTTCCTTTGAGGAAACGGCTGCTGCCTTGATCTCAATCTTCTCACCGTCCACATAGAACTGCGCATTGGTTATGGCGTCTGCCAGATCCGTCTGTGCAGATTGCTCATATTTATCGGCTTCACTCTGGTAATTCGCAATAATGTCTCTTACGCTCTTTGGAAGCTGAGCCACATTCCTCTGCTTCACATACTTGCGGATCTTCATTGCATTTTCCAACGACTCATAATACGGCGTATCAGCCAGTACCACAATAGACTGGCCCGCAG